>ERZ650302.782-NODE-782-length-17887-cov-9.800303_pt1 | contig 17887 bp, 15 predicted proteins | sample MGYA00376238_ERZ650302 | MGnify/ENA primary metagenome ERZ650302 (study PRJEB26733, sample SAMN07839298) | wastewater metagenome | biome: urban; feature: wastewater treatment plant; material: waste water | place: USA: North Carolina | collected 2016-04-28 ... | reverse complement strand
TCGCAGGGTGTCGGCGTCGGACTTGCGGTAGATCAGCAGCAGGTCGGGCTTGATGGCCCAGTGGGAGCGAAGCTGAGATTTCACGACATATAAGATACTGCTAATGCAATCTGCCAATTATCTCCCCGTCTGGCCTCAGCATTCCTATAATTCGCCTTCCTTGATCCTTGCTAGGCCTTGCCGTGACCCATTCATGGAACGATCCCGAAACTCAGGACTTGTGGAGACTCTCCACCGACGAGTCCGCCTTGTTGCCAGGCATGACCGACAAAGGTCGGCTCGGTTTCGCAATCCAGCTCAAGTTCATGCAATTGCACGGGCGGTTTCCCGAGCGCCATGACGAAATCGATCCCAACGCAACGCAATGGCTGGCCGGGCAACTCGGCACAACGACCGAAGCGCTGTCTTCGTATGAACTAAACGGCCGTCAAGGACAGCGGCACCAGCGGACTATTCGAGTTTTTCTTGGCTACCGTCCGGCGACCGGGGATGACCTGAAACAGCTCAATCAGTGGCTATGCAAGGACGTACTCCCGTTCGATCCGCAAGCCCGCCACGGTCGGGACCTTGCGCTCGATTGGTGTCGCATGCATCGGTTGGAGCCACCCGCCAGTGACGAACTCAACCGAACCATCCGTTCAGCGGTGCGTAGCTATGAAACCCAGCAACAATCGATCATTCACTCGCGCTTGAGCGCAAACAGCAAAACCGCGATCAACCGGCTGTTAGGTGACGACGATACCGATACCGACGAAGCGGACAACGAGAACGCCTCGACCATCTCCTTTAGCAGCCTCAAGACCGATCCCGGCAAGGCCAGCCTAGACAGCTTGCTGGTCGCCATTGCCAAACTCAAGTGTATCGACGAGATTGGTCTGGCTCCCGAAGTGTTTAAAGAGGTTCCTGCCAAATTCATCGACCAGTTCCGGCAACGCTGCTCGACCGAATCCATCAGTGAACTCCGACGTCACCCCGCTGCGATCCGCTACAGCATGGTGGCCATGTTTTGTTGGCGACGCCAGCAACAGTTCACCGATTCGTTGATCGACTTGCTCTTGCAGGTGATCCATAACCTGGGTGCCCGTGCCGAGAAGAAGATCGACAAGAAACAGTTCGTCGCCTTCAAGAAGATTCGCGGCAAGACACGTCTTTTGTTCAAGCTGGCCGAGGCTACCGTCGATCAGCCGGAGGGAATCGTCAAAGAGGTCGTTTATCCGGTGGTGCCAAAGAAGACCCTGGAAGAACTGGTGGCCGAGTTCAAGACCATGGGCTTCGACTTCGAACGGGAAGTTCAAGAATCCATGCGTTCCTCCTACGGCCATCACTACCGGCGCATGCTGATGCCGGTGCTGGACGCGCTGATTTTCCAGTCCAACAACACCGTGCATCGCCCAGTCATTGAAGCCCTGGATGTCCTCAAAGCCAACCGGGATAGCCGCCAGCAGTATTACAACGCCGACGACGTGCCCCTCGAAGGCATCGTGTCGGCAAAATTACACGATGTCGTGATGGAACAGGACAAAGACGGCAATAACCGGGTCAATCGCATCAACTATGAAATCTGCGTCCTGCGCGCCTTGCGGAAACGCTTGCGCACCAAGGAAATTTGGGTCGAGGGTGCGGATCGCTATCGCAACCCCGAGCAGGATCTGCCTGCCGATTTTGACGACAAACGCGATAGCTATTATGCGATGCTGGACATGCCCAAGGACGTGGCGGTCTTCATTGAGCAGATCCAGTCCGCCCTGCGGCAAGGCCTGAAAACACTGAATATTGGCCTTCCGGACAACCCCAAGGTTCGCCTGCGGCAGCAGGGCAAGAACCTGATTCACCTCTCGCCGCTGGAGGCTCAGACGGAGCCTCCCAATACTGCGGCGCTCAAACGCGAGATCGGTCGGCGCTGGTCGGATGTGGAACTGATCGACATCGTCAAGGAAGTCGACCTGCGCGTCAATTTCACCTCTGCGTTCCGTACTACGGCCAGCCGCGAAGCGCTTGACCCCGCACTGCTACAGCGCCGCCTGTTGCTTTGCCTGTTTGGCATCGGCACCAATGTCGGCCTGAAACGCGTGGCCAGCCAGCAACCGAACGTCAGTTTCGAGGAATTACGCTACGTCAAACGCCGCTTCGTGCAAAAGGAGGCATTGCGCGCTGCCATCAGCGAAATCGTCAATGGCACCTTCCAAATTCGTCATCCGGCGATCTGGGGCAACGCCACCACCGCCTGTGCGGCCGATTCCAAGAAGTTCGGCGCTTACGATCAGAATCTGATGACCGAATGGCATGCCCGCTATGGCGGGCGCGGCGTCATGATCTACTGGCATGTCGATACCAATTCGACCTGCATTTACTCCCAGCTGCGTCGTTGCTCGTCGTCGGAAGTGGCCGCCATGATGGAAGGCGTGCTGCGCCATTGCACGGACATGGAGATTGAACGCCAGTACGTTGATAGCCACGGGCAGAGTGAGATCGCCTTTGCCTTCAGCTATGTCCTCGGCTTTGACCTGTTGCCTCGACTCAAGGCCATCGCCAAACAAAAACTCAGTCTGGTGGACAGTGCGGATGCTGCACAGTACCCGAACCTCGATCCGATCCTGACACGAGCCATCAACTGGGAGCTGATTCGGCAGCAGTACGACGAAATCATCAAGTACACGACCGCGCTAAAACTGGGCACGGCCGAACCGGAAGCCATCCTGCGCCGCTTTACCCGTGGGGGTGCGGCGCATCCGACCTACAAGGCACTGACGGAACTGGGCAAGGCGATCAAGACCATTTTCCTGTGCCGTTACTTGCACGAAGAGTCGCTGAGGCGCGAAATTCACGAGGGGCTCAATGTGGTCGAGAACTGGAACAGTGCCAATGACTTCATCTTCTACGGCGAGCGCGGCGAGTTCGCCACCAATCGTGTGGCCGATCAGGAGCTGGCGGTCTTGTCGCTCCATTTGCTGCAAGTCTGCCTGGTGTACGTCAATACCTTGTTCATTCAGGAAGTGCTGACGGAACCGGCGTGGCGTGATCGCATGACGGTTGATGATTGGCGCGGACTCACGCCGCTGATCTATCACCACGTGAATCCGTACGGCCGCATTGAATTAGACATGGGGCGTCGTCTTTTGCTTGCCGCCTGATAGCGACTCAGTGTCGTTTGGCGATAACCCGACGGTGAAGCTGATCGATGCGCTGAGCCATGGGTTCAAAAACAAGCATCAATATCCCGTAGGCTTCTTCGGGCATGTTGGTCGACCGGAAAGCATCGGACAAGCTGGCCCGTTGCGCCGTCCATTCCTGAAATTGATCTTCCAGGATATCAATTTCCACCCACATGTCGCACGGCTCGCGCGCGTCAAGAACCGTCTGAAACCCGCGCTCAAGCGCTGCGCCCTTTGTGAGCAGTTGGGCGACCGGGGTTTTGAGCGAAGCGGGCAGCTCGGGCACGTGACCATAGGCGGTCGCTGCCTTTTTGTTTTCGGCTTCGGCCGCTTCCTCCATCAGTATCCCGTAGCGGTACAAGCCAGGGTACTCGCGGCAGAGAAACGCGAGCGTCTCATCGGAGGTTGTGCTCCACAGCCGTTGCAAGTCCAAAATATGCCCGACCATGTGTTCCAGCAAGGCGGCGCCCCGCATGCCCTGCGCTTCCAGCTGGCGCACCCGCAGATCGATCGCGGCGGCGAGGCGGTGTTCTTCATTGACCGTTCGCCCGCCGGGAACCTGGATCTTCCCGGAGGCAATACCCGATGCGAGTGTCTCCAGGATTTTGGCGAACCGGTAGAAGCCCGTAAATTCCGCACATAAGGCGTCCATCTCCGCTCCTGGCACCGTCCTCACTAACCGGTGGAAATCGGGCATATCATCGGCCATGGCGGGAAGAATCTCGACTTCGATCAGGCCCCGTGCTTCAAGCTGCCTGATTTTGGCGTCGATGCGGCTGGCTACGCGGCGATGCGCTTCTGTTTCGGGAACCGAGAGACGCGCTCTGCGTCTTGCTTCTCCCATGTCACTCGCCTGCAATAGCCTCGGCCAGAGCCTTGCCTGGCTTGAATTTAACGACCTTCTTGGCGGCGATTTTAAGGGCCGCGCCAGTGGCTGGGTTTCGTCCTTCTCGGGCCGCACGTTCGGTGACTTCGAAGGCACCAAAGCCAATCAGTTGCACAGACTCGTTCTTGACCAGAGACTCCTTGACGGCTTCAATGAAGCCATCGAGCAGCGCCGCAGTAGCTGTTTTTGTTTGGCCTGTCTTGGCGGCCACAGCATCAACCAGTTCGGTTTTGTTCATGTCATTTCCTTTAGGTTTTAGTTGTTTCAACGCTGGCGTCGAAGGGTAATCGCATATTGTGCCTCAAGGAATCCTCCACCGTCACCTTGAGCCTTGGCTCAAGGACAATTTTTTCGTCACTCGAGCGCGCGCGGCCAAATCGCGTGGAGTTGGCCGCAATCGACCCAGAGCGGCCCGGTGACATCTGCATCGGTATTGACGGCTTTCTTATCATCAAGCAGCCAGCCGGAGAATGTAGCATCGGGCAGCAATAAGCGCTTTGATGTCGTTCGCCCTGCTTGGACATTGGGTCGCCAATTTCCCTGATACGGGATGATCGACAGGTGACCAGCTTGAGCGGTAACCGCGCCTGATCCAGCTGCCGGCGTGATAAAAATGCGAGGACTTTCGTTCACCATCAGGCGTGTCGTCTAGAATTCGGAAACGGGATTCTTAATTCTCAACCGTTCCACTCAACACATCTACCTCATTGGAGAAACCCATGAAAAACGAAAAAAGCATCGAGTTGCTCAACAAAGCCGTTGCCGATGAATTGTCGGCAGTGCATCAGTACATGTACTTCCATTTCCATTGCGACGACCAAGGCTATGATTTGCTGGCCAATCTGTTCAAGCGCACGGCGATTGAGGAGATGATGCACATTGAAAAGCTGTCGGAACGAATCCTATTCCTGAAAGGCGATGTCGAGTTAAAGGCATCCGAACCGGTCAAGAAGATTCATAACGTCAAGGAAATGCTCGAAACGGCGACGAAGATGGAGACGGCGAGCGCTCGCGACTACAACCACTGGGCAAACGAGTGTTCAAAAAACGAGGATTCCGTGTCCAAGAAGCTGTTTGAGGCACTGGTCGCCGACGAGGAAACGCACTTTGACCGTTACGACAAGGAAATGGACAACCTCGTCAAGTTCGGCGACAACTACTTGGCGCTTCAATCCATGGAACGCAGCAAGGCAATGTCCGCCGGCGGTGGCCATCCCTCAGCGACCTGATCGGTTGGAAGCGCGGCAGTTTGTTTCTGCCGCCTCCCAACACAAGTTGGAACTACGACTGGCACTAATGGGTTGAGGCGTTCCTGGAACCTGTGCGAATGCGCTAAACAAGCCCTCCTGAACGCCTCTCCCAACATCACTTCAAATCGAAGCGATCAAGGTTCATTACCTTGTTCCAGGCGGCCACGAAGTCCTGGACGAAGGTCGCTTTCGCATCGTCTTGCGCGTAGACCTCGGCCAGCGCGCGCAGCTGGGAGTTCGATCCGAAGACCAGGTCGACGCGTGTCGCGGTCCACTTCAGCTCGTCGGTCGTACGATCGCGGCCTTCGAACACGTCCCGTGCCTCGGAAGTCGGCTTCCACACGGTGCCCATGTCGAGCACGTTGACGAAGAAGTCGTTGCTGAGGACTCCGGTTTTCTTGGTGAACACACCGTTGGCCGACTGGCCGACGTTGGCGTTCAGGGCGCGCAGGCCGCCAATCAGGACCGTCATTTCCGGCGCGGTCAGCGTCAGCAACTGCGCCTTGTCGAGCAGCCGTTCCTCGGCCGGTACGCGGGATGGTCCCTTGAGGAAGTTACGGAAGCCGTCGGCGCCCGGTTCGAGCACGGCAAAGGACTCGGCATCGGTCTGTTCCTGCGATGCGTCGGTACGGCCGGGACTGAACGGCACCGCCACATCCTGACCAGCGGCCTTGGCGGCCTGCTCAACAGCGGCGCAGCCGCCCAGGACGATCAGGTCGGCCAGCGAAACCTTCTTGCCGCCGCTCTGCGCGGCGTTGAAGGCGGATTGGATGCTTTCGAGGCCCGCCAGTACCTTGGCCAACTGGGCGGGCTGGTTCGCTTCCCAGTCTTTCTGCGGCGCCAGGCGGATACGTGCACCGTTGGCTCCGCCGCGCTTGTCCGAGCCACGGAAGGTGGACGCCGAGGCCCAGGCGGTCGACACCAGTTCGGAGATGGATAGCCCCGAGGCCAGCACCTTGGCCTTCAGGTCCGCGATGTCCTTGGCGTCGATCAGCGGGTGGTCGACGGCGGGGACCGGGTCTTGCCAGATCAGCGGTTCTGCCGGTACTTCCGGGCCGAGATAGCGCGAGCGCGGGCCCATGTCGCGGTGGGTCAGCTTGAACCAGGCGCGGGCGAAGGCGTCGGCGAACGCTTGCGGATCCTTGTGGAAGCGGCGCGCAATCGGCTCGTAAATCGCATCCATGCGCAGCGAGAGATCGGCCGTGGTCATGATGGTGGTGACTTTCTTCGATGGATCGTGCGCGGCCGGGGCGAGGCTCTTGTCAGCCGGATTCACCGGAACCCACTGCCAGGCGCCCGATGGGCTCTTCACCAGATTCCAGTCGTAGCCGAAGAGCATGTCAAAGTAACCGTTGTCCCATTGAGTGGGATTCGGGGTCCAGGCGCCTTCGATGCCGCTGCTGGTGGTATCGCCGCCCTTGCCGCTGCCGAAGCTGTTCTTCCAGCCGAGGCCCATTTGTTCGAGCGGGGCCGCTTCCGGTTCGGGGCCGACCAGTTTCGGGTCACCCGCGCCGTGACATTTGCCGAAAGTGTGGCCGCCAGCAACCAAGGCCACCGTTTCCTCGTCGTTCATGGCCATGCGGCGGAAGGTTTCGCGTACGTCGCGACCGGAGGCGACGGCGTCCGGCACGCCGTTGGGGCCTTCGGGATTCACATAAATCAGGCCCATCTGCACGGCGGCGAGAGGATTTTCCAGATCGCGTTCGCCGCTGTAGCGCTTGTCGCCCAGCCATTCGGCTTCACCGCCCCAGTAGATGTCCTCTTCCGGTTCCCAGATGTCTTCGCGTCCGCCGCCGAAGCCGAAGGTCTTGAAGCCCATCGATTCGAGGGCGCAGTTCCCGGCCAGGATCATCAGGTCGGCCCAGGAGAGCTGGTTGCCATACTTCTGCTTGATCGGCCAGAGCAGGCGGCGTGCCTTGTCGAGGTTGACGTTGTCGGGCCAGCTGTTGAGCGGCGCAAAACGCTGGTTGCCGGTGCCCGCGCCGCCACGTCCGTCCGAAATGCGGTAGGTGCCCGCGCTATGCCAGGCCATGCGGATGAACAGGCCGCCGTAATGTCCCCAGTCGGCGGGCCACCAGTCCTGCGAATCGGTCATCAGTGCGTAAAGATCTTTCTTGACCGCAGCCAGGTCGAGCTTCCTGAATTCCTCGGCGTAGTTGAAGTCCTTGCCCAGCGGGTTGGACTTGGCATCGTGCTGGTGCAGGATCTTGAGGTTCAGCTGATTTGGCCACCAGTCGCTGTTCGACTGTGCGGCAACGGTGGTCCGGGATCCGTGCATCGCGCTAAACGGGCATTTGGTTTCGTTGCTCATGGATGACTCCTCTTCTTTGGTTTATTGCTCCGGCCCGATGAAGTATTAAGCGGCATACCTGACGCGCCGGTCCTGGAAGTAGCCGATAACGCGCTCGGGGTTTTGTTCCAAGCGCATCATGTGCGAGTTGGCGGCCTCGCGTAATTTCGCTTTGGTACGAACGGGAACCTGTTTGCCCATCTCCTGCTTGAGATCGGCATTGAGGCGTTCTTCCGGGTTGAGTTGGGGGCTATAGCTGGGCAGGTAGAACAGTTCGATTTGGTCTTGTCGCTCGGCGACCCAGGTCTTCACGATCTTGCTGTGATGCACCCGCAGGTTATCGAGAATCAGGAACACTTTCCTGCCAGCATCCTTGATCAAAGCGGCCAGGAATTCAATCAGCTTATCCGCATCAAACGCCTCATCAATGATCATCCATCGCGTCTTGCCTTGATTGGTCACGGTGGCGATCATGGACAGCTTTTGCCGTGTGCCGCCCACGGTCATCGCTACCGGGGTCTTGCCTGCCGGCGCAAAGCTTCTGCCACGCACATCGGTATTGACCAGCGCCGTCTCGTCACCCCAGTGAATCTCTGCGCCCTCGTGCCTGGCGCGCTCAGCAATGCCGGGATACTCGCCTTCGAGCCACGCCTGGACCGCCGCCGGACTTTGTTCATAGGCGCGCTTGATGGGCTTCTGCGGAGTGAAGCCCCAGCGGGCAAGGTATTTGCCGACGCTACGAACCTGTAGTTTGATGCCGTACTCTTGTTCGATGAGTTGGCCGACGGCAGCGCGGCTCCAGAGGAAGAACTCCATCTTGAGTTGTTCAGGGCGTTTGTCGATGATGATGCGCCGAATGGCGTCTTCCTGTGCCTCGCTCAGGCACCGTCCGTCGCCTCGCGCACGGCCCCGTGCGGTGGGACGAACCGCCGACCACCCACCCTCTTCAAACCGATCCAGCGTGGCGCGCACCGCAGGGTAACTCAAGCCTGTCATCGATACGATTTGCATGATCTTGATGCCTTTTCTATGCAACCGCACGACCTGCTTGCGCCGCTCATGGAGTTGCTCCAGCGTCTGTCTTCTTGCGTTCTCTTTTTCCATGAATCGTTGACTTAGAAAACACGCAAAAATTCATACTTCATCGGGCCGGATCAATAAGTGGCTACTGTACCCGTCGAAGTGTAGGTGTCGCGCATTCGGGTTTCAAATGAATTAAGCCAATCGTATCGATGAACCCGGACTATCGGGGTTTCATGCGCGAAAACCGGCTCGTACACGATCTGGCGAAACAATCACCCTTTGCTAGACTGAAACGGCACGCCCGATCCTCGCCGCGTGCTTATTGGGGGAACTATCAATGAGCAAACCTGAAATCGCTGCCAAGTCGCCCTGCGCCGTCAATGTCGAACAAGGAAAAGATTATCGGTGGTGCGCGTGTGGCCGCAGCAAATCACAGCCCTTCTGCGACGGCTCGCACAAGGGAACCGAGTTCGCACCGATGAAATACACCGCAGACGACAACAAAACCGTGTATTTCTGCGCCTGCAAGCAGACCGGAAACCCGCCGCTCTGCGACGGAACGCACAAGTCGCTGTAGGCGTTTCCCTGCCGCGCTCCTGACCCACGATGCACGCTGACAGAGAGAACAATGAGACCTGCCCGATGAAGACCTACGAATGCGCGATTTGTGGCTGGATTTACGATGAGGCCAAGGGATGCCCTGAAGAGGGCATCCCCGCAGGCACCCGCTGGGAGGACGTTCCGGAAGACTGGCACTGCCCGGTTTGCGGCGCAGGAAAAGCTGACTTCAATATGGTTGTCATCAAATCCAAGCCGCTTTCCGCGGGTAGTCCTACCCTTGCTTCTCCTCAAGCCACATCGGAGTCTTTGACCATCCTCGGTACCGGACTGGCCGGCTACACGCTTGCCCGAGAGTTCCGCAAGATCGACAGCCTCACCCCGCTCCGACTGATCACCCGGGACGGCGGCGGGTTCTACACCAAGCCATCGCTCTCCAATGCCTTGGCCAACCACAGGACCCCGGCCCAGTTGCAGACGAGGACCGCAGAGCAGATGGCCGTCGAACTGAGGGCCGACATCCGGGTGCGTAGCGAGGTCATAGGCATTGACCCGGGCACGCGGCAGATTCGCCTTGCCGACGGCACTCTGCTGGCTTACGAGCGTCTGGTCATCGCCTGGGGAGCCGACCCGATTCGCGTCAGCCTGGAGGGCGACGCCGCCGACGCCGTCCAGTCGGTCAATGATCTCGACGACTTCAGCCGCTTCCATGCCAGCCTGGAATACGCAAAGTCAGTGGTCGTGATCGGCGCTGGACTGATCGGCTGCGAATTCGCCAACGACCTGGCGAGCCGCAAGATCAAGGCCAGCGTCATCGATCCCGCCGCCTGGCCGCTTTCCCGACTGTTGCCGGAGATGGCTGGACGGCAATTCACCGCAGCGCTCCAGGCGGCAGGCGTCAAGTTCCATTTCGGCGTTTCGGCGAAGGGCGTCTGGAACGACGCTGGCGGCTACTGTATCGAACTTACCGACGGCCGGGAGATCCAGGCCGACCGGATCCTGTGCGCGATCGGCCTGCGGCCGCGCACAGCCCTCGCCCAAGGGGCAGGAATCGTCTGCCAACGCGGTATCGTTACCAACCGATTCCTCGAAACCAATCTTGCCGGCATCTATGCCACTGGCGATTGCGCCGAAATCGCCGGACTAAATCTGCCCTTTGTTCTCCCCATCATGTATCAGGCCCGGGCGCTGGCCAAAACGTTGGCCGGCACGCCCGTATCGCTGCACTATCCGGCGATGCCCGTTGTAGTCAAGACCCCCGCCTGTCCCGCCGTGGTTTGCCCGCCAGCAGCGGGGGCGGAAGGATTCTGGCAGTGCCAGCCAATGGATGGAGGGCTGCAAGCGTACTTCAAAAGCCCGGCGGGCGACCTGCTGGGCTTTGCCTTGTTGGGCAGCGCCACGGCGCAGAGCCAAGCTTTGGCTGCTCAATTACCGCTTACGTTGGCCTAACGGTTAGTCTTCGGTAGCCCCTGCGCTGCCCAAGCCGCTCCCCACAGCCACAGTCAGCATAGTGGTAATAGAATCGATCGGCAGGATCTCGATGCCTTAACAGCCGTTCGCTCCCGCAGACTTTTCTCGGGCGCTATGTCTCTTCATGGCCGATAACCGCCTGATGACATTCTTGAAAACAGGGTCATTGGTAGAGGTGATGTTTCGTACTCACGCTATTTGTTGTAGCGGTAGCTTCAAAGCCGCCTCCCTTACCCGCATAATTGTTTGCCGAGTGGTCTTGAACTCACGTGCGAGTTCGGCAATGCTGGCACCATCCCCCAAACGCGCTACGACGGTGGCACGTTCCTGTGCATTGAGTGCTGGAGGTCTGCCAAATTGTTTGCCTGCCGCCTTTGCCCGAACAATTCCTGACTGGGTTCGCTCGATCAGCAGGTCACGCTCAAACTCTGCCACGGCGGCGATTACCTGCATGGTCATTTTACCGGCAGGACTGGTGAGGTCGACTCCCCCCAAGGCAAGACAATGCACACGCACGCCAGCGCTTGCGAGTTGTTCGACGGTCGACCGAACATCCATCGCATTACGCCCAAGTCGATCAAGCTTGGTGACAACGAGCACATCGCCAGATTCCATCCGGTCAATCAACTTGATAAAGCCAGGTCGCTCTTTTGCGGCCACCGAACCGCTGATGCTTTCGTCGACCAGTCGACGCGCCTCGATAGCGAATCCGGCCGCCACAATTTCCAACTTTTGATTTTCGGTCGTCTGATCGGTAGTCGAAACGCGACAGTAAGCAAAAACGCGTGGCATGGTCCGATTCCGTCCGAATGTGGTGTACGAATTATAGCGCACATCCGAAACTAATTTGACCTACTTTCGTACACTAACAAACCATCAAGTCCGAAACCGGTCCCTTTCGGACTGACTTCAGCGGGTTGAAGTGAAGTCTTAGGCTGCGGCTCGATGAAAAACCCGAATTCGAGGCGTAATCTTTTCTTGAAGGGTACGCGCAGCGATCCGCATGTCGTATTCAGTTTGTAGGTTTAGCCAGAAGCGAGGTTCCATGCCGAAAAACAGCCCCAAGCGCAGCGCAGTATCGGCCGTGACGGGGCGAGCACCATGCACCAGCTCACTGATGCGGCTGGGCGATACGTCGATATCGGCCGCGAGCTGACGGGCCGTGATACCCATCGGCTTCATAAAGTCCTCAAGCAAAATTTCGCCGGGGTGAATTTCGTCAAGTAGTTCAGCCATGTTCTCAGCTCCTAGTGGTAGTCCACAATTTCGACTTGGTGCGCGCCATCTTCTCTCCAAACAAAGCACACGCGCCATTGATCGTTCACGCGGATACTGTGCTGCCCTTTTCGGTCGCCTTTGAGGGCTTCGAGTTGGTTCCCTGGGGGAACTCTCAAGCTGGCCAACACAGTAGCCGCGTGCAGTTGCAGTAACTTACGTCGGGCCACGCGCTCGATGTTCCGGAACCGGGCCACAACCTGGCTATTAAAAAGCGCCTCGGTATCGAGACAGTTGAACGAGTGGATCATGCACTATTGTGTTCCGTGTTGCGGAATCTGTAAAGCGGAATTGTTGGAGTATCACCACCTCTGAACTTTGCTTGTTTGCTTCTCTATCAGGCATCAATGGTGTGAAAATGAGCATGAAAATATGGCAAGCTGCTTCCAGCACATCAACGAATGCTTATATGTCGTGAAATCTCAGCTTCGCTCCCACTGGGCCAATACCGCGGCAATGCGAAGCGATTGTAGGCGTTGACCACCTTGACGATGGCCTTGTCCAAGCGCTGCTCGGTGACGTGCTTGAGATTCAGCCATGCAACCTGCTTGCGACTGAGCCCTTTCACTGAGCGCGCCGTTTGCACCGGCCCGAGGTTGCATCCGTAACAAAACAACGTGGTGATGAAACGCTTCCTTGGGTCGTCAATCTTGGCTTCAAATCCCGAGAGCGGCCCGAAGAATTTGTGCAGATCCAGCCACTTCTCCGTTTCTGTCAGGACGTCCAGGATACTGGCTTCGCTCATTTCCGAGGTGATCGCTTGATCGATCGTATCGATGCCCTCGGGCGGCTTCGGACGCTCCGGACGTCGGATCACGATACCGGTTTGGTCCAAATCGACGTAGCCGTTTTCCGGGAAGCGCTCGTCGACCAGCCGGGCCAAGCTACGCAGTTGCTCCTTCAGTTCCGCCACAAAGGCCTCCGGGTCAACAGGCAGGCCCACCATGTCACCGTAGGCCTGAACCTCGTTTTCGTACTCGTCCCACGACACCAGGTGGCTGCGATAATCATCATATTCGCCGCTATGTTCCACGTACAGGTCGCCGGACTTCAGTTCGTCCATGACCGCGCTGAATACGGCTAGCTCGAAGTATTTACGATGAAAATGTGGCTCGGAATCGTTCTGCCGCTTACCAAAGACCAAGCTGTGCCACTTGTCGGGCATCCATTCGAGATCCAGATCCTCGATCCCGGACTCGGCGCACGGCAGCTGCGCTCGATGGCTCGTTCGGTACTTCCGGATGAAAGCGATCGCGTCGAGCAAGCTGCTGTCCTGCGAGCTTGAGCACAAGCTCAGCGCTTCCAGACATTTGAAGAGCAAGCTGCGTTTTGAGCCGTAGCCGCTCAACATGAAGGGGTAGTAGTTGTTACCGGCGAAGGCCATGTGCTCATCGCACTGATTGATCCATCTTTCGTAGTCCCCGTGCAGGGACTCATCGACACGTGCGAGCTTTTGATCCCCGCTTCCATCCTCGTTCAGGACGCTCAACACCTCTCTAAATTGCCCGATCAACCGTTCCGTTTGCTCGGCATGCTGCAGGTGGTACTGGCGCAACCTTTCGCCGGCCGTATTGTGAAGGTTGCGTAAGGACTTGACGAAGATGTCGGCAATGTCGTCCATCGCCTTTTCCAGCTGCGTCTGGATCAGCAGCACCGCCAGTGTGTAACGCTTCAACGGTTTCATGGCGCGCATTTCAGCGAGATCCAAGGCGCGGGCCTCCAGTGTCATCTGCTCGCGCTTGGTGGCCGCAATCTGCTGAGTGCTCGGCAGTCCTCGCGCCATCTCAATCATCTTATCGACATGCTGAAGGAAATCTGTCACCTCCCGCACGTTGGGCTGCTTGGGCTCGCGCTTAAGGCCATCCCAAATACTGCGCCCTTGTTGCGAAGAAAGTATCGCATCGAGCCGCTCGATGGCGCTTTGGTCCAAGGCGCCGCCAACACTTTTGTATATCTGTTCGTTGACTGCATTTCGGCAGCGGCGCGCCAAGCGAAACAGGATCGTAAACCCGGGCAACTCGTACTTGCGCTGCACCAGCTCCTCGATCAGGACGTTGATGATGTCAGGCAGCTCCTGCTTGGTGCGCGCGGCATGGGTTGCTGCGTTCTCCAGCCACTTTTCCGCTTTCTGATCGACCAGTTGCAAGCCAAGGTAGGCGCGCAGGCGTTGATGCTGCAACGCTCTTGTTCCTGATTGGTCGTATTGGGTGATGGCCCGCTTCGCAGGCTTGCGTAAGTTCGCCTGACTGCAAATATGCTCGATGATCTCTTCGGGCACCGTAGCCAGCGGCACGAAGTAACCGAGCCGCTGCAGCAGCTTCAGTTTGACCAGCATGAAGGTTCTCGGCCCGACCTGGCGATACAGACTGAAAACGTAGTCGATCTCGGCGTTGGATGGCGTGTAGACCGCTGTCAGCTCTTCGAGGCTATATTCTGTCTTCAGGCGCGGATACGCCGTTTCATGGATGGCGGTCATGCTGAGCGGCCTTCGCCGCTAGGATTCTTTGATCGTTCTTGTTTGTCGCCGGTGCAGGCTCTTTCCCGTCCGAGCGCTCGTCCTCTGGATCATAAAGACAGGAAATTGACCGCGTTGCCGCCCAGGTCGCGATGTCGGTGCCAGAACACCGACATCGGGGGACGATGCTCAAGCAGCCTTCTTCTTGAACGGTAGCTGGAGTTCCTCGACGTCGTACGTGAAGTCCAAGGGCATCTGGATCATTTTTTGTGTCGGATGCTTGCCGTTATAGACGTCGATATCGGTTTTCAACTGGAAGCAGTCACCGACGATCTGCTGGCGCCGCTGGGAGAAGGAGCGCACAAAGTGCTCTCGTGGCGCCCGATCGTCGTCAATGTCGGCCCAAAGTGACAGGGATTTATTTCCCTGTTTGGAGCGAACCGCGTGCTTGGCACGATAGCGCTGGCCGAGTGCATCGGTGCGGTACTCCTCGCGCAGCACTTGCGCGATATCCGCGGCAATGACATCAATGACTGTTTTCAGACTGGGTTTATGGAATCCATGCTGGTAGGCCCAGGCTGCCACGGCGTGCGGGTCGATCAAACCATCATTGCCGACCTCTGCCTGGTAACGTTCAAGATAGTCCTTCACTTGATTTGCGTAAGCAGTCATTGCTCCCCCTTACTCGGAAAATGAACCCCAACCGTCGGCATCGGCTGCCGGCAGCACGCACGTTCGTACCTTGACTTGATGCTTGCGGAGAAAGTCATGCCGTCCCAGCTTGCGCTGGAGCTGCCCCACAACCAGACCTGGATGCACGTTGATGCGCTGCGCGAACAGCAACACCTTTTGCTCGGAGAAGTACGGTTGTACTCGAGCGATGAAATTCTCCAACTGGTCCGTCGGTACACAGAAATCCGCCCCGGCCGCGTTGGCCATAACCTCGCATTCCGGCAGGCCATCCCGGTCATCGCCGATCTCGACATCGATGACCGGTTCGCCCACTTTCCCGTCTTCTCTCAATACGTGTTCGATCTCATGGCGAAGAACGAACCAGAAATTGTCGATGCGATCGAACCGTAGCGCCATGCCAATGACCGGCTTGTCGTCGGCGAGCCAAAAGCAGGCGCCGTCCAGCTTCGAACCCGGCATCGGTTCCACAAAGACCAACCGGACGCCGGCTTCCGCCAGAATGCGCGGCACATGCCGGGTTTCTTCGGGAGCCAGAATCAGGTTCTTCAGTTGTTCGACAGCAGCCAACAGCTTGTCGCGGGCATAAGCGGGAACACGTTGCTGAACCGCCATGCCGCGCACCCGGAACAGCCAAGCGAGCTGTAATGGCGTGGCATCCAAGGTTACATCGGTCTTTTTGGCACGATGCAGAAGTGCAGGTTCTTCGTCCATCGAACGGATGCAGAAGAACTCGCAAAAGCGCTGCTCCAGCACGTCGAGATTCTCGCTCGCCCGAATCCAACCACGGCGCAGCATCTCGCGTACCGGAAACTTGCTATATAGACGGGCTTTCCGGGCCACATGGTCATTGGCAACCTTGACTTTCGAAAGCTGATATTGACTCTCCAAGGTCATCCAATATTCGGCCGACGTACCAAATGCGTCCGCCAGACCTCGAGCGGTCTCGGGGGTTATGGCGCGCTTGCCGGAAATCAGCTCGCTGACCAGGCGCGCGGGGCGATCCAGGATGTCAGCGAGCTCCTGTTGGCTCCATTCCCGCGCTTCCAGCTCTTCCCGCAGGAATTCTCCCGGCGGGAAGACCTCAGCAGGCATACGTGCGTTCATGGTCTCTCCATTCCTAGTGATAATCGACAATCTCAACAATCCCGACGACCTTACAGGGATGCTCGCCTCGAATCTCCAGGATGAGACGCCACTGTAAATTCAGCCGGATCGACTGCTGTCCTTCACGGTCACCTCTCAACCGTTCGAAGTGCAGCGCTTTTACCGCGTAAAAGTCTCGTTCATCCCGAAAAGCGCGAACCTGCTGCATGCGTTTTCGGTAAGCACGCACAACTTCCTGAGAAAACCCGGCAGTGAACTGGGCATCCGTCTCCAGGCGGTCCAAATCGTCGTCGTCGAATTCAACTTCCATAGGTAAATTATAGAGACATTTTTATAGTTTACAAACACCATCTTTACACGTCGTGTAAAGATGGTGTTTTAGATTCCATGTGACTGCATCTGGCTCCAGCACACCGATCACTATTTGGGGTTTGGGGCGCAGTGGAACGGAAAACCTGGTTAGGCGTTTGTCATCGTTAATGATTTGGCTTTACAGTTAGAAAACCTCGTCATCCCATCGAGTTATGGGCTTCCGGTTTGTGCCCAATCCGGCCTGATGACAATTGAAAGTGATATGGCCGGTTGCTGGTCATAAACCTGCCAGCCAGAGTCTCACGCTTAATACCAAACGGCTTGGCCTGTTCGGAAATGCCCACTGTGAGCGGTTGCGAGAAAGCCTGCCAGATTTACGATGCGCTTAGAGGCTTCAAACGGCGTCTGATTCAAACCTGCGTCTGCGTCACCGCCCTGCGGAAGCGTAGCAGCGCCACCGTGAAGAAGCAGGCGCCGACGCCGGTCATGGCCAGCAGATCGCGCCAGATCACGTCGAAGCCTGCACCCCGGTAGAGGATGGCCTGCGCCAGGCGGACGAAGTAAGTGGTCGGCGCAGCCAGCATGATGTTCTGCACTAGCTGCGGCATGCTCTCGCGCGGCGAGACGCCGCCGGAAAGCATTAACAGCGGAATGATGCTGAGAATGACGAGCAAGCCAAACTGCGGCATCGAGCGGGCCAGCGTACCGAGGAAAATGCCGATGGAGGCCGCCGCAAACAGGTAGCAGGCGGCCGCCGCCAGGAACAGCGGCAGCGAGCCGGCAATCGGCACTTTCAACACCTGCTGCACCATCACCAGCAGCGCAAACGTGACACCAATCAGCACCGCCAGCCCGTTGGCCCAGATCTTGGCCATCATGATCTCGAAGGGCGTCAGCGGCATCACCAGCAGGTGTTCGATGGTGCCGTGTTCCCGTTCGCGGATGAAGGCGGCGCCGACCAGGATGATGGTCAGCATGGTGACGTTGTTGATCACCTCCATGACGCCGCCGAACCAGACGCCGATCAGGTTGGGGTTGAAGCGCACACGGGTGGTCAGCTTGATCGGCGATTCGGCACTGTCGCGGGTGCCGGTCAGGTATTCGTTCACTTCGCCGAGCGCGATGGTCTTGATGTAGGTGGCGCCGATAAAGGCCTGGCTCATGATCGTCGCGTCGATATTAAGCTGGATGTCCGGCTTACGGCCGGTTTCCACGTCATGCTGGAAGTTGGGCGGGATGACCAGCGTGAAGTTGTAGCGCCCGGAATCCATGCCCTTGTCCAGTTCGGCCAGTGTCGTCTGTTGCGGTGGACGGAAATACGGCGGGTAAAACGCGCCGACGATACGCCGCGACAACGGCGACTGGTCTTCGTCAACCACGGCCACCGGCGCATTGCGCAGCTCCTGCGAGGCGCCGGTC
>ERZ650302.778-NODE-778-length-17948-cov-9.021014_pt1 | contig 17948 bp, 19 predicted proteins | sample MGYA00376238_ERZ650302 | MGnify/ENA primary metagenome ERZ650302 (study PRJEB26733, sample SAMN07839298) | wastewater metagenome | biome: urban; feature: wastewater treatment plant; material: waste water | place: USA: North Carolina | collected 2016-04-28 ... | reverse complement strand
GTCACTTTTACCGGTCCCAACCACTGCACCAGAATACCGCCCGACAGCCGCGTCAGCACCATGGTCAGGCTGAAGGCGGCTACGGCGAAAAACAGGGCGGCGGTCTGGGCATTGCCCAAATCCTGGCAGAAAGTGTTGCTCAGATTCCACAGGCGCCGGGTCATATCAAAGCGCAGGGCGAAATAAAAGGCGAAGAAAATGACCAGTGCCAACTGGAACAGGCCCTGGCCGAAGAGCGAAACGGCGGCCAGCGCCATTTTTCGCGTTGGTGCGATGAGCTGGCGCAGTACTTCGTTCATTTCCTCGCGGCTGGCGATCAGTTTGTGCCAGTAGTCAGATATTCCGTTGCCGATCACGGGCAACTCGGACACCCAATCGGGCACATCAGCGGGCAGCCCGGATTCGAGGAGCGGTCTCAGGTAGGCAATGGCCAGTTCGACGCCGTCGGCCAGCGAGCCGGAGAGCAGGGCCATTGGTAAAACCAGCAGCCAATTTTCCCTGCCATGTCCGTGCCAACCAACGTTTAGAAGAATCTTCCATAAACTGTTTCAAAGCAGAGGTTAAGCTCCCCATATACGTTGGGCAGCCCATCACGATCACATCAGCTTGATCCAATAGCTCCCATTGTGGCGCAGCCACAGAAAGCAGATGCACGTCAGCACCTGCCTGCTCCGCACCCTGAGCAATGTATTGCGCAACTTTGGCCGTATGCCCATAAGGACTATGATAAATCACACAAACTTTAACTTGGGGAGTAATTTGCTCAATAACAGACATGGAGAATTTAAAAACCAATGAATTGAATCAAGTTTAACATTTTTAACGAATACAAGGCGAATCAATAGTGCAAAGGATAGATTTATTGCATAAATACAAATGTTGCCATTCGTCCAGTTTTTGCATCACGACGATAGGAGAAATAATCCTCTGCTTGCTTATAAGAACACTGATCACCACCCAATACTGTTTCCACACTTAAACTGTTTAAAATAAATCGGGCAATTGCATACAAATCAGCCTGATATTTACCTTCAGTTTGACCTGAAATAAAAGCAACGGCTAATTCAGGATATTGCTCACAGAAAATGGCTTTTACTTCAGCACCGACTTCAAAGCAAGGTTGGCTGATCGCAGCGCCTAACCACGCCCAAGTTGGCTGAGATTTCATTTCCGTCACAGTATTTTCGACAATTCCATTAGCCAAGCCACGCCAACCTGCGTGTAGATTGGCGACTTCTGTACCTTCGTTATTACCCAAAACAATAGGCAAACAATCAGCAGTCATCATCATTAAAGCATGACCTGTGCGCTGTGTGACTAAGCCATCACCTTCAAGCGCAATAAATGGAATTTGCTCGTTAATTGTATGACAAATGCTGCTATGCGTTTGTGTCATCCACGTGATTTTATCTACACCAAATGCAGACAACTCATTCAACAAGAGCATTCGATGTTGCTGAACACGTTGTGCATCATCATTCACGTGCAAAGCCAGATTAAATCCTGATAGATTTTCATTTTGAGTTGCAATCGTTTGAGGATGCTGAATACCTGTTTGCCCAACATATACCCCTTTGGGCAAACCTTGTACAAATTCCATAAAATCCGTCCTCTTACCAGAATATATCCCTTAGCTTTTGAACGGGAGAAGCTAAACACATCCCCCTTTATTTAAAGAGAATTTTTTAATACGCTTCATTCTCTTGGCGAAGTACTTCAACCAATTGAGTGAAATCCTCTGGCCATGGGGCTTCAAACATCATTTCTTCGCCAGTACGTGGATGCACTAAACCTAATTTTGCTGCATGTAACGCTTGACGTTTAAAACTGCGTAGCATGTCAATTAAGACTTCTGATGCGCCAGCAGGGAAACGTACACGATTGACATAAACAGGATCACCTACCAAACCATGTCCAAGATAACTAAAATGCACACGAATTTGATGGGTACGTCCTGTTTCAAGTTGCGCCTGAATACGCGTGAAGTCGCGGAAACGCTCTTTCACATTGTAATGTGTTACTGCATCACGCCCACCCGGTAAGATCGCCATTTTGACACGATCGACTGGGTGACGTTTAATTGGCTCATCAATCGTGCCACCCGCAATAATATTTCCATATGCAACTAAATCATAAACACGATAAACGGTTTTTTTCGCAAGTTGTTTACTGAGAGAAAACTGGGCTTCCAATGTTTTTGCAACAACCAATAGACCGCTGGTATCTTTATCAATACGATGTACTAAACCTGCACGTGAAAGCTCAGCTAGTTTCGGTGCATGATAAAGCAAGGCATTAACCAAAGTACCTGTAGGATTGCCAGCACCAGGATGAACCACCATCCCAACTTCTTTATTAATCACAATAATATCGTCGTCTTCATAGACAATATTGAGGGGAATATTTTCAGGTTGACTCGAGGTTTGGGCTTCTAACTCAACATTCAGCGTAAGCAATTCATTGCCTTCGCAACGATATTTAGGTTTTACAATGTTACCATTTACCAACAGATGCCCATCTTTCATCCATTGCTTGAGCTTTTCACGAGAGAACTCGCTCCAAACCAATGCAGCAACCTGATCAATACGCTGACCTAGATACTCTTCATCGAGTTGAATTTGCAACGATAAACGTGTTGCAGTTGTATCAGAATTATGATTATCTGCATCGACAGAATCTTCAAGTAAGAAATCTGTCTCAGAAAGGTTTGAATTGGAAGATTGTGTTGAAGTCATTTTGATGATCGATACAAAAATGGTTTAATAGCACCATTGTAGCTTATTGTCCCAAAAGCAGAGGAATTTTTATGTCGCTACCCCATTATAAAATTACCATATTGGCTTTATCTTTAGGCGTAGCGTCTGTATTTGTTGGTTGTAGCAGTAATCCAAGCAAAAAAGAAGTGGTTGATAAAGGCCCACAGTCAAGTGAACAAGTCTATTTTGAAAAAGCACAAAAATCACTTGAACGTAATCAATATACTGATGCTGTTAAATCACTTGAAGCGATAGATACGTATTATCCAACTGGACAATACACTCAACAAGCACAACTTGAACTCATCTACGCCAAATTTAAACAAAAAGATTATGAAGGTACGATTGCACTGGCAGATCGTTTCATTCGTTTAAATCCACAACATCCAAATGTTGATTACGCCTACTATGTTCGAGGTGTAGCCAACATGGAAATGAATTATGACAGTTTGATTCGTTATACCTCATTACAACAATCACATCGTGATGTGAGCTACGTTAAAGTCGCTTATCAAAACTTTGTAGACTTGATTCGTCGTTTCCCAAGTAGCCAATATTCAGTAGATGCTGCACAGCGTATGAAATTTATCGGTCAAGAATTGGCCGAAAGTGAAATGAATGCGGCACGTTTCAATATTCAACGTAAAGCATGGTTGGCTGCTGCTGAACGCGCACAATGGGTGATTGAACACTACCCTCAAACACCACAAACACCTGAGGCACTTGCAACATTAGCTTATAGCTACCAAAAATTAGGCGATCAAGCCACGTCTCAACAATATATTGATCTCTTAAAACTGAACTATCCAAATTTAGTTAAGGCAAATGGTGAAGTAAATCTTCGTGCTGCTCGTAAAGAAGGTAGTTGGGTCAATCGTGCCACATTAGGCTTGCTTGGTCGTGAATCTAAAACGGTACAAGTAAAAGAACAAACCAATGGTGAAACTGAGCAACGCAGCTTAACAAATCGTTTGAGCCTTGGTTTATTAGATAAACCGACAACCGAAGAAATCGATTCTGCTCCTATTGAAGAACCAACCGATAAACCAAGTTGGATGAACCGTTTAAGCTTCGGGCTATTAGATAAGCCTGAGACCAAAGAAACTTCGGGGGCTGATGCTGCAAATTAATTTGCACTCATCAAAACCACAAAACAGGCAAGTCTACCCTTGCCTGTTTTTCATTTTATGCAACAATAAATTCTGACACATTGACTTCAATGAAGATGTTATCTCTCAGTCCAAAATGGTTAAATGTACATGGCAATTCCACAACATACGATTGATCAAATCTTAGATCGAACTGATATCGTCGATTTAATCGGTCAACGTGTGAAGTTAAAAAAGACTGGGCGTACTTACTCGGGCTGTTGTCCATTCCATCAGGAAAAATCTCCATCATTCCATGTATATAGAGATAAGCAGTATTATCATTGCTTTGGGTGTCAAGCGAATGGAAATGCGATTCGCTTCCTCATGGACATTGATAGTCGGAACTTTGTCGATGTGATGAAAGACTTGTCTAATCAGACAGGTATCGAATTACCGAAAGATAATCACGACAATAAAAAACTTTCTTATAAACGTAGTCCTCAACAAATTGCAGCGGCTCAACCAACAAATACGTCAGTCGCTGAAAATCCAGCACCTATTTCTGTAGCAGACGAATTTATCGATGGGCATTTTGTCGATATAGATCGCGTTATGGATGATCCTTTTGCTCAATTTGATCCATCCTTTTATATGGATGAACAAGTTCAAGAAGGTAATCTCTATGACTTATTGGAAAACGTTGCTCAGTTTTATGAACGTCAACTCCCATCGAGTCAAAAAGCACAAAATTATTTTAAGCAACGTGGCTTATCGGCACTAACGATTCAATTTTGGCGTTTAGGTTATGCACCAGAGGATTGGCAGCATTTAGAAAAAGCCTTTCCACAAGATATTGAAGGTTTGAAACAGCTGGGTCTGATTCGCTCTAGTGATAGTGGTAGAGATTTTGATTTATTACGTGAGCGGGTAATTTTTCCGATCCGCGATCATAAAGGCCGCGTGGTTGGTTTTGGTGGTCGTGCGCTCAATGATGAAATTAAACCTAAATATATTAACTCACCAGATTCAGAGGTCTTCCACAAGAATCAATTGCTTTATGGTTTATATGAGGGTCGTAAACTCAAAGCCAACGATTGGTTAATGGTCGAAGGCTATATGGACGTGATTGCCTTACAGCAATATGGGATCAATGGTGCTGTCGCAACACTGGGAACAGCCAGTAATGCGGATCATTTAACCACCCTATTTAAACAAAATTCTCGTATTACCATTGCCTTTGATGGGGATGCTGCTGGACAAAAAGCAGCACGACGCACCTTAGAAATTGCGCTCCCCTTACTCAATGATGGTCGTGAATTAAAATTCTTTGTGCTTCCGAATGAACATGATCCAGACTCATTGATTCGTCGTGAAGGCTTAGAAAACTTCCAAAAATTATTACAACAGGCACCGCTTTTATCTGACTTTGTGTTTGCCCATTTAACAGGGCAACATGACGTTAGCACGCCAGAAGGTAAAAGTTTAGTCATGGGAGAACTACGTGAATTAACAGAATTATTACCTAAACATGGCTCATTCCGTTATCTGTTGAGTCAGTCTTTCCGTGAGAAACTCGGTCTAGGCAAACGTTTTACCCCTCAAATCAGCCACGATGCCTCTTTATCTTTTAATATTCAAACCAAAGATGAAGATTTTGCAATCGCAATTTTAATGCATCACCCATTCCTCTATATTCATTTTGAAGAATTACTTGCAGTGATTGACCAAACTGAGCTGCTGGCTAAAGTTTTAGCAGTGCTCAATATTGTATTTGATGATTTACCGGATGATCAGGAATTAGCAACCTATTACGTACTCGGTGCATGTAGTCGTTATAGTCATGAGATTGCCGATGTTATGCAGAGAACCAATATTGAGTCATTAACTCAAGCACCTGAGATTGCTGATAAATTGGCTAAGGACTTTTCATTAAATCTACAAGAAAAATATTTAAAATTAAAACTGAGATCACCTATCTCACTCATCGAATCACGCAATTTACGTCAACAATTAAATGAGTTAACAAAACAGATTAGCTTGAAGTTATTGTCCTAAGCTAAGTTACTGTCTCGGTTTACGCTCATGCTCAAACACATCCTTTAGATGTTGCTGTAACCATTCAAAATAATCTGGATTTTCAGCTTTAGCAGCTTCTCTTAATAAAATAGAAGTTGGATGCATAAGTTTCTGTGATAGGCGATGAGCAAACTCCCGCATCACCTGTTCTGCGGCATGACCATGTTGCAATAACTCTAATGCATGTGCCAACTCTTTTTGGCTGACTTCTTCACTGTGCTGACGATAAGCTTGAATGGTGCTACTCGCCTCTTTCACTTTTTGTTGGGTCATCAATTGAGTAGCCAATTGATTCACCATAATTTCAGCCTCAACAGCCGCCTGACGACGTTGCGCTAAATTTTCATCAATCACACTTTGTAAATCATCCACACCATATAAATATACGTTATCTAATGATTCAACTTTCGGATCAATATCACGTGGAACAGCCAAATCGACCATCAACATTTGCTGATAGCGACGTTTTTTAAGTGCGGCTTTAACATCTGAATATTGAATAACTTGATGTAAACTTCCTGTACAGCTCGAGACAACATCTGCTCTATATAAATTCTGGGCAAGTTCAGCAAAAGGAATAATTTCAACCTCAACTTGATGAGCAATTTCTTGTGCCAGTAAATCAGCACGCTCACGGCTACGGTTACAAATTAGAATTTTTGCCACACCCATTTCCGCTAAATGCTTAGCAACCAAACTATTCATTTCACCTGCGGCAACTACCATAACCGTTAACTTTTCAGGGCGACTAAAGACTTGCAATGCTAACTGAGCAACTGCATAACCCATTGAAACAGCATGGCTACCTACAGAGGTTTCTGAACGAACACGTTTCGCTGCATAAAAAGCATATTCAAAAACACTATTTAGTTCAGGCGACACAGTTTGTGCGTCTTTAGATAAAGCCAAAGCACTTTTGACTTGCCCTAAAATTTGTGGCTCACCCAACATCAAAGAGTCTAAACCACTTGCAACACGCATCAAATGTGTAACAGCTTGGGCATTTTCGTAACGATAAACATGATGAATTAACTGCTTTACATCAATATTATTCACTTGGGCTAACCAAGTCAGAACACTATCAGCATCTTCTGTCATGGCATAAACTTCAGTGCGATTACAAGTTGATACAACAACTAAATCATTCAAAGGTGAATGTTTATTTTGTTCAAGCAATAGCGCAGCTAATCGCTCTGCATTGAAAGCGATTTGTTCACGAAGTTCAACAGAAGCTGTTTGATGGTTGACACCCAATGCAAAGAAAGACATATCAGATCATCATTTCGCTAAATTTATGTTATTGTGCAACATCGGTGTCATAAAAAGCATTACTTTGGATCAATAAAAATTGCGTCAGCTATATCGCCGTACCCTTTTTAGCGGCAAGACGATTCGACGGTATTCTACCACAATCTTGTTGTTAGGTAGCATGAGCTCGTATGTCTCTGCACAAGCAATACACGACATGTATGCAGATAAAAGCTTTGACAACGCATTACAACAAAGTATGGTTGCTGAATTTTCTCTTGCTTATGATGATATTGCAACTGCATTACATAATTATACAGTGCTGGCAATTCGAAGTAATTCAACCACAATCAAACAGCGTGCTTTAGATGTCGCCTTAGAATATAACGATTTTCAATCTGCATTAGATATTGCAACACATTGGGTAGAACAAGAACCCAAAGATGTTCCTGCTTTATTTTACTTATCACATATTGCCCTGAAAACTCATGAATATGAATTGGCAGCTAAAACATTAGATAAGATCTTAAATATTGACCCAACTGCTGATCTCGAACAAATTTTGGCAGGGATTGCACCCGAACAAGCACAAGATCGTGAAATTTTATTAAATGCCTTACGTACCAGTAAAGAACGTGAAAACCCATCTATCTTGGCTTTAATCGCTGGATTAGAAGCGCAAGATGGCTTATATGAGCAAGCATTAAATAATATCAATAAAGCCTTACGTAAACGTTCAAAATCGACCAGTTTCATTCTGATGAAAGCCAATCTATTAATGGCTTTACGCGACGATGCTGAAACACAAAAGTGGTTTGCACAAGCCAGTCGAAAAAATAAAAGCAATATTGATATACGATTAGCTGAAGCTCGCTATTACATTCAAATCAATCAACAACAGCAAGCATTAGATAAGCTTGAAAGTATTATCAAAGATTATCCAAAAACTGAAGAAGCCTTATTTATTGCCGGCTTAACCAGTATTGATTTAAAACAATACGAAAAAGCTGAACAATATTTAGTTGAATTGCGTTCTTCAGCAAAATATCAGAATGAAGCTTATTACTATCTTGCAATCAATGCACAGCGCAAACAACATTATGAAACCGCAAAAGCATATTATCGGCTCGTGGATGGCAGCTTATATATTGTGTCTCGACGCAATATGATCGCGATTTTTGAGAAGCAGGGTCAACTGAATGATGCTTTACGCTTTCTTACACAAGAACGGGTGAATTATCCACAACATGCAAGTTTCCTCTATCAAGCTCAAGCTGATATTTTAAAAAAGATGGATAATAAAAAAGCAGCTTTAGTATTGCTAGATGAAGCGATTAAGAGCTTACCCGATGATCCTGAACTGATTTATGCAGAAGTATTATTGCTGGATCCTTATACCGATCGGGATAAATTAGATAAAACTTTGAAGCAACTTTTAATTATTGAACCCAATAGCCCGACCTATTTAAACGCTTATGCCTATACCTTAGCATTGCAAAATCGTCGCCTAAAAGAAGCGCGCAAATATGCAGAACTAGCGCTCAACTTTGCACCTGAACAAGCCTCTATTCTTGATACATTGGGCTATATCGCTTTTCTACAAAATGATTTTGATACCGCAACCAAAGTCTTGGGACAAGCCTATTCAATTAGCCAAAATATCAATATTGGAGTTCGCTATGCTAAAGCGCTGTATATGCAAGGCGCACTCACACAATTTAGTGAGGTGTTACAGCAATTGAAACAAAAACATGCAAATGCCCCACAATTACAACAACTTGATAGCTTAATCTTACCTATCACTGTAAAAAAGAGTTAAATACATGCGCTTGTTTTCAAAATTATGTGTCGCGATATGTAGCAGTAGTGTCCTAGTATTAACAGGCTGCCAACATCTAAGCCAACCAAATAAGATAATTGCTTCACCACAAGTGCAAGATGAAAATAACTTTAGCTTACAAGGTAAAATAGGTGTACGTACACCACAACAGTCTGGCAGTGCTTTTTTTACATGGGTTCAACAACAAGATCAATTTGATATTGAACTGACTGGAATTTTAGGTGTTGGGAAAACCCAAATTGAAGGCAAACCAGGTCAAGTCACCTTAAATAGCGCCAAAACAGGTCTGATTACGGCAGCTACACCTGAAGAATTATTAGAAAAAGCAACAGGTTGGCAGGCACCGATTATGCACCTTGCCTACTGGGTACAAGCGAAGCCTGCGACGCAAAATGCTCAAGCGAGCAAAGACGAACAAAATCGCTTGAAACAGCTCATTGAAGATGGCTGGACTGTTGATTTCAGCTATAACGATAAGCAAATCCTTCCAAATAAACTTTTGTTGAAGCAAGCACTTGCTGACGATAAAGAAAACCGTATTACAATGGTGATTCAAAACCGATAGATTAGATTCTTTTATGATTAGAGTACCTTCCCCTGCTAAATTGAATTTATTTCTGCACATCACTGGTCGTAGAGACAATGGTTATCATGAATTACAAACTATTTTTCAACTGATTGATTTATATGATTGGATGACTTTTGAGCCAATTGCGGATGGAATGATTCATATTGAAGGCTTAAACGAGGTTGCTCTTGAACAAAACTTAATCTATCGTGCAGCACAATTACTCAAACCCCATGCAAAAGAACCATGTGGGTTAAATATTCAAATCGAGAAAAATATTCCGATGGGTGCTGGTCTTGGCGGCGGTTCATCTAATGCAGCCACTACACTCATTGTACTCAATCAACTGTGGCAATGCGGTTTAAATGAACAGCAATTAGCTGATTATGGTGTGCAACTGGGTGCCGATGTGCCTATCTTTATTTTTGGTCGAAATGCATGGGCAGAAGGCATAGGTGAACATTTATCATTCATAGACTTAGCTCAAAAACAATTCATAATTTTAAAACCTGATTGTTTTATCAGCACTCAAGCACTTTTTTCACAAAAAACATTGACAAGAGATTCTAAGATCACTACATTTTGCGCCTATCAGTTAGAACCTTTTAATTTTGGAAATAACTTTGAACCATTGGCTCGACAGTTATATCCTGAAGTAGAAGAAGCAATGCAATATTTAGATCAATTTGGTCTAGCAAAGCTTACAGGTACAGGTGCTTGTGTTTTTACTGAAGTAACCAGTGAAATGGATACGAAGAAGATTTTGCAAAACGCACCTTGTAAAGCTTACTTGGTCAACAGTTTAGCAGAATCACCTTTAAGACATTTCAAAGTTACACGTTAGGGGCGTCGCCAAGTGGTAAGGCAGCGGGTTTTGATCTCGCCATCCGTTGGTTCGAATCCAGCCGCCCCTGCCATCCAAATTCATTATAAGCCAACCGCCAAGGGTGCTTCATGCCCAATCTTGTCGTTTTTAGTGGAAGTGCTCATCCACATTTCGCCCAAAAAGTCGTAAGCCATTTACATATCCCTCTCGGTGCTGCTTCTGTAAGCAAGTTTTCTGATGGTGAAATTTCAGTTGAAATTACTGAAAATGTTCGTGGTAAAGACGTTTTTATCGTTCAATCTACTTGTGCGCCTACCAACGATAACCTGATGGAAATCTTGGTCATGGCTGATGCTTTGCGTCGTGCAAGTGCTGGTCGTATCACTGCAGTCATTCCGTATTTCGGTTATGCACGTCAAGATCGTCGTCCACGTTCTGCTCGTGTTCCAATTACTGCAAAAGTTGTTGCAGACATGCTGACAACTGTAGGTATTGACCGTGTGGTAATGATCGACTTACACGCAGACCAAATTCAAGGTTTCTTCGATATCCCAGTTGATAACATCTATGGTACGCCAGCGTTGTTAGCTGATTTACGTCAACAACAACATGACAACTTAATGGTTGTATCTCCTGACGTAGGTGGTGTTGTTCGTGCACGTGCTGTTGCAAAACAGTTAGGTGATATCGATTTAGCTATCATTGATAAACGTCGCCAAAAAGCAAATGAGTCACAAGTGATGCATTTGATTGGTGATGTAAAAGATCGTGACTGTGTCATTGTTGATGACATGGTCGATACAGCAGGTACGCTTTGCAAAGCTGCGGATGCACTGAAACAATTTGGTGCTCGTCGAGTGATTGCTTATGCGACTCACCCTGTTTTATCAGGTAAAGCGATTGATAACCTTCGTAACTCTGTTATTGATGAACTCGTTGTTACTGACACGATTCCTCTTTCAGATGAAGCAGCAAACTTAGGTAAAATTCGCCAAGTTTCTGTTGCAAGCATGGTTGCTGAAACAATTCGTCGTATCAATAACGAAGAATCTATTAGCGCTATGTTCGATAGTTATCTATAATAGCCCAGCTTTTTTTCTTAAACCCTAGCTCGCTAGGGTTTTTCTATCACTAAACTGGTCGCAAGTTTAGTTACTCAAACTCAATGAGGATATGCCCATGGCAAACTTCGTATTAAACGCTCAAGCACGTGAAGTAGCACAACAAGGGAAAGGTTCGAGCCGCCGCCTTCGCCACGCTGCTCAAATCCCAGCAATCATCTATGGTGGTAGCGCTGAGCCTGTAGCTGTTACTTTAGAGCTTCGTGAAATCGTTAAAGCTTTAGAAAACAATGCTTTCTTCGAAGAAGTTATCGAAATTAAAATCGGTGATAAAGTTGAAAACGTTAAAATCCAAGCGTTACAACGTCACCCAGCTAAAAACACACCTATGCACGCTGACTTCAAACGCGCATAAGTGTTAAAGGCGTAAATTAGTGTCAAATATTTCGCTAATTGTTGGTTTGGGTAATCCTGGTAAGGAATATGCCCAAACCCGCCATAATGCAGGTTTCTGGTTCGTAGAACAGCTTGCAGATCGTTATGGTATTTCTTTAAAGGCTGATCCAAAATTTCATGGATACAGCGGTCGTGGTCAAATTGATGGTCATGACGTACGTTTACTCTTACCTACCACTTTCATGAACCGTTCTGGTCAAAGTGTCGTACCATTTGCCAAATTTTATCAAGTTGCACCTGAAGCAATTCTTGTTGCTCATGATGAACTCGATATGGATCCTGGTATTATTCGTTTAAAATCAGGTGGTGGACATGGCGGACATAATGGTCTTCGCGACATCGTTCCACATATTGGTGCTAATTTCCATCGCTTACGTATAGGAATTGGACATCCTGGTTCTAAAGAACGTGTTTCTGGTCATGTGCTTGGCAAAGCTCCTAGCAGTGAACAAGCTTTAATGGATGCTGCGATTGATCATGCTTTATCAAAAGTGAAAATGCTTGTCGATGGACAAGTTTCACAGGCAATGAATCAAATTAATGCATACAAACCCGCTTAAATTTAAACTGAATTGTTGATCAATCACGCTTGCCATATTGCATTTTTAAGCGCAAAATGCGCATCAAACCGCCTATCGCCAGCGGGAAACGTGACAAGTCAACCAATAAGATATTCATCTTAGGTCTTACTCAGGAGACGCTAGCCATGCTATCTCGTTTATTAAAATGTAAAATTCACCGTGCAGTTGTGACCCATGCAGAACTTCATTATGAAGGTTCCTGTGCAATTGATGGTGTGTTAATGGACTTAGCAGGGATTCGTGAATACGAAGAAATCCACGTATGGAACGTAACCAACGGCAAACGCTTCACAACTTATGCAATTCGTGGTGAAGATGACTCAGGTATTATTTCAGTGAATGGTGGCGCAGCACACCAAGCTGATGTCGGTGATTTAGTCATTATTGCAACTTTTGGTGATTTCACTGAAGTAGAAGCAAACCTTCACAAACCACGTTTGGTTTATGCAAATCCGGACAATACAGTCAATCACACGGCAAACTGTATTCCTGTACAAATTGCATAAATATTTAAAAGATTTCTAAAAAGCCAGTCAATATGAACTGGCTTTTTTTATGGCTAGGTCGATACTAAGTGCTGAATAGAACTCATCAAAACAATTCAAAAACAATGACTTCTCCACGACAAAACCGAAACTTCATTTGCTTAAATTCATATTTCAATAGAACGATCCATTTCATAAATAGTTCCCTTTCCTCTCAAAAAACTAGCTATAATCAAAGCACATCGCTTCAGGGCGGGGTGTAATTCCCCACCGGTGGTAAGTTGGGCCTTGCAATCAAGTGACCTAATCAGCCCACGAGCCTGTATATATTTATATACTCGCAGATTTGGTGAGAGACCAAAGCCGACGGTATAGTCCGGATGAAAGAAGACGAAACCACTGAAATACGCTTTTCGCGTTGTTTTGGTGTACGCTTATTTTTTACATCAGTCCTGAAATGTTCAACCGTATCCTATTTACGAGAGCGTTTCATTATGTCGAGTTTAATTCAACCCGAACTTTTCTTTTCAGCCCTTTCCCCTGCTGAACAACGTATTCAACAAGCTTTAGAAGATATCCGCCAAGGCAAACCAGTATTGGTAATGGATGATTTCGATCGTGAAAATGAAGCCGACTTAATTATTGCTGCTGAAACACTCACTGTCGAAACCATGGCACGAATGATTCGTGATGGTTCTGGTATTGTGTGCTTATGTCTGACAGAAGAGTTGGCCGATCATCTAGAACTCCCACCAATGGTGGTCGACAATTCTAGCCAATTTAAAACAGCATTCACGGTAACGATCGAAGCAGCACAAGGTGTGACCACCGGTGTTTCTGCTAAAGATCGCGTAACAACAATTTTAGCTGCCACTAAAGATGGCGCTATTGCAAGTGACCTCAGTCGACCAGGTCATGTGTTCCCATTACGTGCACGTAATGGTGGCGTATTAACTCGCAGAGGACATACTGAAGGAACAATAGATTTAGCCCGTTTGGCTGGTTTAAAACCATCTGGCGTATTATGTGAACTGACTAATCCTGATGGCTCTATGGCATCAGGTATTCAAGTTCTAGCTTATGCTCAAACACATGGCCTTACCGTGATTAGTATCGAAGAATTGGTTCAATATCGCTTAAAACATAATATTTAATGAAACAAAAAAGCCTCGATCATTCGAGGCTTTTTATTGCGTTCATGATTATGATACTTTTCGTTCTAAATTCAGTTGATTCACCGTATTAAGCAATTGGCTAAATTGTGCGATTTGAGCAATCGGTTGTACTTGAGCGAGTTCTTCTGCTGTGCCGTAACCATAATTTACAGCAATGGTTTCAATACTATTGGCACGTGCACCAATCACATCATATTGTCGGTCTCCCACCATAATGCATTGCTGCGCATCCAATTGCTCTTTTTCAAGAATATAAGCTATTAGATCTACTTTATTGGTACGTTCACCTGTTAATTCACTGCCATACATTTCAGTAAAAAATTGATCCAAACCAAAATGGGCAAGGATACGTTTCGCATAAACTGTTGGCTTCGCCGTCGCTAAAAATAATCGATAACCTTGTAGTTGTAACTGTTGCAACGTTTCTACCACTGTTGCATAAACTTCATTTTCAAATAAACCAGTCACTGAAAAACGCTCACGATAAGCAAGTAACGCTTGTTCAGCAAAATCATCATCCTGAGTATTTAATAACTTTGCCAAAGAAGCTTTCAACGGAGGTCCAATCGTCCAATCTAAATCAACTCCATCCGCTAAAGGGTGGCCCAGTTTTTCTAAAGCATAACGAATTGAGCGATGAATACCCGCTTTAGGGTCAGTTAAAGTCCCATCTAAATCAATCAGAATATTTTTGATCGTCATTCGTTCAATCTCTTAAAGCCTTACATAACATAGTCGAGAGTTTCTCGAAACTCCCATATACTAGCTTAAATGAGAGAATAAAAGGAAATGGCTGTGCGTCCTACCGTACTATGTTTTTCAGGTTTAGATCCATCAGGTGGTGCTGGCTTACAAGCAGATATTGAGGCAATTGGGCAAAGTGGCGCACATGCAGCCATTGCCTGCACAGCATTGACCATTCAAAACTCGCAACAAGTGTTTGGTTTTGAAGCCACGTCAAAAGAGTTACTACTTGCTCAAGCAAATGCAGTAGTGGGTGATTTACCGATTAAATGTGTAAAATCAGGCATGCTGGGTACAACCGATAATATTGCTGCATTGGCTGAGTTTTTACGTCAACACCCAGATTATCAATATGTACTCGATCCAGTATTAGTCGCGAATAGTGGGGGTTCACTCGGTGATCAAGCAACATTAGTTAAAGCATTTGTTGAGTTAATCCCTTTAGCTACAGTCATTACCCCAAATACAGTTGAATTAAGAGCATTAACAGGTATTGATGATATTGAGCAAGCCACTCAAAAATTATTTGAGATGGGCGCAAAAGCTGTACTAGTGAAAGGTGGACATGAAGATACACCTGATCATATTCGCAATGTACTTTATGCTGACGGCAAAATGATTGCTGAAAGCCATTGCCCTCGTTTAGACGGACAATATCATGGTTCTGGCTGTTCTTTGGCAAGTTTCATTGCAGGGCGTTTAGCTTTGGGAGATTCCCTTAAAATTGCAGTGCAACATGCTGAAACATGGTTGTTTGGTGTTTTGAAAAATGCGGAATCGCCTGTGGTGAATGGGCAGAAGATTCCGAAACGGTTTTAAGTTGTTTTCAAATTGATAAATCTTCCAGAATTTATTAATAAAAAAGGCGCAATACGCGCCTCTTCTGTCACATTACAATTTATTCAGGGATACGTAACACTTGTCCAGGAAAAATATCATCCGCATTTTTGAGTAATGGTCTATTCGCTTCAAAAATTTTATTGTATTGGTTTGGATCGCCATAATACTCTTTAGAAATCTTAGATAAATTATCACCTGATTTTACAGTATAGAATTTACTTTCTGGTTCAGGCACTTCAACCGTCATCTGATCATCGACCTGAGCAACATGATCAATATTACCAACGGCAAGAACTATCTTTTCTTTATCTGCTTGGCTTTTGACTCGCCCTTTAATAATGGCTGTATCGGTATTTCCATTATAGGTTACTGATAAACCATCAACACCAAGACCTAAACTTTTAATCAAACCTAATAATTTATTGGCAATTTCTTGAGCTGAAGGCTCAACAGGTGTGGCTGGAGCAGGCTGAGGTTCTGCTGGTGCTGTATTTTTTTTACCAATGCCTTTAACAAAATCAAAAATACCCATTTTTTATTTCCTCTGTAATTATTGATTAAGCATAGTCAAAACAGACTTACAATTAGTTATACCGAAAAAATAAAGCATGCGAGTTTCAATTTAACGAGGTCTTGTAAATATATGTATATGCAGTAAAACTGATTTTAAGCTTTCACATTTATATATTTTTAAATATAAAAAGCCACCTTACGGCGGCTTTCAATTCGTTCAAAACTTGAAGCAATTTAAGCATTTTCTCCCACAATATTGGTCATATAATCAATTGCAGATTGAACGGTAATAATTTTCTCAGCCTCTTCATAAGGAATTTGAGTACCAAATTCTCCCTCAAAAGCCATAATAAGCTCAACTACAGCCAATGAATCAGCGCCTAAATCATCTGTAAAGGATGCATTTGGTAAAACATCTTCTTCATTTACACGAAGTTGCTCAATAATGATCTCTTTAATACGGTTTGCTATATTCATAAAATTCCCTTTTGTTGTTATGGTTTAATACATTATTTTAAATAGCATAAAATTTATACACTCAAATAAATTATTTTCATATTTATAGTTTATTTTTTTTGTAAGATATTTTTACATCTATTCATATGAAAAGTTGAACATATAAAAAAGCCACCGAAAAAGGTGGCTTTTAATCATGTGATATGATTAACCAAGTTTTTTGGTTACATAATCAATTGCAGATTGAACAGTCGTGATTTCATTAGAATCTTCGTCTGGAATCGTGATATCAAAATCATTTTCGAAAGACATTACAAGTTCAACCAGATCCAAAGAGTCAGCACCTAAATCATCCATGAAAGATGCTTCATTCTTGATCTCTTCAGCACGCATACCTAATTGTTCAGCTACAGCTTGTTTGATGCGTTGTTCGATATCGCTCACAGGAATTCTCCTCATTGCTTGTGGCGTTTTAATTTGCCACTAGTTTAATTGAATATAAAAACTTTTAAAAGTTTATACATCGCCAGTTAGGCCATGTATAGACCACCATTTACGTGTAAAACTGTACCAGTAATGTAACTAGCCTTATCGCTAGCCAGGAAACTCACTGCATCAGCAATATCTTGAGGTTCACCTAGACGACTTAAAGCTACTTGATCAGTCATTTTTTTACGAATATCTTCGCTTAACTGATCAGTCATTTCAGTGGCAATGAAACCAGGTGCAACACTGTTCACTGTAATCTGACGACTCCCCATCTCTTTGGCTAAGCTACGACTGAATGCTTCAATCCCTGCTTTTGCTGCTGAGTAGTTCGCCTGTCCAGGGTTCGCAAAATGTGCAACCACTGAACTAATGTTAATAATGCGGCCAAAACGTGCTTTGGTCATACCTTTCAATACGCGTTTAGACAAGCGATATACGGCTTTCAGATGAATATTGAGAATGTCGTCCCAATCATCTTCCGACATACGAAGCAACAAGTTATCTTTGGTAATGCCTGCGTTGTTCACCAAGATCAGTACTGAACCATATTTTTGTTCAATATCTGATACAAGTGCATCAATCGCTGCACCATCACGAACATCGAGTACAGCACCTGCCCCATGTTCAGCAAAGCTTTCTGTCAGTTTTTGTGCGCCTGATTCAGAAGTTGCGGTGCCTACCACAAAATAACCGTCTTGAATGAGTTGCTGTGCAATTGCTGCGCCAATACCACGGCTTGCTCC
>ERZ650302.776-NODE-776-length-17963-cov-6.193266_pt1 | contig 17963 bp, 14 predicted proteins | sample MGYA00376238_ERZ650302 | MGnify/ENA primary metagenome ERZ650302 (study PRJEB26733, sample SAMN07839298) | wastewater metagenome | biome: urban; feature: wastewater treatment plant; material: waste water | place: USA: North Carolina | collected 2016-04-28 ... | reverse complement strand
TCATTGTCGGTCTATGGATTTCAACCTTTGCTGCAACCCAAGATATTGCGATTGATGGTTATACAGTTGAAACCTTTTCTGAATCTGAATACCGATTAGGCAGTATGGCGCAAAGTATTGGCGTGGCGCTGGGCAGTATGATTGGTGGTGCTGCAACTTTGTGGCTGTATCAATTGTATGGTTGGCAAACCGCACTGATGTGTTTAGCAGCGATGACAGCACTGACCATGTTGGCGATTTCTCAAATTAAAGAAAAAACCAATACTGAAAAAATTGCCAAACAAACACCGAGTCTGATGCGAGCTTTTAAGCGTCCTGAAATGTTATGGGCCTTGGCATTGATTGTCTGTTATCGCGTGGTTGAAGCCCCAGCCATGGCCATGCTGAATCCGATGTTGATCGATCAAAAATGGTCCTTGGCAGAGATTGGGGTGCTGATGTCTGTGATCGGTGCGGGTATTGGTTTATTTGCAGCAGTTACAGCTGCATTCCTGTTAAAAAAAATCGCAGCAACGCAATTACTGATTTGGGCTGGTTGGGCACGCAGTTTGGTGTATGCCTTACTGGGCATCGCGGTCTTACTCAGCTGGTTTAATCAGTGGCAAATGTTATTGGGGCTATTTGTTGTGGTTATTTTGGCGATTCGTTACGTCGCAATGACTGCTTTATATGCGCACTTCATGCATACCAGCTCTCAGGAACAAGCTGGAACAGACTTTACCATTTTGGTCTGTTTTGAACTCCTAGTTTATTTCATTGGCGGAGCAATGTCAGGTTTCTTGGCTAAGGCATTTGGCTATGGAAATTTCTATCTCATTCTTGCAGCAGCATCTGTGTTGAGCGTCTTGCTCAGCCAAGTGTTAATCCACAAAGCAAAACAAACGGAACAACTCACCTAGGGGTAATTTATGAAAGTACGTTCACTTTCGACATCATTAACGCTGTTAAGCTTAGCAATCAGTAATCAGCTATATGCTCAAACAGTTGAAACAGATGCATCTGTTCAAACGACTGCTGCTGTAACAAGTCAGAAACCAACCCAACTTGCACCTATTGTACTGACAGCATCGCGTTCAGCACAAAGTATTGCTGAAATTGCTGGAACGGTTCAGGCCATTGAGCAAAAACAGATTGAGCAACAATCTGCTGCGGGACGAAAACTGGCAGATATTTTAGCTCAATTAGTACCGTCTTTAAGCCCAAGTAGTGGTACAACAACCAACTACGGTCAAACCATGCGCGGCCGTCAGGTGCTGATATTAATTGATGGTGTAGCACAAACAGGATCGCGAGACGCATCACGCCAATTAAATAGTATCAGTCCTGATTCGATCGAGCGTGTTGAGGTTGTTTCTGGTGCAAGCAGTATTTATGGTTCTGGAGCGACCGGCGGGATCATTAATATCATTACTAAAAAGGGTAGTGGTGAAGGTTTAAACTTTGAATCAAAACTCGGTGTAACCTCTGGCGATAACTTTAAAAGTGATGCTTTAGCCTATGAAGCATATCAATCAGTTGCCTTTAACCAAGGAGACTGGAATGGTTTTCTTGGGGCTGGTTATACCAAACGTGGTGAAATTCAAGACAGTCATGGTAATCGAATCGGGCCAGAAGTTGCACAGACTGATCGTCAAGATACGGAAACTGTTGATGTCAATGGACGTTTAAGTTGGCAATTTACAGATAAACAGAAGTTAAGTCTCGGTGCACAATATTATGACGATAAGCAAGACTCAGATTATGGTCCTGATTATGGTCCTGATTATGCAGTTTTCAAAAAAGGTAGTGCACCAAGTTTAAATGCGTTAAAAGGTTTCGAGGTCGATAAACAACCCTTTACCAAGCGCTATGCGGTCAATGCTCAGTATCAAAATACAGATTTATTAGGTCAGGAACTTAATGTTGAGGCTTATTACCGTAACGAGAAAGCAAGATTTTACCCGACCGTACTTAGTAACTTTATCCCAGCCGGTTATTATTTAGCTTATCAATCAGAATCTGATATTGATGTTGCAGGGGTCCGTGCAGCAATGACATCAAAGCTTAATCTTGATGATCGTGATTTAAAACTGACTTATGGTATTGATTATGATCATGAGAAAGATAAACAAATTGCTGATTTGTATAGCATGACTAATAATGGACTGAAATATAATAATACTGGTCGTAGTTATGACTTCGGCCCAGATGCCACCATCAAAAATTTAGGTGCATTTGTTCAGGGAAATTATGACTTAACAGATGCATTAAATGTACAGGCAGGCATTCGATATCAACGTATTGAAAGTGATACTACAGCATTTAAACCCACTGTCGCAGCTATTCAAGGGGATATTACAGGTGAAGCTGTAGGTACCGTCGCAGCTGGTTCAGTTAAACATGACAAAACATTGTTTAATTTAGGGGCTGTTTATAAATTAAATGATCAGCAACAAGTATTTGCGAACTTCTCACAAGGTTTTAGTTTGCCTGATATTCAACGTGTATTACGTGATGTTTCAGCAGGTTATGTTGTGCGCTCAGGTAATGTTGATCCGATTACGGTCAACAACTATGAACTTGGCTGGAGATTCCAAAATGATCTAGGAGCAAATTTAGGTTTAACCACGTTCTACAATACATCAGATAAAGTGGTTCAATTTAAGGCAGATCGTTCTGTAACCGTTGCAGATACAGATCAGCGAATTTATGGCGTTGAAGCAAATGCAAGTATGCCTGTTTTAGATCAGTTTAGTGTTGGTGGAACAATTGCCTATACGCGTGGGCAATTCAAGGATGCAGGTGGTTCTTGGCGTGAACTGAATGCCTTACAAGTTTCACCAGTTAAAGGTACATTATTTGGTGAATGGAACGATGACAAAGGTAATGGTTTAAGGGTTCAGATGTTAGCTGTGAAGGGAACGGATAAAGCATATGAAGATTCTCTAAAGGCGAAATATGATACCAATGTTCGCCCAAATGCAGCGACGAAGATCAAAGGCTATGCCGTTATGGATGTGATTGCTAATGCGAAAGTTGGCCCAGGAACGGTAGGCTTTGGTGTTTATAACGTTTGGAATACAGAATATAAAACTGTATTTAGTCAAGCAGCTGAAGCTGTATATGGTCCTATCTCTAGCCTGCCTGCACAAGGCCGTACTTATGGTTTGAGCTATACCCTCAAATACTAATCTAATCAAAAAGGCATCTGTTTAGATGCCTTTTCTTTTGATGATTTTCATGATGAACAATAATTTAAAGTTTTTAGCGCTGGCTGCTTTGATCAATGGAACTTGTTTTTCCATGATTCTCCCTTTACTTGCCCCATTGACACGACAATTACATTTATCTGAATTCCAAGGTGGTGTGATTGTTTCAGCAGGGGCAATCTGCATGGCGATTGCATCGATCTGGATTGCAAAAAGGAAAAGTCAGCTATCTCCCAACCAACTGGTCAATTATGGTTTTTGGGGAATGACCTTTACTTGGGCTATTTTTACCTTGATTCTGTATTTTGGAACACATGCGATTTTACCCACGTTATCCATTTTTATCTTACTGGTATTGAGTCGTGCTTCTACAGGCATTTTTATGGCTTTGCCACAAATTGGTCTGCAAAGCTATGTAATGACACATGCAAGTGAAGCCGCTGATCGTAGCAAGCAAATGGCTATGTTTGGTGCGATGAATAGTTTTGGGATGATTATCGGCCCGTTTGCAACCTCAGTTTTATTGTTTGGCGGTTTGCTTTTCCCGATGTGGATTGCTGTGGTTTTACTTGGCTTAGTCAGTATTGCACTCGGTATCCTGTTTAGTAAAAGTCCGCAAGTTCAGGCTGAGTCATTCAATCCGCAACAAGATAAAGATAATGCACGAGCGAATGAGCCAATTCTGAAGCAAAGTCTGATCTGGTTAACTCTAGGTTTTGTCACTTATGTTGCAATTGTGACTTTAAATATGACGGCAGGTTTTTATATTCAGGATAAGTTTTATCTCAGTAGCCAACAGAGTGCAGTTTATTTTTCTCAATGCATGTTGGTTGTCGGGGTCTGTTTGGTGCTAACCCAGCTTTTAATCGTGAAAGTGTTTAAACTCAAATTAAATAGTTTGGTGATTATTGGTTTGGTCACCATGTGTTTTGGTCTATTACTTTCACTCTACGCACCTACAATTTTTGTATTTCAGGCCAGTTATATTTTTTATGGTATTTCTGTGGCGTGCTTATTACCTGCATTTACTACAGGCGCTGCCCAAGCGGTATCTCAGCAATCACAGGTTAAAATGGCAAGTTTTTGTACGGCGATACAGGCATTAGGTTTAATTGTTGGCCCCTTACTCAGTACATTTTTGTACCGTTTTAATACCCATTTCCCATTCTATTTATTACTGTTCTTAACCCTATCGATTGGCCTTTATTTTAGTTGGATGTTGATTCGAAAAGAAGCTGAAACTGCATTGCTACTTGATGAATAAAAGGAGTTTTGGTTAAAAACAACTCATCTTTTTTCTCATAATGCAAGTATTCCGACTGTTTCAGTCATATATTGCTGTTATGAGTTGTCTTTATGTCTATTTTTTAATCAGATTTATTTCATTTGTTTACTATTTGAATTTTAAGCCTATTTTTTAGTTACTCTATAAAACGTATAACAAAACAGAGGAGTAACAATGCTGATTTTTCATGATTATCCTGTTCAGGGGGCAATTTTTGATATTGATGGAACAATGTTTGATACCGAGCGTTTACGCTTCCAGACATTGAAACAGGCATCAAAAGAGCTGATTGGACAGGAATTTTCAGATGAATATTTGATGCAGTGTCTCGGCTTAAGTGCCAAAGCATCGGAGCAGTTAGCACAAAATTTTTATGGTACAGATGTTCCTTATACTGCCATTCGCAAACGTGCAGATGAGGTGGAATTGGAGTCTGTACGTAAAAATGGTGTGCCGATTAAAAAAGGACTAATTCAAGTTTTAGAACGTTTAAGAAAGTCTGGTCTAAAAATGGCAGTTGCGACCTCAAGTCGTCGAGCAATTGCAGAAGAATATCTAATTAATGCCAATGTTTATAAATTTTTTGATTTGTTGGTTTGTGGGGATGAAGTTGAAAAAGGTAAACCACATCCAGAAATCTTTTTAAAAGCCGCACAGAAACTCAATCTACAACCGCAACAATGTTTAATGTTTGAAGACTCGGAGAATGGTATTTGTTCAGCCTATGATGCAGGCGGAATCACGATTTTATTTAAAGACATTAAAGAACCCAATGATCATATGCTCTCTAAAGCAAATTTTTACTATCAGGACATGTATGAGTGCCTGAATGCTTTGGATCAATATATCCCTGAAATGGGTATGCCACAATTACAAGAATTATTTCCGCAAAGTGTCAATCAATTGACTGTTGGGATTCATGGCTTTGGTGCCATTGGTGGGGGATATGTGGCGCAGATCTTGTCCTATTGGGATGGTTATACGCGCCCAAAACGGATTCTAGCCTCAACCCGAAATCGTCTATATTTAGAATCAGTGAACAGTTTTGGCAGTTATAGTATTCGATATGGCCAGTCTTCCTATGATGAGCGTATTGATAATCTCACTGTGATTGATGCTGACAATGAACAGCAAATGTTAGAAATGTATATGCAATCTAGCCTGATCGCACTATGTTTGCCAGAACAAGCGATTGAGTCTGAGGCGAAAACGATTGCGAAGGGACTATTGGCCCGTTTTATGTCAGCAGATGCGGACAATAATGAGCCCATTACCTTTTTGATTATTCTCAATAAAGTCTGTGCAAAGTATTTGGTCTTAAAACATATCCGTGAAGCCTTACTTTCCATGACGAATGAAGATATTGCAGAACATATTTTAAGTGAACATTATTTTTGCGATACCGTGGTCAATCGAATGGTATCCAAGCTTACCGATCAAGCCCTATTTCGTCAGCTCAATATTAAGCATAATCTGTTCAAACAATATCAAAATGATCTCAATCCAGAAACGATTGAACTTTCAGAGGAAACCGCTCTGACTGTAAAGCAAGAACAGCAGATTACCCATTGTTTAGAAGACATGCGTGGGCAGTTTCAAACAGGGCAATTTCTACAAAATATGGATTTGATCCTATTCCATAGTGAAATGGATATGCCGATTTATGTGGAAAATCGCAGCCCATTGTTGAGCAAAATGCGTCAAATGATTTTGGTGGATCAGATTTCTGAGATTCAAATCATTAAAAATCGTTTGTGGAATGGCTGTCATGCGATGCTTGCTTGGTATGCCAGTTTAAATGGGTATGAGACGATTGGTATTGCGATGGCTGATTTAGCAGTTCGACAATATGCTGAAAGACTGGTTGATGAGGTTAAATTAGGTTTAGCTAATTTAATCCCAAATCAAAAAAAGCAATTGGATCGAATGGCTGAGAGTTTTTTAAACTCATGTCGATCTGCTTATAAATATCCATGTGAACGTGTAGCTCGTGATCCGCTTAGAAAACTCAATTTGAATGAGCGTGTTTTAGGTAGTTTAGAATCTCATGTACAGCAACAACTTCCTTATCAGAAGTTAATGCAAGGTGCAATTTATGGCTATGCCTATGCACTAAAAATGCTTGGGCTGGACGAGATTAAGATTGTAAAGCATGTCCAGAGCAATATCGAACATATGGACATTACTGAAAATCAGAAGAAAGCCTTATTAAACCAGCTCTATCAAGGGATTCAGACAGAGCTCAAGGACGAAGTATTCCTGTCACAACAATCTGAGGAATTGAAACCTCTAACCGCTTAGGAATCAGTGATTATAGTGTAAAGCAGCTTAACTTCGATCTAGCTTTATGTTTGAATAACACAACTTTAAACAGAATGCTAAAGTTGTGTTATTACAAGCAGACACCCAGCTGATTGCGACCGAAATACGTGATTATCCCGAATGGCACAAGGGCCGTTCAGATTATGGGCTTTGGTATATTGAGATTGATCAACCTGAATTGATTCAATATTTAGATGAAATTCAAACACAGTTTTCTGATCTATTACTTGCTACACAGCAACGTCAATACCACATTACACTATTTGTTTGTGGTTTCTTACAACCTTCAGCTCATCAGTACGATGACGATTTTCAGATTCAACAATTACAGCAGCAGATCAAGCTGATTGAAGCATTACAGCTCAAACCTTTTGAGCTTGAAATCATACAGATCGATAGCTTTAGTAGTGCTTTGTTTCTACAGATTAAAGATCATCAGGGCGTACTAGAACTAATTCGTCAACAATTTGCTCAAGTATCTGGGGAAATTGCAGCACTCGAATATTGTCCACATATTACTTTAGGCTTGTATCGTGAAGCTTGGCTGAGTGATATTGTACTTGAGCGGATGCAACAACTTTCGGTAAAAACTATAAATATTGAGGTCAAAAAACTGACTTTTGGTTATTATAAAGCACAGATTTTACAAGGATTCCTATATCCTTATCGGCAAATTGAACTAGGTTAGACATGTTGCAACTAATTTTAGGTGGGGCGCGCTCAGGTAAAAGTCGTTTGGCAGAACAAACAGCCAAAGAGACAGGTTTATCGGTCATTTATATTGCAACGGCGCAGGCCTTAGATACTGAAATGCAGCAGCGTATTGCGCATCATCAACAACAACGTCCTGATGATTGGCAATTGTGTGAAGAACCTATTTTTCTTGCGGATCAACTGTTGCAATTAGATCAAGATAATCAAGTGATCTTGGTGGATTGTTTGACCTTATGGCTCACCAATTTATTGTTATCCGATCATGCTGAATTACAACAGCAGCAAACAGACAAATTTTTAAACCTATTACCCCAACTCAAATCACATATTATTTTAGTGAGTAACGAAACTGGACTGGGTGTCGTTCCTATGGGTGAAATTAGCCGTCGATTTGTGGATGAAGCGGGACGTTTACATCAAGCTTTAGGGCAATTAGCAAATAAAGTGGTGTTCTGTGTGGCAGGTTTTCCAATGATTTTAAAAGATGAGAAATAATATGACTGAACAAGCGCAATGGTTTTTAGCCGAAGTACAGCAACCTGATCTAGATGTAAAACAACAAGCTGAGCAACGTCAACTTCAATTGACCAAACCAACAGGCGCATTAGGTGATTTAGAGCAAATTGCGATTAATTTATCTGCTTTACAAAGAACAGTTTTCCCTAAAATTAACAAACCTTGGATTACTATTTTTGCTGGTGATCATGGTGTTGTAGCAGAAAATGTTTCAGCCTATCCTCAAGCAGTAACTCGTCAAATGTTGCAAAACTTTGCTTCGGGTGGTGCAGCAATTAGTGTAATTGCTAAACATCATCATGCCCATTTACAAGTGATTGATTGTGGGACAGTAGGCGATAGTTACAATTATGTTGGAGTTGAATGCCATACTATTCGTGCTGGCACTGCTAATTTTGTAGAGCAAGCTGCGATGACCAACCGAGAGTGTTTAGCAGCGTTAGAGCTGGGTAAAAATAGCGCTGATCTTGCTAAAGCGAAAGATGCGGATATTTTTATTGCAGGTGAAATGGGAATTGGCAATACCTGTTCAGCTTCAGCACTTGCTTGTTTGTTGCTGAGCGAATCAGCCCAGCAAGTTACAGGTTTAGGAACAGGAATTAATATTGAGCAATTACAACATAAAATAAAAGTGATTGATCAAGCAGTAAAGCTTCATAAAGCAAATGTGGCCAATGATGCATTAAAAATTCTGGCTGCCGTAGGTGGTTTGGAAATTGCTGCAATCACAGGGGCTTATTTACGATGTGCGCAAATTGGTTTACCAATTATCGTCGATGGCTTTATTAGTTCGGTCGCAGCTTTATGTGCAGTACGTATTCAACCACAAAGCCGTGAGTGGATGCTTTTTGGACATCAATCAGCGGAATATGGTCATCAGCGTGTTCTAAAAGAATTGGATGCCCAACCAATCTTAGCGATGAATTTACGTTTAGGGGAAGGCAGTGGTGCTGGTGCGGCATTATCTATGATCCAACTTGCTTGTGTATTGCATAATCAAATGGCAACTTTTGCGGAAGCGGCAGTAACAGGTGATAAAGTTGCAGATTGATTTACTGCGACATGGTGAAACGACTTTAAGCCATACGCTACGTGGGCACTTGGATGATGATTTGACTGAACAGGGTTGGTTGCAAATGCAATCAACCATTCAGCAGTACATCACTACTCCAGTGGATTGGGATGTGATTATCAGTTCACCTTTGCGGCGCTGTCATTGCTTTGCAGAGCATTTGGCAAATCAACTTGGATTGCCAATGCGGGTCAATGAGCATATCAAAGAAATGTATTTTGGTGATTGGGAGGGTATTTCCACCCAAGTAATTTATGAAGCTGAACCTGAGCGATTAGCAAATTTTTGGCAATTTCCAACGCAATATCATGCTCCAAAAGGAGAGTCTTTGCTTCAATTCAAGCAACGAGTCATGGATGGTTTTGATGAAATTTATGTACAAATGCAGCGACACAACTGGAATAAGGCATTGATTGTGACGCATGGTGGGGTGATTAAATTGTTGACTTGTTTGGCACGTCAGCAAAATCTAGATGATTTATTAAAAATGCCTGCTGAACTGGGCAAGCTCTATCAACTTGAATGCTCTAAAAGATTAGATGAGATGTATTTTGAAGAAAAACATTGATAAATAAGTAATAAGAGATTTTTCGATCATCACACACTGCCATAAAATTGTAATCGGACTGTCATTGTCACTGCCTATGATACATGGCATTTCTTAAACGATAAGCAAATTCATTATGAATATATTATTGAAAAGCAGTCTGTTATGTGCAAGTATCTTACTGGCAGCATGTGATAATAATGAGCAACAATCACAGTCTAGCCCGGAACAAAATACATCATCAAAATATTATCAAACCAAAACACCATACCAACCACAACAAGATCTAAAAAAATACGAAGCGATTCCACAAGGTTTTAAACCTGTTTTTACAGAGTTAGTCGCACGTCATGGTTCTCGAGGATTATCGAGCATTAAATATGATTTGGCACTTTATAATTTATGGAAACAAGCCAAGGCTGAGAATGCTTTAACAGCTTTAGGTGAAAAACTAGGTGCTGATTTAGAAAAGATGATGAAAGCAAATATTTTGCTTGGTTACGGCATAGATGGGATTCACCAGTATGGATATGGCAATAAAACGATGCTTGGTATTCAACAACATCGAGGTATCGCAGACCGTCTTTTACAACATCTACCTGATCTATTTAAAACAGCAGCGACACAACCTGAATCTATCTTAGTTCAAAGCTCAGGCGTAGATCGTGCGGTTGATAGCGCCAAGTTTTTTACTGCTGAATTGATTCAACAACAACCGCAATTGAAGAATCAAATTACACCTACGTCATATACAAGTTTGGTCAGTACCAGTATTCCATCTATTGAAGATGGTGGCGTAGATCGTTTTAAACTTTATTTCCATAGCTTGAATAAAGATCAAGATTTGCTTAAACCATTATCAACACAACAACAAGCAATCTATGATGCAAGTCAAGCCTATCAAAAATTTGAAGCTGAAGATGTATATCTAAAAAATAAGTTAAATGATTTGGCAAAAGATACACGCGCACAGCAAATTGCAATGAATGTACTTAACCCAATTTTTAAGCCTGAATTTGTCAAAAAATTAGGTACGACTGGTTATACTTTCAGTAATAGTGGCGCTTATACCGTGACATCGCCAAAAGGTGAAACCATTACAGAAAAAGGTAAAGGGAAAAATACCATTGCAAGTGCTGTGGATGCCGCTGCTTATCTTTATGAGCTGTATTCAATTTCTGGTGGTATGCAGCTTGAATTAAAAAATGTAAATTTTGATCAATATATGCCTGTAGATGCTGCAAAATTCTATGCTGAATTTAACGATGCAAATGATTTTTATGAGAAAGGGCCAAGCTTTCAAGAATCAAATGCTGTCACCAGTAACATTGCTCAAGGTCTAAAACAAGATTTGTTTAAGCAAGTAGATGCAATTGTCGATAAACAACAGTCCCACCGCGCTGTGTTACGCTTCGCACATGCAGAAATCATTATTCCACTGGCGACCAGTTTGGAGTTACATGACATGATGCAGCCTTTGCCTTTACGTCAAACCTATAACTACAGCAATAGTACGTGGAGAGGTGAAGTAGTATCGCCAATGGCAGCGAATTTACAGTGGGATATTTACCAAAATGCTCAAGGCACAACTTTGGTAAAAATGCTCTACAATGAAAAAGAGACCTTGTTTAAATCATCATGTAAATATGCACAATATAGTACCAACAGTTTCTATTATGATTATTTGAAACTCAAACAATGTTATCAAATTCAATAATCTAAGAATTAGTTTTTCAAATTGGGAATAGCCTTGCTATTCCCAATTTTATTTCCTCATAATTGCTAAATTATGAATCGAATATGATTGAGCTTACATGACGCCTTTTTGGATTGCCTTGCAATTTTTGACAGTTTTGCCGATTAACTTAAAAACAATGCCTAATGCAAAACAAAATGGTCAAGCGATTTTATTTTATCCATTTGTGGGTTTGTTGATTGGGCTGATTCTGTTTGCTTCATCTCTAGTTTTAGTCAAGCTGCCAATTTTATTGATTGCCAGCATCATTTTAGTGTTATGGATTTGGCTCACAGGTGGGCTTCACCTAGATGGTTTAGCCGATACAGCTGATGCTTGGGTCGGTGGTTTTGGTGATCCTGAACGTACACTCAAGATTATGAAAGACCCAAACTGTGGTCCAATCGGTGTACTGAGTCTTGTTGTTGTTTGTTTACTCAAGTTTGCTGCGCTGTATGTGCTGCTTGAGCAGCATCTCAATACTTTTTTGATTTTAGTTCCAGTACTTGGGCGTAGTGTTCCATTATTTTTATTTCTAACCACAGCTTATGTTCGTGATAAAGGGCTAGGACGTTCAATTACTGATTTTATCCCAAAGAAACTTACGTGGACTGTTTTTGTCATTACAATTGCATTACTTTGTGTGTTTAAATGGTTGGGATTGGTGACTTTTATCTGCTTTATTACTGTGTTGTTTTTTTTAAGAGCCTTATTTATCAAAAGAATTGGTGGGATTACTGGTGATACTGTTGGCGCTGCAATTGAGCTGGTTGAGACAGGTTTAATGCTAAGTTTTGTGATGGCTTCATTTTATATTTGATGGGTTTAATTCTAAAAAATTGATCCTCCTTAAACTAAGAAGGATCAATAAAGAACTTAGGACGATTTTCGGGCTGCTAATGTACAACCTAAAATCACCAATAAAGCGATGAGTCCAGCAATACTAGCTAACAAGATATCCCTGAGTGTTTTATCTAGTGGTAGCCATGTCCATTTATGTAGATATGCAAAACTAAAACCTTCTAAAGCATCTTGTTGAGTGACTTGCGCTGCAATCACACCGCTACTTGGCTCAATATACAGCCTGAGTTGATCACTTAAATTGCTTTCAACTTTAACTACGGGTAAACGTTTGTTGATAAAACCATATTCACCACTAAAACTGGTGACCCATGAGCTTTGTGTAAAGTGATCGACTGGTAAATGTAAATAGTCGGCAGCCAACTGCTTACTTTGCTCAAGGGTATTTAATTTTGTCGCGGTATTCGCATCAATCAATTCAATTGCAGGGGCAGCATTTTTAGCATGATTGTGATGATCATGTTCTTTGGCTGCGGTCATGCTGCCTTGTAACTGTGGTTTACCTGTCAATTGAACCATCCAACCTGCTTGAGCGTGATCTTGAGCAAAGGAGATCGGTACAAGATTAAGGCGTTGTATGGGTTGTTGAATAGCCGTTTTCCATGCGGCAGCACTTAAATCCTGTGTATAAAACATCGGCTGAATGTTCACAATCTCAGATTTTTTATGCCAAACATGATAGAAACCACTGAATACCCATAGCAAGATAAATATACTTAGACTGATGCCCAAATAGCGATGTAAAAAGCGAATTGGCTTGTGAGCTAAACGATGGTTCTGGCGATTACGAATCCTAAAAAACAATCCAATTCCCATACAGGTAAGAACTAAAATACCAATTAAGGCAATTTGCATCAGTATATTTTGTCCTGTCCACGGTTGATCACCCCAAGTCCATGTATGACCTAAACGAAATATTTTCGCCATCCACATTTTTTGGTCATTGGAGAGTGTGGCTAATCGAGATTGTGATGGATCGACATAAGCTCTTAAACCATTCTCAAAACTTACACGCCAAACAGGCAATAGACGATTCACACTTGGATAATCATCACTAAACTCAGTGATCAGTTCGGTCGAAACGATCTGTTGTTTGGCTAAACCTGTATACCAAATTGCAAGACGTTTTGCATCTTGTTGCTCTCCATCTGTGATGAGTTGACCCGATCGACTATCAAAATACTCCGCAATGTTTTGATTTGGTTGTAAAACTCGATAAGCCACAAGTTCAGGTTGTAGCTGAATGGTTTGTAATCCTGAAAATTCTTCAATTTTATGCTGCTGTAAAACCCAAGGTGCAGGCAAAGCATTTGTTAAATTCAGTTGCTGAGGTGGAGGCATTCTTTTGACGGGTTGAGGTTGTGTTGCACTCATAATTGGATGCAACACACCTGTTAAAGACCACATCAAAATCAGAATGCCAAGCACCATTCCAAAGCTACGATGAAATTTCAGTAACTTCTTGAGTTGATTGGCATTCATTGTTTATTTTCCAAAATGATAACGTAAACCTAATAAATAGGTTCGTGGTGCTGCAGGCGTATAACTAGCTTGATTACTGCTATATGAAGTGCTGTCAGCATAATGGACATCAGCTACATTCAGAATTTGCCCATAAATCTCATAAGCATTTTTACGATAATTTGCACGTAAATTTAGAATGGTATGCCCATCATATTTTTCAGTATTAGCATCATCGATCCAATATGAACCGACATAAACACCTTCAGCCGAAAGTAATAATGCTGGGACAGGTTTGATTTGATATTCAATTGTGCCAAAACTTTTTGGAGAGTTTGGCATTGTATTGCCACTATAGTTGAGTATTGATGAGGGCTGAAATTCTTTATATTCGTGTTTGGCGATACTTCCAGATAACTTTAAACGTTGATCATACTGTTCAGTAATATTCCAAGTTCCACCAATTTCGATACCTTGATGTAAGGTTTTGCCTGCATTTCGTGGTTCACGGGTATTATCAGGTTTTGTATAACTTAGAACTTCATCCTTACCTTGTAAACGATATAAGGTAATTTCTCCATCCAGTCGGTCATCTAAAACTTTGAAACGTAAACCCGCATCAATATTATTAAATGTAGCTTCTTTTAAGTTTGGTGTGACCAGATTTGCGCCATATAAACTACTAACCTCTGGTGGTACAAAACCTTGTGACCAATTGCTATACAGATCTAATTCAGGTGAGATATTCCATACAAAACCAAGTTGAGGGCTTGCCTTGTGAAAACTACGTTTTTCGTCTGGCGCACCTGTAACTTTAGAGGGAACAAGCTTGTTATCAAAGTCATAACCGATCCAATCATAGCGTGCACCACCAACCAAATTTAGATTCGGCAAAGCTTGCCAATTTGCTTGTGTGTACAATGCTTGGTTATTGACATCAACTTTGAAATCACGTAACAACTGACGTTGCTTGAAACCCGTATAAACTAGCGTGTTTGGATCACGAAAAACTTGAATATCATTAGTTTGAGCTTGGTTCGGCGAATGATCTGCCATCGCCCCAATGATCAATTTAACCTGATCCAAATTAATGGAATGCTGTAAATTTAAGCCATAAGATTGAAAAGCGTTATAGGTGGTTTGCCCGCTATAAGTTCCTGTAGGCTTTTTATCTTTTACATCAGTGCGAATATTGTAGCTCGGATTTTGATCGGTTGTATTATCGCGATAATATACGGTCAATTGACTTTGTTGCTGATCATCCCATTGATGGTTAATCTGTGATGAAAGACGGGTTGAGTCTACTTCTCGATATGTAAATGTTTGATAGCTATAACCTGGACGTTTGCTAAAATCATTTGCATTTAGGCTACCCGTCATATCGGTTTTTAAATGGTTGTAGCTGAAAATATTTTTGATTTGAGTGGCATCTGATATACGCCAATCATGTCTTAAGGTCACACTTTGCTTATTACTTTCAGCATGATCTTGCCAGCTATCACCACGATCACTGGCATATGCAGACAGTCTTAAACCATGTTCACCATACTCTGTATCAAATGTATTGGATGCACCCAAGTCTAAACGGCGATAACCTTCAGAGCTTGCACTCACACCTAAATCAGCAGTTGGAGTTAAACTCGGTGCTTTGGTGAGGAAATTAATCGTACCGCCAATTGCATTACTTCCATACAAGCTACTTGCTGGGCCACGCAAAATTTCAATGCTATCAATTCCAGCTAAATTTACTTCATATAAAGCATTGTGGTTAAACACACCGACTGGACGGATCGAAATGCCATCTTCTAAATATTGATAAACAGCAGAAGTGGTGATGGGTTGACGAATCGACATCATATGTTGTTCGTTGCCCAAGTCATTCATTAACACACCTGGGGTTTGATTAACTAACTGACCAATGAATGTGGCATGTTTATCATCTATATCTTGGCTAGTAATTTTGCTAATCGCAGCAGGAGTATTATTTATAGATTCACCTTCACGACTTGCCGTGACTACGATTGTAGCTAGGGTTTTTGTTTCATTTTCAGAAGCTGTTTCAGCCAGAGTGATTGAGCTGTAGGTAATCGATAGACATGCTGTCGTTAATACTGACAAACGAAATTGAGTATTCATATTTAACTCTATAAAAGCAATAAACGAGGCAGTACCGCAGTGAGACACTGGATACGGAATGTTAAAAAAGCATTTTTATAGAGCGAGCGGTGGTGCTTGTTTAATTGGAAAAATATAGAAGATACGTGGAATTTGCAGATCTTCTGACCACGTATAACATAGGCATCGTACACGACTAAACCAAGCCAGTACAAAGATTAAAATAAATGCAATTAAAGGAATAATTGCAACAGCATCTAAACCATGTGTACATAAAGGACAATGCTTCATGATTTGACTAGCAAGAGCAAAAACCTCTTTGGCATAGTCACTCAGTTGATCATGCGCAGTCGGTTGTAAATGCTGTTGATGATGCATTTCATGCATAGCGTGATGGTGACTTGAATGAGATTCAGACAACATCAAACTATTTTTAATATCTGTGACTTGGCAATGTGTAGGCATTGCATAGAGTGCAGGTACGACGCCAGTATGTACCATCGTTGGTAAGAAGATATGCCAGAGTAAACAAAGCAAAGTAATCGCACCGAATGAGGCACGCCACTTTAGCAAGTGTTGACGAAAACTGGACTTCATATCAGCGATACGTCGTAGGGGAAATGTGGCAGCAGTATAATTAAAAAAATGTTACAGTTCAAAACAAATCCAATATTTAAGGACACAAATATATGGCAGATTACCGTATAAATTTTCCAGATTTTTTTCGATGATCAAGAATGGAGAATAGAATCTACAGGGTAGATAATTTTATTATTCACCTATAAAAATGAAAATTATGAATTAAGTTTCTATGACCCTGTTCGTTTGATGCAAACACTAAATGATGATTTAAATTCGAGCCAATATTTTTACAAGAAAATTTAATTGTAATCCCAAACGTAAATAGGGCAAATATTGAAAAAGTAGTTTTAGATCTAGTGAGTCATGAAACTTTAATGGAAAATTTAAAAATAAAAACAGGCTCATGAGAGCCTGCTTTACATCTACTTAAAGATTAACGATTTGGTAAAACATCTTTAAGTGCTTCATGCATTTCTAACAATGCTTTTTCTGTTGTATCCCAATCGATACAACCATCAGTCACAGATTGACCATATACTAGATCACATAGGTTTTCAGGAATATCCTGACGACCGCCTTTAAGGTGACTTTCAACCATGATACCTACGATTGATTTATTACCATCAAGAATTTGCTCTGTGATGTTTTTGAGAACCAATGGTTGTAAGTATGGGTCTTTATTTGAGTTCGCATGACTGGTATCAATCATGATTTTGTTACTTACTTTTGCTTTAGCTAAAGCAGCCTCTGCATCAGCAACCGATGAAGCATCATAGTTTGGTTTACCATTACCACCACGTAAAACAACGTGCGCATAAGGATTACCATTGGTATTGATAATTGCAACCTGACCATTTTCATTTAAGCCAAGGAAGCTATGACCGTGCTTAACCGATTGCATAGCATTGGTCGCAACCGTTAAACCACCATCTGTACCGTTTTTAAAACCAACAGGAGATGATAAGCCTGAAGACATTTCACGGTGTGTTTGGCTTTCTGTAGTACGTGCGCCAATCGCAGACCAAGAAATTAAATCTTGATAATATTGCGGTGAGTTTGGATCAAGTGCTTCAGTCGCACATGGCAAACCTTTTTCATTTAATTCAAGCAAAAGACCACGACCAATATGTAAACCTTTTTCAATATTGAAAGAGTCATTCATATCTGGATCGTTGATTAGACCTTTCCAACCGACTGTCGTACGTGGTTTTTCAAAATATACACGCATCACAAGGTATAAAGTATCTTTTACTTTTTCACTTAATTCTTTTAAGCGATCAGCATATTCATTTGCAGCTTTAACATCATGGATTGAACAAGGTCCAATCACCACAAACAAACGTTTGTCATTGCCGTCTAAAATATTACGTACAGTTGCACGTCCTTGTAACACAGTTTGAGATGCAGCTTCAGATAAAGGAAGATCAGCTTTCAGTTCCGCAGGGGTAATTAAGGTTTGAATGCTTTTAATATTAACGTCGTCGATATCTGGCTGAGAAACTGGATTTGACTGTAGAGTATTCATTGCTGTCACAAATTCAATCGAAAGAAGAGGTTATTTTGTC
>ERZ650302.775-NODE-775-length-17968-cov-16.374756_pt1 | contig 17968 bp, 16 predicted proteins | sample MGYA00376238_ERZ650302 | MGnify/ENA primary metagenome ERZ650302 (study PRJEB26733, sample SAMN07839298) | wastewater metagenome | biome: urban; feature: wastewater treatment plant; material: waste water | place: USA: North Carolina | collected 2016-04-28 ... | reverse complement strand
CCAGCAGCCCTGAAGCCTGGGTGGAACTCGCCAACGAAATCCTGGGCGATGAGGCGCTGCGCCAGCATTACCAGATCTGGCAGGTCTACTACCCGACCAACATGCCGATCGCATTGAACCACGCGATGATTCGCAGAGCGCTCGGGGATACGCTGGCGCATTTCGATCCTTCCGGCCAGGCGCCGGCATCGTCCGACCTTGTACTGGTGGGGCATAGCATGGGCGGGGTCATCGCACGGTTGATGGTGTCGTCAACCGATCAGTCGCTGGTGCAGTTGGCTGCTGATCACAGTCGGCTGACGCCGCAGCAGATCAAGCGCATAGATCCGATGTTGCGTTTCGAGCCCTTCCCGCATGTCAGCCGCGCCATCTTCATCGCAGCACCGCACCGGGGCACATCGGTCGCAGGTGGACGCCTGGGGCGCTGGATGGCGGGATTCATTCGCTTCCCGGTTACGGTGCTCGAAGAACTCGCCCACACACTGGCGCCCAATGCGGCGGCCAGCAGCCACGAAAGCCTGGGGCATATCCCCAATAGCGTCGACAACCTCGACGAGAACGATCCTTTCGTGCGCGCGGCGGCGGACTTTCCCATCTCTGCCCAGGTGCGCTATCACTCGATCGTGGCCCAGGCCAATGCCGACGTGGCCCTCGATGATTCCGATGACGGTCTTGTGCCCTACCGCAGCGCACATCTTCCCGGCGCACAGTCCGAGAAAGTCATCATTTCAGGACACAGCGTGCAACAGAACGCAGCCGCAATACTGGAGATCCAGCGCATTCTGAAAGACGACATGACCCAGCAGGAAGAGCAACAAGGCGGACGCTGACTTGGCTGACCCAGCCACGTAGATCAGTGTTATCCCATGTGTAGTAGACGCTGTTCATGATGGCGTTATTCGGCGGGTTTGCCCAGCCGAGGGAACAAGAACACTACCGCCTACCCATTCTCCATACAAGCTCAGCTATGCCCCTTGAGACTGCCTGGGGCTTAACAGCAGCAATTTGTTCATTTGCGGCGCTGCGCATAAGTTGGCTTGCTCACATCAGTACACAGCCGCACACCAAGCGCAGCCACCATCACTCCAGACCAAGCCAGCGCCGGCATTGCTTCACCCAGCAGGATGTTCATATGCGACGGTGATGCGTGATGAGCGTTCGCTTTGTCCAGCCTCGACCGGCCGCTTCGGGCACGAAGCACTCATTCGCAAACTCGGGAAGCGGTCACTGAAAAATCGGCCAGAACGCGCTGAGCAATACCAGCAGATTGCCAATGACCAGAATCGCAGAACCTCCGGCAGTGATGGATCAACCGCTGAATCTCCTAACCTGGCGCGCTCCGCTTGCCTCCTGGCTCGTTCGGCTTCGCCGATCCGAGCCCAGGCTTCGTTCTTTTTGCAAACCCAGTTAAGAAAAACTCATCAAAGCCAAAAGGCAGAAGACATTCTGTCACGATTCAGCCTGAAGTTCCTTTTGCAGTGGACATGTTGAAGCATTATCGCCGGCTAGTTTGCTAGCATTATTGGTGGCTAATTTCACCAGAATACGCACGATGTCAATCAGCGAGCAATTTTGACCACCTGTCAGCGTTGAATTTTGACCAGGTCAGCGGGGGGTATTGCGGTGCTTGAAACGGTAGGAATCGTTACCGGTTTCGAGGATGTCGCAGTGGTGGGTGAGACGGTCCAGGAGGGCGGTGGTCATCTTGGCGTCGCCAAAGACCTGAACCCATTCGCTGAAGGCCAGATTGGTGGTGACGATGAGGCTGGTCCGTTCGTAAAGCTGGCTGATCAGATGGAAGAGCAAGGCGCCCCCGGCTTCCGGGAAGGGGAGATAGCCCAGTTCATCGAGGATGACCGCATCCATCTGGGTCAGGTGCCGTGCCAGGTGGCCGGAACGGCCTTGGGCTTTCTCCCGCTCCAGTTGATTGACCAGATCCACCACGTTGTAAAAGCGTACCCGCTTGCCCGCGTGGATGGCAGCCACCCCCAGGGCAATGGCGCAGTGGGTCTTGCCTGTCCCCGTCCCGCCCACCAGGATGAGGTTGTGGGCGCTATCCATGAAGGCCCCCGTGGTCAGTGGCTGAACCTGGGCTTCCTGTAGGGCGGTTTCCCGCCAGTCAAAGCCGGTAAAGTCCCGATGCAGGGGGAACTTGGCTACCCGCAGTTGATATTTGAGCGACCGGGTCTGGCGATCCACCTGCTCCGCTTCGATGAGCCGCTTGAGCCAGACCTCCGGATTGGGTGTGTGACGGGGACGCTCAGCCTGGAGTTCAGAGAGTGCAGTCGCCATGCCGTACAGGTGCATGGCTTTCAGGGTCTGGGTGAGTTCAGCGAGCATGTGGCACCTCCAGCAGGGAGTCGTAACGCTGGCAGTTGGCTGCTGGCGCCGTCTGAAGGGTCAGGGAGGTTGGCACCTGAGTTACCGGCCGTACGGGGCTGGCCAGTCGGTGAACATGGTTGAGGATCACCGGGGCCGTGACGGTACGGTGCTCCAGCGCCAGCTCACAGGCCACACTGACCCGTTCCATGCCATGCTCCTGCAGCGCCAGCAGAATCTCCACAAAGGCCCGATCTCCCTGGGGGGTTTGCATGAGCCGGGCTTTCACTGCGGCAAGGGGAGCGGGTAATGCCCAGTCCTGGAAGGGCGCTCCATGGCGCAGGGCTCCCGGCTTCTTCTCCAGGACCGGCAGGTAGTGCCAGGGATCAAGCAGCAGTCGCTCCCGACTGAAACAGCGGGCATGTTCCGCCACAACCCTCCCATCCGCCACCACGCCGATCCGGTCGGCCCAGGCCCGTAGTGACACCCGCTGCCCCGCAAATTCAGCAGGGACGCTGTAACGGTTCCGGTCATAGGCCACCAGGCAGGTGGAAGAAACCCGGCAGGGCTGCTCGAAGTAGCCATCAAAGGGGGCGGTGATGACCCGTAGCCGGGGCTGCTCCTCCGCAAACATCTGGGCGATGCTGCGTTCCTTCTCCACCGGGTGGGCCCGTCCTGCCAGTTCCCGGCATCGGGCCTCCAGCCAGACATTGAGGGTCGCCAGGTCAGCAAAGGCCGGACGGGGGGTGAAACACCATTCCCGGACATTGCCCACCTGGTTCTCCACCTGCCCCTTCTCCCACCCTGAAGCGGGCGTACAGGCCACCGGCTCAAACAGGTAGTGATTGGCGAGCGCCAGGAAGCGCGGATGAAACTCCCGTGCCTTACCTACCAGGACCGTCTGCACGATGGTCTTGGGATTGTCGTAGACCATACGCTCCGGCACCCCGCCAAAGAAGGCAAAGGCCCGGTTGTGGGCATCCAGCACCATTTCCTGGGTTTCCCGAGGGTAGGCCACCAGGAACATCTGACGACTGTAGCAAAGCCGGAAATGAGCCAGCTTCACAGTCTGGACGACGCCTCCCAACTCCACCTGCTCGTGACTCCAGTCAAACTGGCAGGTCTCGCCCGGTGGGAAGGCCAGCGGGACGAAGGCCTCTGTTCCTCCTCCTGGAGAGGCGGCCTTCCACTGTTTCACGAAGCGCTGAACGCTGTCATAGGCCCCGGCATAGCCCGCCTGCTGCAGGTCCTCAAAGAGCCGCTTGGCACTGCGCCGTTCCCGCTTGGGGCGCAGCCCATCCTGCACGAGCCAGCGCTCCAGTTGCTCGGCAAAGGCCCCCAACTTCGGACTGGGCTGCTGTTGCCGACGATAAGCCGGCCCCACATCCGCCCTCAGATACTTCTTCACGGTATTGCGCGACAGATTCAGGTCGCGGGCGATGGCGCTGATCGACTCTCCCTTCACCAGGTGACGCCGACGCAGCTTGGCAAAACTTTCCATGCTGATCACTCCAGGTTGCTCCAGCCCAAAAAGGCCAGAATCATCACTCAACCAGGGTGGTCAAAATTCAACGCTGAAATCCCCGGTTGCCTGGTCAGTTTTGCACGCTGATTAACACGTAGAGGAAGACCTTCCTCTCCCTCATGCAGACCCACGAGGAGACCAGAGCCTCTCTGTCGTCGATGAGGTCGCGCCATTTCACTTTGCAACTCTCACCGCGTCGCATGCCCCAGAGCAGCGTGAGGAGGAGGTAGTCGCACGCGAGCGGGTTCTCCGGTCGCTTGTTCCATAGGGCCTCCAGCCAGGGCCCCAGAGTCTTCGAGAACACGAGCGGGTTCCGTACGCCTTTCCGCTCGTAGTCCTGCTCGAGCTTCCGGTGTCCCCGGTATTTCTTCTCGGTCTTGAGGATCGAGAACGGGTTGTAGGTCAGGACGGGTGGGCGGTTCTCCGATGCCGCATCGTGAGCCTCGAGGGCGATGGCGTGGTCGACGGCCGCCGTCACCCATCTCCCCATCTGCTCGGCTGCAGTCCGGTGCCCCTTCCCCGCCGGGGGATCCGCTGCGTGCTCCTCGAAGAGATCCAGCACCTCTCGAGCGGATATTGTTCTCACCTTGCGGTCCGTCCAGTGCTCGAGCTTCCTCCAGGCGTTCTGGAGCGTATTCTTAGTCGAGTCCTTGATGGGTTCGGCCCGGGTCGTCAGGCTGGTCTTGTATTCCTCCCATGCCTCGCCGAGGGTGATTTCGGCGGCGTCCCTCTTCGCTGCGGCGACCCCGGGAGAGACCCCCGTCCGCTTCGTCTCGGCGATCATCTCGGAGGCCCGGAGCCGGGCTGCGGATAGCTCTACCGCCTCCGCCCCGGTCGCGTCGGCCACTACGAACTTCTGGAGCTTTCCGTCGATTTTCTTCTCGACGATGTAGACCGCTCGCTTCTTGCCGACTCGGACTGCGAAGCCTACGGGAGCCTTCGGGGACGAGTCATAGATGATAAAGTTCGGCTTTTGTCCCGGACCTTCCGGGTTAGGCTGCCAGCCGCCGAGCCGTCCGTCGAGACGAGCGGTGGGAATGCTGTCCAGCCGCAGTTTGAGAACCAGATCTTGATCGAGCATCAGCTTCATCGCGAGTTCCTTTCCAGTGTCGCCGAATGCCCCCTGAGCGGGGCTATTTCCTTTTTGGCGACCGTTATGAATCAGGGACTTACGCCGACTTTTCGCCCGGTCGCCAAAAACAGCCTCACGATACCCGGAAAACCGGCTTTTGGCGACTTTTTGGCGACTTTTTCCCCGGTTCGATGGGGTTTGATGGGGGGTACGACGGGGCGATGCGGGTCGCTCGACGGAACACAACCGATTGATAACTATGGCAAAAACTAGAAACGACGGGGAGTTCGCCGGGCATACTCCAATGATGCAGCAGTACTTTGCGCTGAAAAGCCAGCACACCGACAAACTGCTGTTTTACCGGATGGGCGATTTTTACGAGCTGTTTTACGACGACGCCGAAAAAGCCGCCCGCCTGCTCGACATCACGCTGACCACGCGCGGCCAGTCGGCCGGCGCGCCGGTGCGCATGGCCGGCATTCCGTTTCATGCTGTCGAGCAATACCTGGCCAAGCTGGTCAAGCTGGGCGAATCGGCGGCGATTTGTGAACAAGTGGGCGACCCGGCTGCCAGCAAGGGGCCGGTAGAGCGTCAGGTGGTGCGCGTGGTCACCCCCGGCACGCTGACCGACGCCGCCCTGCTGGACGACAAAACCGACAACCGCCTGCTGGCGCTGGTGTTTCAGCAAGGCGTGCTGGGCATTGCCTGGCTGTCGCTGGCCAGTGGTGAGTTTGTGGTGCAGGAAACCCGCGCCGAACACTGCCTGAGCGAGCTGGAGCGGCTGCGCCCGGCGGAAATCCTGGTGGCGGACAACGCCAGGCTGGCGGTGCTGGAGCAGGTGCGCGCGCCGATCAAACGCCTGCCGCCGTGGCAGTTCGAGCGCGCCAGCGCCAGCGAGCGGCTGGCACGGCATTTTGCCGTGCAGGATCTGGCCGGCTTTGGCGCGCAAGACCTCGGCCCGGCCATCGGCGCGGCGGGCGCGCTGCTGGAATACGCCCGCGCCACGCAAGGCTCGCAGCTGCCGCATCTGGACACCCTGCGGGTGGAAACCAGCAGCCAGTACATCCAGCTGGACGCCGCCACCCGGCGCAATCTGGAGCTGACCGAAACCATTCGCGGCGAGGCCGCGCCGACCTTGTTCTCCTTGCTGGACCAATGCGCCACCAGCCTGGGCAGCCGCTTATTGCGCCACTGGCTGCACCACCCCTTGCGCGACCACGCCCGCATCCGCGCCCGGCTGGACGCGGTGGAAGCGCTGCTGCCGGCGCACGAGCCGGTGCTGGCGGCGCTGCGCCCGGTGGCCGACATCGAGCGGATTGCCTCGCGCATTGCCCTGCGCAGCGCCCGCCCGCGCGATTTGTCGGCGCTGCGCGACAGCCTGCTGGCGCTGCCGGCGCTGCACCCGCTGCTGGCCGACCTGAATACCCCGCTGCTTGACCAGCTGGCCGGGCAAATTCCGGCGCAATCGCCGGTGGCGGCGCTGCTGGCGCAGGCGGTGGCGCCCGAGCCGGCCAGCCAGCTGCGCGATGGCGGCGTGCTGGCCGACGGCTACGACGCCGAGCTGGACCAACTGCGCGCGCTGCAAACCGACGCCGGCAGTTATCTGCTGGAGCTGGAAGCCCGCGAAAAAGCCCGCACCGGCATCAGCACGCTGAAAGTGGGCTTTAACGCCGTGCATGGCTTTTATATTGAGGTCAGCAAGGCGCAAGACGCCAAGGTGCCGGACGATTACCGCCGTCGGCAAACCCTGAAAAACGCCGAGCGCTACATTACCCCCGAGCTGAAAACCTTTGAAGACAAGGCGCTATCGGCCAAAGACCGCGCGCTGGCGCGCGAAAAAGCGCTGTACGAGGCGCTGCTGGAGCAACTGCTGCCGCACATCAGCGACCTGCGCCTGACCGCGCAGGCGGTGGCCGGGCTGGACGTGCTGGCCACCTTTGCCCGCCACGCCGCCAGCCGTCAGTACGTCAAACCCACGCTGGGCCAGGCCCCGGCGCTGGACATCCGCGCCGGCCGCCATCCGGTGGTGGAAGCCCAGGTCGATCGCTTTATCGCCAACGACTGCCAGCTGGGCGCGGCGCGCAAGCTGCTGCTGATCACCGGCCCGAATATGGGCGGTAAATCCACCTATATGCGCCAGACCGCGCTGCTCACCCTGCTGGCGCACTGCGGCGGCTTTGTGCCGGCCGACAGCGCCCACTTTGGCCCGATTGACCGCATTTTTACCCGCATCGGCGCCAGCGACGACCTGGCCGGCGGACGCTCGACCTTTATGGTGGAGATGACCGAAACCGCCAATATTCTCAACAACGCCAGCGAGCAGGCGCTGGTGCTGATGGACGAAGTGGGGCGCGGCACCTCCACCTTTGACGGCCTGGCGCTGGCCATGGCCATTGCCCGTGCGTTGATCGAAAAGAACCGCAGTTACACGCTGTTCGCCACCCATTACTTTGAAATGACCCGGCTGGCGCAGGATTACCCCAGCGTGGCCAATGTGCACCTGTCCGCCGTTGAACATCAGGACAAGATTGTCTTTTTGCACCATGTGGAAGACGGCCCGGCCAGCCAGAGCTACGGCTTGCAGGTGGCGGCGCTGGCCGGCGTGCCCGGCACGGTGATCCGCCAGGCGCGCCGCTATCTGGCCCAGCTGGAAAACCAGGCCGCCAGCCAGCACGCCCAGCCTGATCTGTTTGCCGCGCCGCTGCCCGAGCCCATCGCCGAGCCCGACCCGCTGCTGGGGCAACTGGCTGGGCTGGATATCGACGCGCTCAGCCCGCGCGAAGCGCTGGCGCTGTTGTATGACATGCGGGAGCAGGCGCGCAACGCGCTTGGCAATGGCGGAAATCTGCCGCTATAACACGGTGAGCAGGCGCGTGCGTCATCACGCATCACCTGCCTGACGCCGCCCCGGCTGCTCGGCACGGTCGGGGTATTGTTTTGCGCGCACCTGCCGCCTTTCGCCTGTGTGGTGAAGATGCGTCGCATTTACTCATTGCGCGAACTGCGGTACGGCGCCCTTGTCAGGCGCGTGCACGCAGCACACCGCCGCCGCCCAAGGAGACTGGCCATGTCCACCGAGCTTTTTGCCGGCAAAAAACCCCGCCGCGCCAGCAGCCCTCTGCGCGTTCCCTTTCGCGTTGACAGCGCCGAACTACGCCGCCAAGCCGCCAATATGCTGCACGCGTTTGCCGAGCGCCTGCAAAATGAACTCGCCCGCCAGGGCATCCTGCCTCCACCTGCCATCGAACTCTGGCTGGATGTACAGCAGCAATTTTGCGTGCGCGACAACCACCCCTATGCCGATGATATCCTGGCTGTGCTGGAAACCCCGTCTTATTACCTGCACTTCAAAAACCTGGAAACACTCTACGAATTACTGGAATGCGCCAACAGCGGCGCGCTGGCGCAAGATAGCCATCTACACATCGGCCTGAGCAGCGCCGGGCCGGTGGCGTTTTTGTGCGTGCGCTGCGACCGCAGCCTGGACTGGCGCCCGCGCAATCGACCCAGCGGCAAAAAAGGCTCGGGATGAGACGTGCGGGCAATTATGCTGAACGTGCGTTTACCGCCACACCACCGCACAGGCAAACAAATACCCGGCGCCGTACACGGTTTTGATCAGTTTGGGGTTTTGTGGGTCGTCTTCCAGTTTGCGGCGCAGGCGGGAGATGCGCACGTCAATGCTGCGGTCGAACGAGGATAAATTGCGTTCGCCCATCAATTGTTCGCGCGTCAGGATGCGGTTGGGGTGTTGCAGCATGGTTTTCAGCAGTTGCGCCTCTGCGGTGCTGAGGGTGGAGCTTTCGCCGTCGGCGCTGGACAGGGTGTTGCTGCCGGGGGCAAAGCGCCAGCCGGCAAATTCGGCCACGGTGGACAGTGGCAGCGGGGTGGCGTCGCGTGGGGCGGTGCAGCGGCGCAGGATGCTGCGAACTCGGGCAATCAGTTCGCGCGGCTCGAAGGGCTTGACCATATAGTCATCGGCGCCCAGCTCCAGGCCCATCACCCGGTCGATGGTGTCGCCACGGCCGGTGAGAATCAGCACCCCGCAACGGCCGTCGCTGCGCAGGGCGCGCACCAGCTCCATGCCGTCCATGTCCGGCAGGCCGAGGTCAACAATGCATAAATCGGGGACTTCGCCACTGCGCAAGAGCCGCAATAAATCCGCGCCGGTGCGTCGCCAGTCATGGGCAAAGCCAAAATCGCGCAGCGTGGCGCCAATCAGGCGGGCCACATGCGGGTCGTCTTCCACCAGGCAGATGCGCTTGTGCAAATCTTCAGCCATATGCCGTTGTTCCTTGAGTGTGGGCGGCGCGCCACCCGTATTTCTACTTGCGATAGACTGAGAGTGTACCGCCCTTCCTGTAGCTGACCAAACCCTTCGGCATACTGAGGGTGGTTTGCGCTTGATCCGCCGGCCGTGCTCACGCCGTGCCAAACACGGCCTAGCCCAGGGTGTCCCGCAAGGCTTGCGCCAGCGCCTCTCGGGTGAATGGCTTGGGCAAAAACCGAAAGCCATGGATTTCCGCATCGTCGTCTTCCAGCCCCTTGGCGTAGCCGCTGACCAGCACAATGCGCATCGCCGGCCGAAAGCGTCGGGCAAAGCGCGCCAGCGCGGCGCCGTCCATGCCGCCGGGCATGACGATATCGGACAGCAGAATGGTGATGTCCGGAATGTTTTCGATCATGTCGGCGGCTTCCAGGGCGTTTTCTGCTTCCAGCACCGGGTAGCCCAGGTCGGTCAGCAGCAGGCGCGCCACTTTGCGCACTTCCGGGTTGTCTTCCACCAGCAGCACCAGTTGGCCGCGCACATCCTCGCGCGGTAGCGCTGGCTGCGGCGATTCGGCGCCACGCGGCATTTGCCGGGTGCGCGGCAGCAGCAGCGCCACGCTGGTGCCGCGCGCCTGGCGGCTGCGCAGCAGCACGCCGCCGCCGGATTGCTTGACAAAGCCATACACCATGGACATGCCCAGCCCGCTGCCGGCGCCAAACGGCTTGGTGGTGAAAAACGGTTCAAACACCCGGGTGAGCGTGCCCACGTCCATGCCGATGCCGTTGTCGCTGACGGTGATTTGCACATAGTCGCCCGGCTCGGCTTCGATGTCGGCGGCGGCGGCGGCGTCCAGGGTTTCGCTGGACGATTCAATGCGCAGCTCGCCGCCATTGGGCATGGCGTCGCGGGCGTTCAGCGCCAGGTTGAGCAGGGCGTTTTCCAGTTGGTGCGGGTCGGCCATCACCACCAGATCGTCTTCGTGGGCAAACGGGGTGATGGCGATGGATTGCGGCAGCGAGCGGCGCATCAGCTGGGCCATGCCGCGAATCAGGCTGTTGACCTCCACCGGCTGCGGCTCCAGCGGTTGCTGGCGCGAGAAGGTCAGCAGCCGCTTGATCAGCTCGACGCCGCGTTGCGCCGCCTGCATGGCCGGGTCGAGGTAATCGCCCACTTCGCTGCGCTCGCCCAGTTGCTGGCGCAGCGCTTGCAGATTGCCGGTGACCACGGTGAGCATATTGTTGAAGTCGTGCGCCAGGCCGCCGGTGAGCTGGCCGATGGCTTCCATTTTTTGCGCCTGCACCAGCGCGGCCTGGGTGCGGCGCTGTTCGGTGATGTCGAACGAGTGAACAAAACAGCCCAGCGTCACGCCGTTGGCGTCGATTTCCGGCACCAGGGTGCTGCGCGCGTAGACGGTGCGGCCGTCGCGCAGGTCCATGGAATATTCGTAAGTGACTTGCTGGCCGGCCAGGGCGATGCTGACGTGCTCTTTGACCGTGGCGAACACCTGGGCGCCAATAATGGTGTCGATGGGCTTGCCCACCACGTCTTCCGGCTGCCAGCCAAACCAGCGCGCGTAGCCGCGATTGGCGTATTGGTAGGTCCAGTGGTGGTCAAAATAGGCAATGTGCGCCGGAATGGTGTCGGTGATCAGCCGCAGCCGCGCCTCGCTGCGCTTGAGCGCACTGGTGATTTCGGCATTGGCGGCCATGGCCTGGGTCAGCCGGGTGTAGGCGGTTTCCAGCTCGTTGGTGCGCGCGCGCACATGGCCTTCCAGCTCGGCGTTTTGCCGCTGCACCAGCTCGCGATAGAGTTTTTGTTCGGTGATGTCGGTGTACAGGGTGATAAAGCCCTGATGCGGCAAGGGCGCGCCGCGTATGGCCAGCACCCGGCCGTTGGGGCGGGTGCGCTCGGTGTAGTGGGCGCGAAAGCTGCGCGCGGCGTGCACGCGCTCGGCCACTTGCGCGTCGATGTCGCCCGGCCCGTATTCGCCGCGCTCGGCGTTGTAGCGGATAAACGCCTCAAACGGCATGCCGGCCACCGCCAGTGACTCGGGAAAATCCAGCAAGCGCAAAAACGACCGGTTCCACGCCACCATGCGCAGCTCGTGGTCGAACACGGTCAGGCCGGGGTCGAGCAAATCCAGCCCGGCTTGCACCATCTCGCGAAACAGCCGGTCGGTTTCTGGTCTGGTATCAAAGCTCATGACGGCCCTTGTGGTGGATGCGCAAACCGTCAGTGTACGCCGGCCGGGCGTGTGGGGCGGAATTTGTCTTGTATTCAAGATAAATTCTGTCGTGTTCAGCCACAAGATGTCGTGCTGGCCTCATCCGCATGGCCAGTGCGGCGTGTGTGCACTGCAAAAAACCCTTTTAATACAGCGGTTATAAGCAGAACTTGGCGCCCCCAATCAGTTTTTATGATTGGCCGTGTTGCAGCGCACAGGACTAGTATATCTACGCTATATGAACGCCTGTTCACTTGCACAATCATGGTGCTGGCAGGCTTCGCAGGATTGCAGTGTCTGCGTGTGGCAGACACCCCCCGTGTTGTTTCTTCCTCGTGTTGACTCCCGATGGCGTGCGCCAAAGGGAGTTTTTTTATGTGCGCTCAGCTCAGCCAGCGCCAGCCGGCATACACCACAAAACCGCAGACAATCGCCCCCAGCGTGTGCCGCGTCCACCACGCCGCCAGCCCGGTGGCCAGCACGCCCGGCAAATAGGCATTGCTCAGCGACACATCCAGCGCGCCCTGCGGCGCCAGCGTCATCGGCGCCACCAAGGCGGTCAGCACCGCCGCCGGCACATAATGCAAGCTGCGCTGCAACCACGCCGGAAAGCGCACGCGCTGGCCAAACCCCAAAAAACTCACCCGCACGCTGTAAGTCACCGCCAGCATGCCCAGCACGGTCCACAGTAAATCCAGTTTCATGATGGCAGCTCCTGCTTGGCCAGCCCACGCTCGGCCAGCATGCCGCCCAACACCCCGGCCGCCGCCGCCAGCATCAGGCCCAGCTTGTACGGCAACCCTCGCGCCAGCAAGGCGGTCACCCCGGCGCACACGGCTGCCGCCAGCACCGGCCGGCGCGCCAGCTGCGGGGTGACAATCGCGGTAAACGTCGCCGCCATGGCAAAATCCAGCCCCCAGGATTCCAGTCCGGGAATATTCTGCCCCAACACCACCCCCACCAGCGTCCAGCCCAGCCAGTTCAGATACATGGCCAGCGACGAGCCCAGCCAAAACCACTGCCCGTCCGCGCCCATGCCTTGCGTGCGCAAGCGGTGCTCGACCACGGCAAAGGTTTCGTCGGTCAGCCAGAAGGCCAGGCACCAGCGCCAGCGCGCCGATAATCCTTGCGCATGCGGCAGCAAGGCCGCGCTATACAGGGCGTGGCGCAAATTCACCACCAAGGTGGTCAGCCAGATCACCGGCAGCGCAGCCCCGGCGGCCATCAAACTGACGGCAACAAACTGCGAAGAACCGGCAAACACCACCCCCGACAAAGCCAGCGCCCCCCAGGCCGACAGCCCGGCGCTGACCGCCAGTGCGCCAAAAATCACCCCAAACGGCGCCGCCCCCACCAGCATCGGCGTGGTGTCGCGCACGCCCTGCCAAAACACCCCGGCCCGAAAAGCCATGTTTGCTCCCTGTGCAAAACCCGGCCGCTATCTTGCCGCCATCCGCTGAAAAAAGCTTGAATGATCTTGCGCATAGCCGGCGGGCGCCGGCAAAAAGGCTTATTATCCTGCGGGCTGCGCAGCCCCCCGCAACCCACGCTGATAACCCCCCGGCGTCACCCCCAGCGTGGCGCGAAACGCCCGTGTCAGATGCGGTTGGTCGGCAAAGCCCAACTGACTGGCCACCTCGCTGACCGCCCGCCCCTGCGCCAGCCACACCTTGGCGCGCGCCACCCGCAGCTGATTGCGCCAGGCCACGGGCGGCAAGCCAAAGCGCTGGCGAAAACTGCGGCTTAAATGCCATGGCGACAGCCCCACCGCCTCGGCCAATTCCTGCAAGGACACCGGCTCGGCCAGGCGGTCGGCCAGGATTTGCCGCGCCCGCTCCACCGCCGTGTGCGCCAGGGCCGGCGCTTGCTCGCGCACGCTCATATGCCGGCGCAAGACCTGGCCAAACACCGTATATAAGGCCGATTCGCGCGTCAGCGGGTCGGCCACCTCGCGCAACAGCCGATGCAAGCCCACCAGCTCGCGCGACAAGGCCGGATCGACAATCACCGTCTCCCGAAAATACGGCGTCACCGCCCGCCCGGCCATCTCGCAGGCCAGGCGCTGCAACAAGCTGGCGGCCGGGTACATGCCGCAATACGCCCAGCCCTGCGCATGCGCCGCCGCGCCAGTGTGCGTCTCGCCGGGGTTGATCAGCACCAGCGCGCCCACGCCGGCCACATGCGAGCTGCCGTGGTAACGGTAGCGCTGCGCGCCAGCGGTCAGCGTGTTGACCACGTATTCTTCATGAAAATGCGGGGCGAACACTTGGCGGGTGTAAACCGCGTCCAGGCATTCCAGCGGGGCAATGTCGTCGGCGCGGAAATACACCGCGCGTTCATCGCGAGAGGCAGGCATCGGGGTTCCGGGGGAGGGGGCGCAAGGGCAGATTGTGGCACGCCGCCCGCCGGCCCGGCTTGAAGGATTTTGCCCTGCGCAAAAGCGCTGAACATCTGTCCGCCTCATGCCACAATACGCGCTGCGGCTCGCCGATGATGCGGCGGGCCTTGATTGTTGATAGAGGCACACCCTGAACACGCAAGCCCATAACCCGCTGCATGGCGTGACCCTGGCGCAGATGCTCACCGAACTTGTTGAAGAGTGCGGCTGGGCCACGCTCGGCCAGGAAATCCCCATCCGCTGCTTTACCCACGAGCCCAGCCTGGCGTCCAGCCTGAAATTCTTGCGCCGCACGCCCTGGGCGCGGGAAAAAGTGGAATCGTTTTATTTATTCATCCAGCGCCAGAAGGCGCGCGACGGAAAGCGCCCCCCATGCCCATGAGCTACGAGCAACACCTTGATGAAGTCACCACGCTGATCACCGAAAAATACGACATCGCCGACCAGCCCGCCATCGACATGGTGATGCGCGCCCAGGCTGACGGGTATTTCAGCGGCCACGACGACCACCCGGCCATCTGCACGCTGGACCGCGCCCACGAGGACGCGCGCACGGTGTTCAAGAAGTATGGTAAGGGTAAGAAGGTGAATTGAGGCCAAAATCCCCGGCTTGCCGCCTGCCCGTCTGCCAGGGCTACAATAAAGACACTGGACTCGCCATCTCCCACCACACCAGAGGAGCCGCCCGATGACCCATCCCATGCTTGCCTCGGTTGCCGCCAGCATCACCGAACTCAAGCGCAATCCCATGGCGACTGTATCTGCGGGCGACGGCGGCCCGGTGGCTATTCTCAACCGCAATCAGCCCGCGTTTTACTGCGTTCCCGCCAAGACTTTTGAAGCGCTGATGGACAAGCTGGAAGACCAGGAGCTCAACACCCTTGCGGATGCTCGCGCGCAACAGGCAGAAGTGACGGTAACGCTAGATGAGCTTTGAACTGAAGTTCAAAGAAGAAGCATTGGCCGAATGGCGCCGGCTGGACAGCACGGTGTGCGCGCAGTTCAAGAAAAAACTGGCCGAGCGCCTGCTGCATCCGCGCGTGCCCGCCGCCAAGCTATCTGGCCATCCACATCGCTACAAGATCAAATTGAGGCAAGCTGGCTATCGGCTGGTATACGAAGTGCGAGACGCCGAGATAGTGGTCGTGGTCATCGCAGTAGGCAAGCGCCAAGACAACGCCGTATATCACGCGGCGGCAAAACGTTAGACCCGCCTCACCCAGGGCTGGGCGCGCAAGGAATCAACCCGGCTTGGCCTCATCAGCAGGCATCCCCAACACCCCCATCAAGATATCCACATACGCCCGCGAGCGGGTTTCAATGGCAAAGCGGTTCGGGTCGGCCAGCCACAGTTCAATCAGCCCCATCACCACGGTTTGCAGAATCACCGCCAGGTCGTCCAGTTCGCCTGGGTGGCGCAGTTCGCCTTGTTCGCGCGCGGCGCGCAGCACGGTGGTGAGCAATTGGTGTTCTTCGTCCAGATGCTGGCGGCGGCGCTGCATCACTGGCGAGTTGTCATCCGGGCATTCGTATTTATTCCACAGAATATTGAACACTTGCCGGGTGCGCGGTGAGCGCACCACTTCTTCAAACACCGCCAGGTAGTGGCGGCGCAGCGCCGCCAGCGCGCCGCCGGGCAGTTCGGCCAGCAGTTGCTCGGTGAGGTGGTCGAACGGCAGACAGGTGCGTTCGCACATGGATTTGAGCAGGTCTTCTTTGTCGGTGAAGTGCCAGTACACCGCGCCGCGCGTGACCCCGGCGGCCTTGGCGATGTCGGCCAGCGAGGTGCTGGACACGCCGCGCTGGTCGAACAGCTGTTCGGCGGCGTCCAGCAGGTCGTTGCGGGTTTGTTCGGCTTCGGCTTTGGTGCGGCGCATGGCGTGGGCTCTGGGTTGGGTGGGTCTGGCGCGATGGGCGCGGATTGTCGCATGAATCGGCGGTGCTGGGGCGATCCGGGCGATTTATGCCATGGGAACAAGCACATGGCGTAGCGACGGGGGAGGAGGTCGCAAATTTGTATTTACATACATTCTAGCATGTATGTAAGATTGGGGCGTTGCGTGTGAGTTCCCATTTTTCGGTAATTTGAAGGTCCGCGCTGACGCGCGGGGGATTGAGACGGGGTGGCGCCCCGTGCGCGCCCTACTTTCTTTGCTTCGCCAAAGAAAGTAGGCAAAGAAAGGCGACCCGGGCGTCGCGGTCAGCCCTGCGGGCTGACTGCCCTGTGCTTCTCGAAAGTCAGGGCCGCCCCGGAATGGCGCGCCGCCTGCGGCGTCGCTTAGCCGGGCCGGACACCTCCCTGACTTCCTGCGATGCTCGGCGCGACACACGGGGGTGAACAGCGGCTAGGCGCGACGGCTTGTGGTCTGAATGTGTTGTGTGGGGTAAACATTCAAGATGGTGCGCTGCATATCACATCGCCGCATTTCTCCCTTTTCCTGCTGCTGTTTCCCTCTCCACCGCGTCGTCCCCGCGCAGGCGGGGGGGACCCCCTCCAGGCAAGTTTCCACAGCGCCCCATCGGCCAATCTGCGCCGGTCTGGCGCTGTGTATCGTTTTTTAGCCCCCTATTGTTATCGAGACCTTGCCAAGCCTATGGAACTCGTCAGTTTTTTACTGGATTTCATTCTGCACATCGACCGCCATCTGGCGGAGTTGGTGGCTGTGTACGGGCCGTGGATCTATCTGATCCTGTTCCTGATTGTGTTTTGCGAAACCGGGCTGGTGGTCACGCCGTTTTTGCCGGGGGATTCGCTGTTGTTTGTGGCTGGCACGCTGGCCGCGCTGGGCAGTATGAATATCCACCTGCTGGTGGCCTTGCTGATTGTCGCCGCCATTCTGGGCGATGCCTGCAATTACCAGATTGGCCGTCATGCCGGCGCGCGCTTGTTCGCCAAGCCGGATTCGCGGATTTTTCGGCGTGAATACCTGAGCCGCACCGAGGCGTTTTACGCCCGCCATGGCGGCAAGACCATTGTGCTGGCGCGTTTTGTGCCGATTGTGCGCACCTTTGCCCCGTTTGTCGCCGGCATGGGCCATATGGCCTACCTGCAATTTGCCCGCTTCAATGTGCTGGGCGCGGTGCTGTGGGTGTGTGCGTTCTGCTACGCCGGCTATCTGTTTGGCAATATGCCGGTGGTGAAGAGCAATCTCAGTCTGTTGATCCTGGGCATTATCGTGGTGTCCATCCTGCCCGGCGTGATTGAAATCTGGCGGCAGCGGCGGGGGGCGGCATGAGTGCGCGCATTCAGCGCTTGCCGGATCATCTGGTCAACCAGATTGCCGCTGGCGAGGTGGTGGAGCGCCCGGCCGCTGCGCTGAAAGAGTTGCTGGAAAACAGCATCGACGCTGGCGCCAGCCGGGTGACGGTGGATCTGGCCGAGGGCGGCATCCGCTTGATTCGGGTGAACGACAACGGCGGCGGCATTGCCGCCGACGATCTGGCCCTGGCGCTGGACCGCCACGCCACCAGCAAGATTCGCTCGCTGGACGATCTGGAGCATGTCGGCACGCTGGGTTTTCGTGGCGAGGGGCTGGCCAGTATTGCCGCCATCTCGCGGCTGACCCTCACCAGCCGTCCGCCCGGCGCCGAGATGGCCTGGCAGGTGCTGGCGCAGGATGGCGCGCTGCACCCGCCCGAGCCGGCGGCGCATGCCGAAGGCACCACGGTGGAAGTGGCCGATGTGTATTTCAACACCCCGGCGCGCCGCAAGTTCCTGAAAAGCCCCAACACCGAATACGCCCACTGCGAAGCCGCGTTCGAGCGCATTGCCCTGGCCCACCCGGAAGTGGAGATGACCTTGCGCCACAATGGCAAGGTCAGCTGGCGGCTGGCGCGGCACACCCTGGCCGAGCGCGTCGGCCAGCTATTGGGCAATGACTTTGCCGCTGGCGCGCTGAGCGTGGACGCCCAGGCCGCCGGCCTGACGCTGAGCGGCTTTGCCGGCAGCCCGACGCTGGGCAAAAGCAGCCGCGATGCGCAGTATTTTTTTGTCAACGGCCGCTTTGTGCGCGACAAGCTGGTGAATCATGCCGTGCGCCAGGCCTACCACGACGTGCTGCACCACGACCGCCACCCCAGCTACGCGCTGTTTTTAACACTGGACCCGGCCGCCGTGGACGTCAACGTCCACCCGACCAAGGTGGAAGTGCGCTTTCGCG
>ERZ650302.772-NODE-772-length-17982-cov-5.474368_pt1 | contig 17982 bp, 15 predicted proteins | sample MGYA00376238_ERZ650302 | MGnify/ENA primary metagenome ERZ650302 (study PRJEB26733, sample SAMN07839298) | wastewater metagenome | biome: urban; feature: wastewater treatment plant; material: waste water | place: USA: North Carolina | collected 2016-04-28 ... | reverse complement strand
CCCGCAGTAGCAACAAATAACAACAATGCGATTACGCCAACAGCAATCAAAATGGCAGTTAATAGCGTCCGCCGGCGATACCGCATCAGATTCCGAGCCGAAAGTTTTAATAAAGCAATCATAGTGTGCCTCCTGTCACGGAGAGACGGCCATCTTCCAGCACGAAAGTCTGCTCTGCTTCCAACATGATCTTGGGGTCATGTGTGGAAAATAGAAATGTTGTGCCGAAGTCATCACGCATTTGTTTCATCAAATTAATAATCCGATAGGCGGTATCGTGATCAAGATTTGCTGTCGGTTCATCGGCTAAAACTAGTTTAGGCTCACCGACCAATGCACGAGCAACTGCAACACGCTGTTTTTGTCCGCCAGATATTTGATCTGGTTTTTTTTCTGCTTGCTCCACCATACCAACCGCTGCGAGTACCTGCATTACGCGTTCACGTCGCTTTTCTGCGGGCCAGTTTCTTACCATTAACAGGGGATATTCGACATTTTCAAAAACAGTGAGGACGGGAATAAGGTTAAAATCCTGAAAGATAAAACCAATATTATCACCGCGAAATTTTGCCGCTTCAGTGCGGGAAAGCGTTGAAATTTGTGTAGCACAGACCTGTAACTCACCGCTACTTGGGTGATCCAGAGCACCAATCAAATTAAGTAGGGTTGATTTACCACTACCAGAAGGGCCAACAATAGCAGCAAAGGCACCGGCTTCAACTGAGAAGCTTATATTCTCCAATGCCATATTCTCAATTTCACCAATATAGTAATTTTTTGATAGCTTCCTGGCTTGGATTAACATCATGACAGTGCTCCCGATAACTATTTATTTGTTAAATGTAATCGCAAAATTGTATAAATTATTTATTAGTAATTATGAATATAGTTGATTATAGATAGATAAGGCGTAGCAGTGTTCAAAATGATTCGAGAGCTGTGGTATTCGTTGAAGCAGCGTTATGTCGGACATCTGCAATCTAATAATTCAAGGAGATAAAAATGCCGTTTAGATCGTTATTACTGATGGCTACGCTGTTAGCAGGGTTCAGTATCCAAGCCAAAGAATGGTTAATTGATGTAAGAACGCCAAATGAATATACCATTGGGCACGTTGATGGTGCTGAAAACATTGAATATCAACATATAGTTGCTGGAACTATACGTTTAGGGATCCAAAAACAGAATACTATTCGTTTGTATTGCCATTCAGGGCGCCGAGCTGAGATTGCGCGTAGATCTTTGCTGCAAGATGGTTATAAAAATGTCGAGAATCTTGGTGCGCTTGCGCAGGCTGAGGTGTGGAGTAAGAAATCAGGATTTGCTGTTATTCGCAACTAAGCGCCATGGTTTTCTGGGTAGAACATACATGGTTTGTCGTTATGTTCTAACGTAATTATTATGAATACTCCTCAGTTGAGGATTCATTTTTCTTGGCAATGATAACAAAAACAGGAAAATCGACTTCTTTGTCATTAATAATTTTTTTGTTGATAAAGCCGGTCTGAGAGGAAATAAGATCTAGGCCAGCATTTAGAAGCAGTTGCTCAATTTCAGATCGGTCAAAGCCATGATGAGGAACAATTTCTTTACTGTGGAACGTTCCATCTTCTTTATCTAAATCACAGATGCAGATATAACCACAGGCATGTAATGAACCGATGAGCGCCATGATAGTACCTGTATGATCTGGTATGTGATGAAACACCATTGAAGAAAAAATCAGGTCATATTTAGCACCAATTTTAGCGGTATTCAGATCTAATATTTTTGCTGCATTGTGAGAATGATTTCTAATCTTATTCGCCACCTCGGAAAGCATTCCCCGTGAGGTATCGCTGAATGTTAATTCTCCGACTTTATCGATAAGATTAAAACCCAACAAACCAGTGCCACAACCGAATTCCAGCGCATTTGTATCTCTAGATAAGGGGATAGTTAGTTCTATTATTTCAGCAATCGCTTTTGCTTGTGCCACTCGTTGTTGTTTTGTGTCCCATGTCATAGCTGCGGCATCAAAGTAAGCAGTCATTCTTTTCCTTGTACCTGTGGCACCAAAAATCCTTCAGTATTTTACATTCTTAGTTAAGTAATATGATTTTTTATATCATTCACAGATCTATTTTCTCGCATCTGGATGAAATGCTTCGGCTGAATAGAGAGCCATCCCTTCATAAGTTGTCCATTTTTGTTCGACAACTTTTTGCGCAATTTCCATGAGTCTCTGTGCCTCTGCTGGATGAAGTTGGACCAGTGTCTGAAAACGGCTTTCATATTGACGATATTCAGACAGTGGCATAGTTGGACGCAAACTATCCAATGTGAACGGATTTCGGCCTTGTTCACGTAATATGGGGTTGTATCGAATTAAGGGCCAATGACCCGAGGCGACCGCGCGCTTTTGTTGCGCCAAACCGGTTCGCATATCGATGCCATGAGCTATGCAATGACTATACGCAATAATAAGAGAGGGGCCTGGATAAGCTTCAGCTTCCCGCATGGCCTGAAGAGCTTGCTGTGGGTTAGCACCAAAAGCGATGCGTGCGACATACACATTTCCGTAGGCAATTGCTTGTAGTGCCATATCTTTTTTAGCCATGGTTTTGCCACCTGCTGCGAATTTCGCTACAGCACCCAGCGGCGTAGATTTTGACATTTGACCGCCAGTATTCGAATAAACTTCGGTATCCATGACCAATATATTTACATCCCCACCTGATGCAATGACATGGTCTAATCCGGATGACCCGATATCATAAGCCCACCCATCACCCCCAATGATCCAAACTGAACGCCTTATCAGATGGTCTAATAGGCTTTGTAAATTTAGCCCGGCTTCAGAATGATCCCCGCGTAGCAGTTCTCGGACTTTAAGTAGACGTGTACGCTGTTGTTGGATCTGTGATTCGACTTGCTGAGGTGCACTAATGATTTGGTCTATCAGTTTAGTGCCCAGTGTCGCTGTCATTGTTCTCAATGCATTCGCAGCCTGCGTGCGATGATGATCGGCAGTCAGGCGAAAACCAAGACCAAACTCCGCATTGTCTTCAAACAATGAATTCGACCAAGCAGGGCCTTTTCCGTCACTGTTTTTTGCCCACGGTGTGGTTGGCAAGTTACCACCATAGATTGAGGAGCAGCCTGTTGCATTAGCCACCATCATCCGGTCACCAAATAACTGTGTGAGCGCTTTCAAGTAGGGTGTTTCGCCACAACCAGCACAGGCTCCAGAGAATTCAAAGAGTGGTTCTAAAAATTGCACGCCCCTGATGGTTGAGAAATCAACGGCTGAACGCTTTGGCCAAGGCAAGGTTCTAAACCAGTTAAGTGCATTTTTTTCTCGTTCAAGAATGGATGATTTATCGACCATATAAATGGCCCGTTGTTTTGTATCGATCGTCCGAACAGGGCAGGCTTCGACACAAAGGCCACATCCTGTACAGTCCTCCGGATACACCTGCAAGGTATATAGGGTATCTGGAAACCCTCGCGCACTAATAGGCGCCCATTTAGCACCTGATGGCGCGTTTTCGACCAAGTCTTTATGATAAAACTTAGCTCTGATGGCGGCATGTGGACAGACAAAAGAGCAATTTCCACATTGAATACAAAGATTTTCATGCCAATCAGGAATTTCTGACGCGATATTACGTTTTTCCCACTGACTGGTTGCGGTGGGATAAGTGCCATCTATGGGTAAGAGTGAAACCGGGATCCGATCTCCTCGTTCTTGAAGCATTTCTGTCGTCACGTTGCGGACGAAGTCGGGGGCGGTCGCAGGAAGTGTCCAACTGGCTATTGAGGTCTCAGCAAATTGTTTTGAAATAACAACCTGATGTAAGTGTGCCAGCGTGATATCAACTGCCTCAAAATTTTTATCGACGATGGACCTTCCTTTCTTGTGATAGGTTTTTTCAATGCTTTTTTTGATGAGTGCTATGGCCTGTTCTTTGGGCATTAGATTGGCCAGTGCAAAAAAACAGGTTTGCATGATGGTATTAATGCGTGAGCCCATGTCGGTTATGCGAGCCACTTCCGCTGCATTGATCACATATAAAACCAGGTTCTTTTGCCATATTTGTTTTTGTACTAAACAGGGGAGATGTGACCAGATTTCATCCGTAGAATAGGGGCTGTTGAGAAGAAAGGTCGCCCCAGTTTCAGCATAACGTAACAAATCGAGCGACTCGATGAAATTAAACTGATGACACCCAATAAAGTTGGCCGATGTAATGAGATAGGGCGCGTCTATTGGTTCAGGGCCGAAACGTAAATGAGAAACTGTTTTTGAGCCGGATTTTTTCGAGTCATAGACAAAATAGCCTTGTGCAAAATAGTCAGGCAATTCACCGATGATTTTGATGCTGTTTTTGTTGGCTCCCACAGTGCCGTCGGCGCCTAGGCCAAAGAACAATGCACGGACCTGATTTTTAGGTTCGATTTGCCATGCTTCATCCCATGGCAAACTCAGATGCGTGACATCATCATTAATTCCTATTGTGAAAAAATCTTTCGCGGTTGTTTTCTGCTGTTCTTCGAATACAGCTTTGACCATGGCCGGTGTGAATTCTTTTGATGACAAACCATAGCGGCCACCAGTAACCCTCGGTAGTTTCTTTAAGCTCCCATGCTGAAAGCCGGAAAAGAAAGCGCTAATGGTATCCTGATACAGTGGTTCGCCGTTTGAACCGGGTTCCTTTGTTCTGTCCAGAACAGTGACAAATTGGGTCGTTTCAGGAAATACCTTAATGAACATTTTGGCAGGGAAGGGACGATACAGGTGAACGATCACTACACCATATTTACCACCATTGGCATTAAGAACTTCGGTGGTTTGTTTTACTGTTGATGCGCCGGAACCCATGATGACAATGACGTGTTGCGCATCATCGGCGCCGTAATACTCAACTAAATGATATCGCCGTCCGGTTAACTCAGCGAACCGCGCCATGTTCTCTTCAACGATGTCGGGGACAGAATCATAAAAAGAATTCACGGTTTCTCTGCTTTGGAAATAAGTATCCGGATTCTGGGCTGTTCCCCGCATGAACGGCTGATCAGGGTTCAGCGCCCTGGAACGATGGTCGCGCACTTGCTGATCACAGATCATCTCTTTTATCTGATCATCCGAAAGGCGGGAGATTTTATTCACTTCATGAGATGTACGAAAACCATCAAAAAAATGCAGGAACGGAATACGGCTGCTCAGTGTTGCTGTGTGGGCTATCATCGCCATATCTTGCGCTTGTTGCACAGAGGCGGATGAAAGCAAAGCGAAGCCGGTTGTTCGAGTTGCCATGACATCCTGGTGATCGCCAAAAATCGAAAGCCCCTGTGCGGCTAAAGAACGCGCAGCAACGTGGAAAACGGTGGCAGTGAGTTCACCCGCAATTTTGTACATATTCGGGATCATCAGCAGGAGCCCTTGAGACGCTGTAAACGTGGTACTCAGGGCTCCGGCCTGTAACGCGCCATGAACGGCACCTGCTGCACCGCCTTCATGTTGCATCTCGATGATAGTTGGTATATTTCCCCAAATATTAGGGATTTGTTGTGTTGCCCATTCATCAGCCAATTCAGCCATTGTAGAAGAGGGGGTAATGGGATAAATGGCACAGATCTCACTGACTTTATACGCTACCCATGCAGCAGCTTCGTTGCCATCAATCATCACCATGTCAGAAATGGGTAGGTCATGAAGATTTTTCATTTCTGAGCCTCCTCGCTGACCATTTCAATGGCATGACATGGGCATTGGTTATAGCAGGCTCCGCAGCCGGTGCATTTATCGTAATCAATACGATAGCCCAGTCCTTTGCCTAATTTGAGAATAGCTTCTTCTGGGCATGAACCGTAGCAGCCGTCACATTCAAAACAATTACCACAAGAGTAACAACGAGCAGCTTCATAGCGAGCTTGTGCTGATGTTAGTCCGCCAATAATTTCGTCGAAACCTTCCCGTTCTTCCGGGGTGACAATGGGCTGGTTGGTGGCTTCAGCATCGGTATCGAACCAAAGATGTAATTCTGAATACGATACGACAGGATTAATTGCCGGTTTCTGATAGGGTTCACCTCGTAACCAGCCATCAATATGTCGTGCTGCTTTTTTCCCATGGCCTGTAGCAATAGTGACCGTTCGCTCCGATGGGACCATATCGCCACCGGCAAAAATACCCGGCACGCTGGTCATCATATGTTCGTCAACGATGACAACTCCATCTTCATGTAATTGAATGCCAGAAATACGCTCTATTACCGAAAGATCAACTTCCTGACCTAATGCTAGGATCACGCTATCCGCTTCAAGCGTTTCATAACGCCCGGTAGGTTGCGGTCGGCCATTAGCATCTATTTCCATTTCTTCAATGGTTAATGTTGTACCATCAATATCCCGAATAGTTCGTAGCCAATTAATGATGACGCCTTCTTCTAACGCCTCGTCAGCTTCAAACTGATGCGCGGGCATATGTTCACGATCGCGTCGATAGATGATCACCGCTTCTTCTGCCCCCAGGCGGTGTGCGGTACGTGCAGCATCCATTGCGGTATTTCCACCGCCGTATATGGCGACGCGGCGACCTAATTTGGGTACATCTCCTCGTTCAACAGCAGAAAGATAACTGACAGCATCCAAAATTCTTCCGGCTTCACGAGCAGGGATATCAATTCGTTTCGCTAAATGTGCGCCGATAGCCAGAAAAACGGCATCAAATCTGTTTTCTGTTTTGACTTTTAGTACATCATTTACTTTTTGATTCAGTTTTAGCGTAATACCGGTATCGAGTATTTGTTGGATTTCGTGATCTAATACATCACGGGGCATGCGGTAAGCAGGGATCCCAAAACGCATCATGCCGCCAGCCATGGGGCCTGCTTCGTGAATTTCTACAGTATGACCCAGTCGACGAAGTTGCCAGGCACAAGATAATCCGGAGGGACCTGCACCGATAACTAAGACTTTTTTACCACTTGGCACAACGTTGAATTTTGGTTTCCAGCCATGAAGAAGTGCCTGATCTCCTAAAAAACGCTCAACGGCATGAATACTGACTGGTTGATCAACTTGTTTTCTATTGCATGCATTTTCACAAGGGTGATAACAAACTCGGCCATGCACAGCAGGCATTGGGTTATTTGCTATCAGGCATTGCCAAGCTTCTTCATAGCACTCTGATTGTGCTAATGAAAGCCATTCTTGGATATTTTCACCTGCTGGGCAGGCTTGATTACAAGGTGGCAGAGAATTCTGATAGATAGGGTGAGTATGCCGAATAGGACCAGTGCCTGTTTTAGTCTGCAAATCAGCAGGCTGAGTCATATCCCGAGCCGATTTCTTCATATAACGACCTTGTAAATGCTATGTGTAAGACAACACATTACTGGTTCTTATGAAAGGGGTAGCGCTGAGCATGCTAGTTCCGCATTATTAACGGCATTGGCTGTCACGGGTAACTGCTGCAAATGTCGTTGGCAACCGGGTTATCATCGACGACCAGATGAGGCAGAAACTGGTCGAATAATCAATTGTAGTGAATGTTCAACTGTCGCACCTTGCTGCACAAAACTCTGTCGCTCATGCTTAACGTTACTTGCTAAGGCCTGCTGATACCCTTGTGATACCAAAGCAAAACCTAATAGCAAGAATAGTATGAGAAATAGGGTTGCAATATGGACATAAAGAGGGATTTTGAACCTCATACTAATACCATAGACTTGGAGGTCTTCCTTTGAGTATAGATGGTCCCTGATTGTTACTATTGAAACCGGCTTAAATTTCAGCGCTTACGCCAGCGTCTATGTAATATCACTCTTTCTTTTTCTTCCAGCCTTGCAGGCTGAACTACCCATTTGTACTGCTGCTGTCGATTGCCATGGTGGGTGTGTTGAGCGAGTAGATTTTTTAGCTGTATTCAGGTGGTTGGAAAATTTCTGTTGTATGTTATAAAAGGACTAATTTGGGTATTGGAGAACAATAATGATGGTCGGTATTGAGGCATTAACTCGTGATCTTATTTCTCAACATGACTGGATTTTTCCGGTTGTTAATGGAAAAAGAATTGGGCACGAGATAGATGTAGCAGCTGTTTATATGTCTCATGGCATCCATGTTTTACAAGTGCATGGAACCGAAATTCTTGAGGTTGAAATCGGAATGGATTCTCTAGAACATCGGGAAAATCTACATGAAAAAATTCGGATTCTACTTGAGCAACCGCTCATTGAACTGCTACATGAACATATTGAACCGGATCTTCACCATCAATAAGTAAAAAATCCCTAATTTGGATAGAAATAGGGCAATGATGTGTAATGGAGTCGGGGTGTAAGTAGATTGAAAATTAGTGTATAGCATATAAAGCCTAGTTCAGTGTTTACATTTATAGCAAATGTGGCTACGAGATCTGGTCACTATAACTAGAGCGTTTCTTGCTCTAATATTGACTTAATAAACTAGTGTTTCATATTCCCGTATTTTTGGTCATATGAATTTCATCAGTGAAAAATCACATTACATGAATAATTTGAGATAGAACTCTTCTGTTTTTTTACTAATTTCAGTTTCCTTCAAACAGTACTCGTAAACACGCTTGCCATTGATTGATGGCCGCCCTAAACGCTCAATTTCTAACCCAAAAGAGTCTTCTAGAAACGATCTGATAGTACTTAGTGAATAACTGGTATTTCGTTTGGCTTTAATATCACAAGTTAGTGACTGTAAGATTGATTTTACGTGTTGAGAAAAGTCACTCTGAGTAATGAAGTCTGAATTGAGCCAAGACACACATGCTTCTACATCGGTAGTGTAAAAGGATCCTTTGAATGTGTGTGGATCAACCCTTAATAGGGAAAAGAAATTCTTCATGAAATCATATGTATTTGATTCAGAAAGAGATATTTCATGACCTTTGATTTTTCGAGCATATTTGAAATTGTGAATTCTGAGCCTGCCTCTACCTTTTTCATCAAATTGATAAATATCATCAGGAATAGCGTCAGTTGTAATTTTATAAAAATTCCGCAGTGTTTCGATTAGCTCGGTATGTGTCTTTTTTGCTTTGGAGGGGGCCTTGGGCTGTACTTGGGTTACAGCAATATGCTTGTCATAAGCAGCTTCTGTTTGTGCTTGATTTAGAAGCTTTCTGCCAATTACATTCGCTTTTTCATCAACAGATTGATAGCGAATAGTGTAGCCAAGATGTTCAAGCAGCAGCAATACGTTATTACCATTGTCACTACGCAGATAGTTCTCATAGCAAATTCGGTCGAGGATTGCATGAACAGCTGAGTCTTGCAGATAGCGCTGGCGAATCTTAAATGTATTTTTGTCGTCAGTATGATCTTCAGCAATTAGTTGAGTCAGAATTTCGTCTTTCGAGTAAAAAAGAGCAGATTTTACAATTGATTTGCGATCAATAAAAAGGTGGATATTTTTGGCATCTCGAACACGACGAAGAGATTGAATTAATTGATTTGGTAACAGTGTTCTATAGCCGATCGCTGTAACATCTGAAAAATGTTGGTTTTGAATGCTAATACCAGAATTAATAACTGGGCTTACCAAAATATGCTGAAATTGGCGCAGATAAGAGTCTATGTTTTTGAGTAAAAATTCGCCGCTTTTAATACCGTCATCACTATCACTATCACTATCATTTAATGTATAGCGATCTATGCTGTAACTCGAAGCAGTCATTTTTAAAAATACCTTTTCTAACTCCAAAAAATGAGAGCGATCTTGATTGTGACTGCAATCGGTAAAGGTCATTACGTTACGTTTTTCTTCACTCAACAACTGTTGTGTTTTGGTAATCAGTTGTGATTCAGAGCGATAGTAAAATATCTCACTTGGATCTATTGGCTTTATCACCTTCGGAAGACAAATATAAATTTTTTGTTTTGTTATTGCTGCCAATTCAGAAACTGAAAAATTGCTTAACATTGCATCAGCAACAATAACGAACTGACTTTTTTTGATTTGTTCATTTATTAATCGCTTTAATCTTGCTTTTTCTTTCAGAGTCCCTTGTCTACCTGCTGCTCGGCTTACAATATGAGATTGAACATCCTCATATTCTTCGATCAAAAGCACATTAGAGTGCTCTCGAAATTCGTCGAAATCTCGATGGAATAGGGTATTTACAACGCCAACAGTGCCTGTTATTGGGGGGGGCGATTTATCAGGATCCCAACATTTAAGTAGTGATCGTGTCTTTTGATAATGATGTTCATTTTTAGCTAAACTGCCCATCAATATTCGTTTTGCCCCTGCAAGAATAGGATAATTGCCCGCCTTACAAAAATGATCGAAAAGAGGAAGGATCATTGATTGCGTTTTACCATGCCCCATTGGTGCAACCAAGCAGTAGATGCCTGGATTATTTGCAATATACCCAATTAGTGTAGGGCCGTACTCAAGATCTATGAATTCGCAATTTGGATTTTTGTGACTAACGGCGATATATTCATGCAATGACTGCTTACGAGTGGTCAGCGCATCCTCAAACTTTTGAAGAATGTAGTCAGCAACAGAGGTGTCATTTATCATCAGAGATGGCGCTGACTCGATCAAAAGAGTTTGCATAGATTGAATCGTCATATCAATCGGTGCTAAAGCGAGAGCTTCATCGACAAGTTCATCTACAAACTCAACAATTTCTTCTTTTGATTTCGCAAAACAAAATCTTGCTAATGCTCGCTCAAAATAGGTTGAGCCTTTAAGTGGGTACTTGATATTTTGGACGATTAGCCCGTCAATATGCTTTTCAGCTGCAAACTGATAAAGCGGCAAAGCATCGGTCAGCGATGATAAAATCCAGATATGAACTTTTCCGTCATATTTTATTTGTAACTTTCGGATCGATTTCTCGAAATTATCGGTGACTAGCGTAGAACTAAGCTCTTTCTTGAAGCGTTTTTGTTGTTCTTTCGTTTTTGCCAAATAATATGTAGGGAATCGAGCCATCGTTATCCGTTGTGTTTTCAAGTGAGTTATTGAAATTTAAGATATTTTTTTGAAAATGTCGCTATAAATCTGAGATGAAAATAGCAGAAATTTTAAACTTAGATGTTTTATTGACTAAATCGAAGCATAAACATGGCTATTTTGATATGAGCGTACTGCGTACGCGATATATCCATGTGAAAATCGGTCCAAAATATTCAATATTTGTATATATATACAGTAATTGAAAATTTGGACGGATTAAATAAATAAGCCAAAATTACATGTTTATATATACAGTATTTGAGTGAAAAATAAAGCAGATTATCTGTTGTCGTTTTTAGACAACTGTACCTATTCATAAATGCGTAGTTAGCATGGTGCTGTGTAATACATGGGGCAGAAGAGAGGAGATTGTTTGCGTATTCTGGTACATCATTAACACCTCGGTTGTGTCATGAGCACTGGTGCTGTTTTACTGCTATACGTGTTCATTTGCCATAATTGCGGTTCATATTATCCAGAATCATTTTATGCGGCTTCCTGACAGGATGCATCATTACCCTGGCTCAAATTATTAACGCTTATCAAACCTATTTATCCTAAAGCGGGCAATGGTCGCCAACCCTGACAAAACTGAATGCTAAGAATATTTATATGTAATCACATTTAAATACAATTTTCTGATTGTGCATTTAAATGTGATTACAATTATTAATATCAGTAAACCAAAAGAGAGAGCAGTATTTTGTATACTTTTAAATCTACAAACATTGTTAAACAGACAGTACTTGAACAGTATAGGACTATAGCAAACTCATCCTTAGGCCGAGAATTACCCAGCGTACCCAAAGAAGGCTGGGTACGAACTGTTCGAAAGGCGCTAGACATGTCGGGGGCGCAACTCGCCAAACGATTAGGTTTAAGCAGAAATAGGGTATCTGTGCTTGAGCGTAATGAAGTTGAAGGAGAAATTACCCTCAGCCAATTAAAAGCCCTAGCTGAACAACTAAACTGTGATTTAACTTATGCTTTGGTTCCTCGAATGTCTGTAGAACAAATTATAGAACACAGAGCTGTAGAGATAGCAACCCAAGATTTGAACAGTAATTTTCAACACATGTTATTAGAGGCACAATCACTTGATAGGGAAGCACAAGCACGTTTGCTGGAACAAGTTAAGCACAGTATTATAATGTCTGGAGGTCGTGTTATTTGGCGAAAATACTAGTCGATCTCGTTTGACATCGAATATGGTTGTCGTTGAGGGTGGCAATGCCATTTTTACGTGATGAAATAAAATGTTCATATTGATGAAATCCGGCTTCACCATGTTGAGCTGCGGTAGTGGATCACTCTGGTGCATTACTAAAATTTGTTCAACTCAGTGATGTGGAATGAGTGACTTATATAGTTGTAACATCGAATGGTCGTATAGGCGACACCGGTTACCAATAGTCACCCTCCTAAGAATCGTAGGTGCAACTTTCACTGCATACGGCTCAAGCCTCCGCTAAGACTTTACGTGTCATGGCTCATTATGGCACTCTGATTTGGTATGATACTTTAATCGAAGCCTACAACTGACGATTTATTATTCAATGCGACCCTGAATTGTGTGTTAAAGCAGCGAATTTTACGTTATTGGATGGTCGACATTTTTGTATATGGTAATTATGCTGAGGAAATAGGCTCTTGAGTTCTCGCTGCTTATGTTGGCGCAATAGGCATCACCATTCAACATTAGCTCGCGATTTTCTGAGTCCTAGTGAATAATCAAGTTCCTCGGTACGTTCCACCCAAATACCTGTGCGCATGCCAGCCGCATAACGCATATTAGCAGTTCGCCAGTCGCCTGAGGTGACATACCAAAGCCTATCTTTTTCTATGATGATCCAATTAGCCGCCACCTCAATAACATCTAAAATTAGAAGGGATTGCAGTTCAGACGGTTTGGTGCCGTTCGTCGTGATGTGGTTAATAATTTCTTCTATCGACAGTTTTTTATGAGCAAGAGCATTATCAAACATGGGCGTATCTGCATGAAATCGTCTATTCGATTCTGAAAATTGACGTCGCTGAGCCTCTTTGAGACGAGCATCTTCCCATCGTTGTTGATCTCGGACTTCAGCATCTAACGCCTGCTGAGCGAGATAAGCTGCAAGTCGTGTATCTTCATCTTGCTTCTTAATCCACTCATTTTCTGCTAGATGTTTGGCATCATTAACCAGAGTCTCAAGCTCTGCCACATAAGCATTTGAGGATTCAAAAGAAACTAATTGTTTAAAGCGAACCTCATCATAAATGAAATCAGACAAGCGAGAACGAATGGAGTGCAATTTGTCTTTAGTTCGAAGTACGGGCTCCATGTCCGCCAAATCAATCACAACGACATCCGCAGTATTCGATTCTAAAAGCAGTTCAGGTATTGGACGTCCTTCATAGACAAAATAAATAACCAGTTTTCTATTTTGAGTGAGTCCATCGACTACCACTCCATTGAAATTACACTCCACGCGAATGTCCTGTGGGGACAATGAAATTACCTTCGCGGGAATGGTGATAGTGTATGCAGGAATAGAGAGTAATTTTCGTTTACCATTGGCAGGTGAAACAGAGGATTGCCATGTTTGTGGTTCACTGGTCAGATGATATTCAGGAATTACAAAATCTCGCTCCAATTCAGAAAGCAGCTGTTTGCACATAGCCCGAATTGATACAACAAAAGAATAGTTACATTCCGTTTTTGTCTCCTCATAAGAGTTTCGCGTTTTATGAGCAAAATGATCTATGCGATCAATGTATTCGCGACCAACTAAAGGAGTCTGACAGCCAGGGCAAATACAACCGCATTTAAGTCCAGATGGGACTTCATCAACCTCGACAAGCCGCCCTGTAGCAATATGAAATGCAAATGGGATCAGCGACTCGGCCATGATGCTTCTCCTGTGAAGAGACAGTTTTTTATCAACAGTATCACGAATGCTGGCCTATATCACGATTCGAGGTCTTGATCTCAGCGCAGGGGAAGGAACAGGAATGCGTTAAGTTCTAAACTGACACGCTGATGGACAATGACGTGTTGTAAACTGCCGCAAGGCAGCTTTAATGAATAGACCTCAGCACAAGCTAAGGTCTATTTGTTTTATTTTTACACAACACCGCTATAAATCCAAACTCACAGTGAACATTAAAGTATTGATATCATTCTTCATACGCAGTTAGTAGCTATGGGAAAAATGACGGGCAGGTCACTGTTGAGCAGCGATTGGTCATTGTTTCATCACATTTTCTCTAATTTATTCAGAGTGCGAGCAAATTTCATGATCACATGTTCAGTGGTTTGCTTGATCAGCAACTGTCCTTCTGGCCCAGAGAGATCAAGTTGTTTTGTGACCGGAACATGCGGGCGGTTAATGGCCTGTGGTAGCCCAAACTGATTCATGAAAAAGATGATTTTCTGGTTCATTGGTCACGCGCTTCGCGGCTGGCCAAATCAGTTCCATGCGCAAACCCTTGCTGAAAATCCCTTTCCAGTGCCGCTTTATCACTAATGGCACGTCCCAGCAATAATCCAATTATATTAGCGAGATTGGCGATTTCCAGCGGTTGACTTAAGTGATCGATAGCTGCCAGCGACTCACGCAACTGATCAATAAAGCGCTCAGGATCAAAAATCACCGGTATACAAAGATGCTCGTCCAATATCTCATTGCCAACAGGTTCGGCATTAAGCCATGCCCTATCGGTATCATCGAGAGGTATTGCTGGATCACATTGCGCCAGTAAATGATCTAATTGGTTAGGCATATTGCGTTACCCTTCGTATGCAGCTTTATGGTCGGGGGATTTTCCCAGCCAACCACAGTAAACAAATCATAGCCTGCGGGCTATTTTACAAAACTAACATGATGTGCAAAAAAGCCAAATGTAGGAGAGAAATGAAGTTTCATACCAAACAAGCAAGTAACCCAGTTTGCACAGTTTTAAATTAAACACGATCAGAAATAAAGATTCACCCTAATTGCTACTACCAAGTCTGAATCGAGCTACAACTGAGCGTTAAAGTATCATACTGGTTGTAACTCAGTTTTGGACAAAAGTGAGTCAGTGATTTTGCTAAATTAGCAATCAATGGATTAGCTCAAATACGGGAAATCTTGATAGCCAATAAACAAGACTTGACCCCGTCACTTTTATGAGCAGGGGCATTCAGAGATTTTCGTATACTACACAAAAGCAGATACCGTCAGGGCTGTGACTGTAGGGGCAATGCGGGCAGATGAACTTTTAAAACCGCTGAATGTGCCTAATGATGTGCTTGCAGACGTTATGGGGAGCACCTCAGGTTGCTGAGGATATTATTTGCGCCCGATATCGTCTTATGGCTGATGAGGACTTTTCGAGTAACCTTCAAAAATTGCAAGATCCCAAGGAACAACGACGTAAGTAATTAATCTGCGTCCACCTCGTGTTGCATCATAGTAGCCGCTCTTCAAAGAGCATGAAAGTTAGAATATTTGTTAAAAGTTATTTCCCGGAGCAATATTCTTAATAAAGGCTGGGAAAAAATGCAAAATAAACGAAGCGAGTACGCAAACACCTTGAAATACAGTAATGTCATTCCGCCACACTGGCAGCTCGCTAACGGTGAAAGGAGTTCATGTGAGTCAAGAAGATGATGAGAAATACCCAGCCAGCGCCATATCCTCGTGGAGCGGCTTCGTTTATCAAGGGAAAATTGCACTATATCACTCACTTAAACTTATTCACGATGGCGACTTGGACTTCGAGCTTCAGCTAGACAGTAGTGACGACTTCGCTATTTATAAAAATGGAAAACTACACACCGCGCATCAAGTCAAAGCTAAGATAAGTCAATATCGAAGTGGCTACACCACGGCATTGGAACAGTCGACTTTAATCGAACACGACAAAATCAAGGGGACGCCCCGTTACTTTCACGTATCCGTCCAGCTAAACAATACAGATGATCACAAAGGAGCTAGCGGAGAAACAGTAAAATTCTACCGCTACGGAGACAACTATTATTGCGGACTGGGTGAAATTGAAGGGCTGACCAAAGAACTCATAAAAAAAATATGTGAGAAACAGTCCATCACTGTCAGTGATAACCTTATAAATTTTAACTATTGCTTACTGTCAGAAAAAATAAGCACCAAGGCAATACATAACCATAAGTTAAATCAAGTTAATGGACTCTCAGAAAATAAAGCCGCATACGAGGGCTGTATCAAGGCCAGAAGTATTTTAGATGACCTTCTGAACGAAAATCCTTATCAGAATAGGGACTACTATGCAGTTGAATTAAAGGCTAGGCTCCAAACCCATCTAGAAGAAAGACTGGATCAGGCGCTACCAACAATGAGTGACGCCACTTATGAGAGAGCCAGGCGTCTGTGTGAGCACATTCGCGAAACGCACATCAACGAATTAAAAACCCTATGCCAGATGATGAAGCCATCCGAGCGGTTTCAAGACGTTCAAACGAACGACATCAGGCGATACACCAAGCTCATACAGGCTATTTCGGTGGAGCCCATATTCAACCATCTCCCGCACTACCTCGACAGCGAAAATCGGTTCTACGTACCTACCGCTCTTGATGTGGATGAAAGCGAAGAGTGTGAGTCTGACATGATCAGTGAAATGAAAAACAACGGGGATCTACTGAGACTACTTTTTGAGTACAACCATCTAATCGCCAGCAAAGCGGAAGCCTCATTCACCTTTAATACAAAATTCACAAACTCGGATGACTTCGACAACAAGCAGATCACTGAAAAGCTTGAAAGCAACATCACCAAGTCGCTATGTATTAGCGTGATAACAAAAGACGACGCAGAGGAACGACTGAATGATAAAACAACTCATTGATGAAGCACTCGTTGCTCATGACTTTGTGTGTAAACGCGACCAGGACAACACAAGCTTTTATATTCGCGAGTCTGGCTCTGCTATTAGGTTCGCAGTCCTACATAATCTTGACGACCTCCCTCACCCAACCGAGCTGAATAATAGAATCAATCATCTTGCTCCTGAGGAATTTCTCAGAAACCCAAGCTTTAAGAAAAACTGCGACTTGATTTGTATTCATCGCCTTGACGTTCTGGCCGAGTTCAAGGATCACGAAGAAGAAATATTCGCAATCGAAGAAGATCCGCACTTTTATAAAAAATATGTCCTCTATTACAGTACTGCGGAAGAAAGCACGCTCACTAATTTCACCTACGACAAACTGGTATCTATGATTGCTGACAAAAAGGAATTTCTTGATTACAAAGAAAACCCTCTTGTCGCCACACAATACAGCTTCGCGGCGAAGACCTTTATCAAGCTTCCTTTCTTAGAGCTACCTAGCTATCAAGGAAACCTTGTGTCCTTGAGGTTACAGGCAGCTGAGGCCGTTGCAGAAGCTGGTCTGAACGATACGTATTCGACTATCCAGAAAGTCACAGATAAAAACGCCGACGAAATTATCAAGGGAATGATTAACAATGAACTGGCAAATATCCAAGATTGAAGTCTCTAGCTTCAAAGCATTCAAGCATATCTACTTAGATCTTGGCGAGTCGTCCTTGCTAACTCTGGACGGTCCTAACGGTTATGGTAAAACAAGCATCTTCGACGCAATTGAACTGCTGCTCACCGGCCAGATAAGTCGAATACAAAACCTATTCAATACATTATTAACCAGGAACAAGAGAGACTACGCGGACAATCTCTTCTGGAACAGTCGCTCCGGCGAGAACGACCTCTGTATTAAAATTGAATTTATTAATGATTCTAACAAACTTGTTTTAGCCAGACATTGCCCAGCTGCGATATTCAAAAAACCAGCAAACAATCGTGCAGACAAATACGAAAATTTCAAGCTTTATGAGCTACCGGAATTCGAATCATCTGACTTCACAAAAACCAATCAGCGGTAAGCGCCCTTGAATCGGCATCTGTTTTTTCAGAAATCAGCTCGTCACACTTGAAATCCATTACCTCTTCGTTGGATTTTCACCATGA
>ERZ650302.771-NODE-771-length-17991-cov-4.932426_pt1 | contig 17991 bp, 16 predicted proteins | sample MGYA00376238_ERZ650302 | MGnify/ENA primary metagenome ERZ650302 (study PRJEB26733, sample SAMN07839298) | wastewater metagenome | biome: urban; feature: wastewater treatment plant; material: waste water | place: USA: North Carolina | collected 2016-04-28 ... | reverse complement strand
ATACCCAACTTAATTATAGATCATGCACCAACACGTAACTGGAACAGCGCCTGTTTTGTTTGTCATGTCATTAATATGGGTGTCTAGGCTTTGATGATTTCTTGTTTTATATGAGTATTGCAACAAGAACAAAGCGAAAATTGAAATATCTACAGATATTCTCTTAGCGGTGACCAAATGAATAAGAAGAAAAAGTCTATTCAATATCAATGGCATCCCATCTTGTGGCGCATTTATAACAACCATCATTTTCAGTGGCTTTTAGCGCAGCGAAATGCTCCATTTTTCCGCTCGACAACCATCTACTCGGTTCCGACTCTTTACATCCCCTCATTGAAACTTGATGATCATCCAGAAACAGAGTTACGTCTTATTGCCTATCCGTTACTTGCGGTGAGTTTGTGGCCATCGCAAGATAAACCGCCAAAAAATGTGATGTTTATTAAGCAACAGCTCACCGATGAAGATATAGAAAGACTTATCATTTCAGAGTTGATGCAACACATTTGTTTTTATCCCGAGCCTGATGAAAGACTCTGTGAGTCTGTTCGTTTGCTGCTCAATAGCGCTATATCAGAAACTGTTCGTCGGTCTTATTTCGGTAAGAAAAAATTATCACAAACATTTTTTGGGCAAATGATTGGTTTAACAAGAGAGCAATTGGCGCATGGCGCGGATAAGATCAAAGAAAAAAATCGATCACAGATATCGCGTCAACATTCAGCTATGAATCGTAATATTTTTGATGAGGTACTGAGTTAATGTCCATCGATGAAAATGCTGATGGTTCAAATAGTAAAACAGAAATAACGGCATCTGTATCGAAGACTACTGGTAGTTTTCAACCGATTGAGACACTGATTTTTTTGAACCACTCAGTTCACTCTTCGATCGATTGGGAGCAGTTGAACAATGTGGTCATCCATTCTTTAAAAGAACTAATTGATCCGGCTATAACACTGCATGCTTCATTTTTATCGTTAGTTGATGCTGAAATCAAATGGATCAATGCGTTAACGTTTACGCCAGGAAAAGACGTTGATTATCGTTCTCAAGCAAAATATTACCGATCACGATTGTCAAAGTTGCATCTTATAGGTCGCTGTTTCCTAATAGATGGCATATTGGCTGAGCTTAACCATTCAATTACTTTGAATGATGAATTATTTAAGTACTTTAAAAAGATCACTATCCTGGCTGTTTTAGCTATTCTTCGGATCAATGCACAGAATAATGTTGCCGATGATACTGCTATTGAAACTGCGATCAGAAATATTCGTTTATTTGCTGACAACATTCGGCGCTCATCGTTGACGACAGCACTATCTGATATTGAATTTGACGCATGCATTGAAGACATCATTAATTCTGTCCATGAGGAACATGACCAATGTGTACAGGACCGCTCGTTGCAAACGCAATTAGCCAATTTACATCAAATATTAAATCGACTTTATAACCACAGAGGTAAACGAGACAGTAGTGGTGATCGCTCACTAGAGGAGAGTGAAGGCTATCTGGAAACGGTGTCAAGTTATCGTTTTGATGGTGCTCAAATTGATGTTATTTCAGATATCTACTCAGGAAAAGGAAGAAAAAAGCCTGATGCGTGGTCAGAAGAGGAACAATTGGGCAATACGCGAGATAAAGCCACGTATCTTGTTTCGCAGCCACCAACGAAACTACAAGATTTTTCAGCCCGGGTATTGCAAGCTAAATCAATAGCGCAAAGCATCTCGCTCAGAACCCAGGCATTACCCTGTTCATCGTCCATATTGAGCTCTCATCAGATACAAAAGGTTGTTGCTGAATTATTGCATTTGATGAATAACGGAAACGTAGCCGCATTACAGTTGTTTTTACAGTTGTTGCTTGGCATGACACAAAGCGAATTACTCGACTTGCCCATGTCATCCAAACCGATCCGTAAACAAGATGTAGAAGATAATACCTGTTGGTTGATATATCGCAAAGATAAGCTGACACTCCAACGTCTCGTCAAAGTTGCGAACAGCAACGTGCACAAAAGGCTTACAACCTTATTACCAAAAACCTCGTTGTTTATTTTTTTACCGCTTCCCGACATCGTACAATCACACTGGAAACCTGAGTTTTTACGCCAAGATTTATCGGAAGAAATAACCAAAGTATTGGCAACGATTAATAAAAATACAGGTATTCACGTTACAAAAACACAGATCAGTAATTTTTTACTGCATTGGTTACAAGCAACTCACGTCGATCAAGCGATAGCTGGTGTTCTTGCTGGAAAGTCAGCTAAGCAATGCGCACCAATAGCGTACAGTTACATCGGGAGTGATTTTGTGCTGGATATTTGGCAAGAATATGTTGCATCGCTGGGGCTATCTGTCGTGGCTGAAAAAACAGACGAGGCCATTGGCAGTCGACTTTATCCTAGACTAGATAAATTTGCGCAGCTATTAGGGGTCTATCAGGCGCATTTAAAATCCGAGCAGCGATTTAAAAAAAGACTTGATACCATGGTTGATACACACAATGCGTTTATTCGGCATTGCCTGTTGATTTTAGGTCTGTCCACCGCTGCCAGACCGGTGAATGACATGTATGGTTCACGCCATGATTATTGTTTGCATACACGGATGATCCGGATCTCAGATAAAGAGATCCGTTCAGCGGAAGCCGGTCGGATGCTCCCACTGACTAGTCTCGCGATACAGCAACTCAAATTGCTGGAACGACACCTAGAGACGATGGTCAATCGCTTCCACTCTCGCTTTCCCCATATAGCACAGAGTGCAGAGAGGGCCTTATCCGGCGAGGGACCACTTTTATTTTGGCTTAGCGAAATTGAAATGGAAAAAGGCGGAATGTCCTACCAAATTGTTCCCATTTCACCGACATCCTTGGATGACGCTTTTGATAACTTATTACCGCTGCCTGTTAATTGGCACCGTCATGCTGTGCGCTCCCATCTTTTTTACCAAAAAATACCGTCTGTTTTGATTGCCGCATTTATGGGGCATGAGGATATGGGTCATGAATATACACACACATTCAGCGCTGCCTCATTACAAGATCTCTTTAAGATCTCCCGTGTTTTAGATCATTGGTTTTCATCAATTGGTTTGGGGGCCATTGCTGGATGGTGAATCCATTATTTGATGCGAAGAACAGTATAACGTCAGAACAGGCTGCACTGAAGCAAGGCAGAACTGGCGTGTTTGCAGCTGAACGCAGGAAGATCAATCGCCAGCTTGTTCACCTGACGATCCAAGAAAAAGCATTGCAGGCATTTGAAAAATATTTCCCCAAGATGTTTCATGAACCTCCAGTATGTGAAAAATATGATGAAAATTGGCCACGCTTTCTGGATGGACTCGGTGCGGCATTTAAAAACGAAGATCGCTATCGAAAAGGGCTTATCTTTGTTTTGAAGCTCATACAGAAAGGAAATGAAAATAGTATGTGGCAGCTGGATTTGCCCACTATTCCACTGGAAATTTCCCGGGATAAATTACCCTACGATGACCAATGGTTCAGGAAAAGCCAGGCATGTGCAGATTTTTATCATCGCTGGATAAGTTGTATTGAAAAGGAAGGTCGGATCAATTACTCAGCAGAAACGTTGTTAGCAGATCTGTTACTCAGTGCCGTGTTCCATTCAGGTATTCATACAACCAAAGCGTTACATCTCTTTGCTCAAGCAGTGTCAAATCAGGCAATGCTGTTCTCAAACGACCAGCAGATCTGGTTTGAAACCACAGATAGTGATCGTGTGACAAACTATATTGATGATCAAGGAAACAGACATACTCAGTCGCGAGCTTTCCTTGCATTTCCGACAATGGGATTAATATACCGTTGGTACCGCAATCGGGATCACTCATTCACAATTCCAGATGAATTGGAGACATTTGAACATTGGTTCAATCGGCATGTGAATGCAATTTCAGCAACCAAGATGACAGTGAAACAGCTGTGTATATATAGTCAATTATGTGTCCAACTTCATTCTGGCGTGTTTTATCCTCAAGTGCTTTCTCATGTAGCATCAGGAAAATTAACTTCTGTGGGCGTCTCTCATGCGCATTGGTATGAGCTGCATCAACCTTATATTCCGTCAAATGTGACGGGTGAAGAACTCAAACGTATTCAGCGATCAGAAGAAAAACGAGGTCGTAAGAACAGTAAATATCAGATCGACCGTCACTCGTTGTTCCTGAGCAGGTTGCGTGTTGCCATTCAGGAAAAAATCAGTGCGACCCGTAAAAATACACGGAATACGGCTATCACTGCATTGTCTGCATTAAAAAATGAATTAGCACTGACAGATACAGAAAACATTCTGTTTGGATGGTTATTGCATTGTATCAGTGTGAACAAGAATCAACCTTCGACGTTACGAACCTATCTTAGTCGTGGTGGGATGCAGTGGCTGAACTGTTGTTATGGTGAAAATATTTACAGCTGGACCGGTGATGATTTTGTAACGAGATACCGGAAACTCCTGGATATAGACCAGTTCTCATCTAGGCATGTAACAGATGAAGTTGAACCGGAAACGAAGGGATCTAAACAGACTGACAATATCCAATATTTGTGTGCACGGCTTGAAAGTTTACACAAATATGCGGTCAGATATCATGGGCTGGAACCGTTATCGGAAAGTTTGCTTGAACACACAAAGGCGCAAAAACATATCCGAGCGGGATATATTAGTGAGCCATTGTTCCGGTACATGCGACATATTATCAAGTGCAGTTTATCTCTGACTGACAGGGAAAAACGACGTCTGGAGTGCCTTGCAATTATTGCATTCCGGACCGGACTACGAATAGGGGAGTTATTAAAACTCAGAATTTCAGATCTCGAGGCAAGTGATGAAATGTGGCTGTACGTCCGGGATACAGAATTGGATGATAGTAAATCAAAAAATGCATACCGGAAGATCCCACTTGCTGTGTTGTTAACTGACGAAGAATTAACAGCTGTCAGAGACTATTATATTTTTCGTTCAATCTCACACACAAAATCCATAGCCGCATTGATGTTTCCGTCTGAAGCAGGGGAATTGATCCCGCTATCTGAAGGGGAGATCCAATTTCCGATACAAGCGGCTCTCAATGCCTGTAGCAAGCAACTGTGGACTTTCCATCATCTTAGACATACCGCAATTAGCCGATTACAGTTATTGCTACACCGAGACGTGTTAGAACTTCACTCCGGCAGCAAAGCATTAGGGCAACATTTGATGCCATGGGATGAAACACGCTGTGAGCTCATTTATAAGACCATCATGAGTGGCCATCCGAGAGGAGATTATTGGGCTTTAGCGCAGTTTGCTGGGCATCTATCCCCCGAAACAACCATTCGGAGTTATCTGCATTTCTCTGATTGGGTTAGTGCTGCTTGCATTCGACAGGCCGAATTTGATTGGGAGCCTAAGGTAAAACATTATTTTTCAGGATTGTCAGTTAGCCAGTTACAGCAATTAGGTTGGAATTCGGCGTCTCTGAGTTGTACTCGTTGTTTTAATGAAATTAAATCGCGTCTGGAAAGGTATACCGAACAAATTCATTGTTCCGAGCAGACACTTCCGCCACTCATAAAAACTAAACCGCCGAAGTTGGATTTGTTTGCAATATTGAACATATTAAGTACGCTTTCTCGTAAGGAAGACATTAGGACATTACAAGCGCATTACCAAATAGAAGATAATGTTATTCAACAATGGTTAATGAAGATTGAAGCCTTATTGCTTTTGAAAACAACGAAGTCACATCGTAGATTGTCTAATGATGACCGCATGAATGCATTATTACCAGGAGAGATGCGTAGTCATGCAGAGCAAAAGGAATTTGTGCAAATAACTGAAAAAGCTCGGAGGATATACCGAGCAAACAGGAAAGAGCTGGAAAATTGGATCCAATATCACCTGACACATAGCAATAGCCGGAACCACCCATTGCCTTTTCGCGATCCAAATCAATTGAAAGCATTTATTGCAACATCAGTAAAATTGCTTCCTGCTAACAGGATTGAGATCGAAGTTCGCTGTTCCGAGATGAATAAAAAACAATGGACGTCAGGATTACCCGCAAACATTAATATTAAGCACATTAGTTCAGGTAATGCATTCAGTACTTCATTGCGGATCAAACATCCTGATGAAGACGATATTCTTAAGCGCCAGTCAAAAAGACAGTCTGTTGTTCAAAAATTCAATCAATACAGTACCCCAGTATTTCACTATCTGGCGTACACCGTCGCTTTGACGCTTTTCCCTGTTGATCTTTTACGCTCATGGAGTGAAGGTGATTCGAGCACATCTGGTATATAAGGTGAGTTACGGAAGAGTCTGTGTCGATGAGCAGCATGAAGCGGCAGTGTGTGCCGCTGTGCAAAAGACAATTGTTCAGGACAAGAAGGAAATACAAAGTACTCCTACGCTTGCTATGCATCCAGCCGCTTATAGATGCGATTGTTCATCGGGCTTTTTGTGTACCAGTAGTAATCAGGCGTATTTTGAAATGCCTGTTTGGAGTGATAGACCTCGCTAGAGAGGCGGTCGACCATACGAACGATCGTTTCAGCCATATAGCTAGGATGGATATTATTGACGCTAACTTTCAGGCATCCGACTACCGCTTCAAAATACCGAGGTGATTGCTCCCGCAGATACTGAAGCTGTGATTTCAATAGCATAAAGCTCAACATTTCATGTTGTTCACAGATAGCCAAATCGACCGGTTGGTTGTAATAGAGTTCTATTTTCCCGGCGTCATGTAATAACCCACCGATGAAGGCAATGCAGCAAGTTGTTGCGCCGAGCCCAAACCGGCGAGCAAGCACCGCCGAATTAAAAGCGACTTCATAACTGTGCTCCAGTAATCCACCGACCGTGTTATGGTGATGTTGGTGACTACCTTTTGCGCAATAAAATGCGGAGATGAACAATCTGTCTTTCAGAATATTGTAAAAGAAAGTTTTAATAATTTGATTTTCAAGCGCTGCTTGGAAATACCAAAGATCCCGAACGATTTCCCGGTGCTCCGGAAGTGATTGCTCAAAATGAAAGTTGATCAATTGATAACACTCGGGTCCGGTTAGCCCTTGAAGGGCTTTGATCATCTTGGTGCTTGTAGTCATTGATGTCTTGCTAAAATCGCAGATAACCCATTGCCCGGCAGGGTCAACATTTGTCATGGTCTTGTTGTCGATTGTTGTTTGAACATTCCTTGTTTGAGATCCAAAATGCCATAGTTCCATATTTGTCATGCTGTTGGGAGATAAGCGTGTCGCCCACACCATTTCAACGTTTTTCGATTGATTGGTCATGATTTTCATGTGTGTATCTCCAGATTAATGGTTTGATGACGGCATCGGTGACAGCATTAATTCGAATGCACTACCATCACGACCTGCGATATTGGGTACATAACGGGAATAAACCCGGAACAGCATGTTTGTACTGACATGGCCTAATTGTCGGGCGATCCATTCCGGGCTTTCGCCAGCAGCAAGCCACAATGTCGCCGTGGTATGTCGGCTCTGATACGGTTTCCGTTTCTCTAACCCTAAAAATGCCAGCAGGGGATACCAGATCCGGTTTGCGACATTGCGATCTTCAAGGGCTGTTCCAACTGAACTGCAAAATACAAAATCATCCAATGTTTTGTTTTTTCCAGTGAGGCGATATTGAGCCAATAAAGCCTCATATACCCGCTGACACATCTGTACTTCACGGTATGAGCCATCGGTTTTGGTTGAAATCAATTCACCGCGTACGTATGCCTGATAAATCAGTAACTGGCGCCGATTAAAATCGACATGACGCCAGGTGAGCCCGTGTACCTCACTGGAGCGAAGACCGGTAAAAAAGCGTGTTGTGTAGTAAGCGTGGAAATCTTTTCTCACGACAGCGAGTAATTTTTCGATTTCCGCAAGTGTTAGCGGCATAACATCACTACGCGGCACCTTCATGGATTTGATTTGTTTCCATGCTGATGGGAAATCGAATCGGTCTGCAGCCTCATTTAAAATCATGCGAAGCGGTGTCAAGATATGATTAACCCGTGACGCCGAAATTTGTTTTTTCCCTCGGCCTTCCAACTGAGAGATCTTGCTACGGAAGGCAAGGATCTCGGATTTACTAATATGGTTGACGGGCATTGTTCCGAAATATGGAAGTAAATGAACATCTAAGATCCCTCGAACCGTTTCTTGCTGAGATGTTCGCCACTCAACCTGTTTTTCCTGATACCAGAGCTCAGCAAATTCGGAAAAAGCAGGGCAACCGGCTTTCAATAATTCTTCCCGGTGTGCAACTTTATGGAAATAGTCACATTCCGAGCTATTTGGAAATGTTTTACAAAAATCGAACTGACCCAATGTGATTTGCGCATCCATGCGTTTGCAAAATTTTTCCAATTTCCTGCGGTTAAATTCGCTATCTGGTAACCCAGTGCGTTCGCGGCATCGTTTTCCCTTGAATTGGAAATCCAGATATAAAATTTCATTTTGGACAAAGATGGATGTCATGGTCTTTCTCCTTAACCGTGGAAGCATTCAAACATGGCGCTGTTTTTCAGTAACTCTTCTTCAATCGGTTCCCAAAGGAACAGTAACTTTCTGCCACCGAATGGGCGGATGTAATGAACCCCTTCCAAAAAAACGGAGTCTTTTAACTGATTGCGAATGGTTCGTGCGTCATACTTAATGCGCATAGAAAGTTCTTCTGTGGTTAGATATGTGTGTGACATAATCACTCCTTAAAGGTAAATGCTAACTATTGAAGGTATTAAGTACCTTCTGTGGGTAATTATGGGGTAAAAAATACCTATTGCAAGTATTTTTTTGTTATTTGGGGTAAATGGAAGGTGAAAAATGATTCGATGTGAGCTTTCAACTATATTAGGTATGAAAAAGCTTAAGGTTGCCGATGTAGCTAGAGATACGGGCATCAATAAAAATACCCTGCATCGTCTGTATAACGAGACTGCTACTCGAGTTGAATTGGATGTGGTCGATAAGCTATGTGAGTATCTAAATGTTGAAGTAGGGGATTTGTTGAAGAAAACACATGAATAACATGTATGTTCTTCTTGGCATTATCTACTATATGTTGTTCAAGCGGTTTGTTCGGTAGTTTCAGACTCGTTTTCTGCGGTCATTGGGTATTTCTCATATAACCTGTTAATTGTTATGGTTATTTGAGTCCTAGTGTGTGAATATTTATCGAAGGATATATATTCCATGGAAGGCCTATGAGTCGAGTCAAATTACCCCAAGAGCGTTTTGCATTTATAGAAATGCTAGCGTTCTGGATGGGGGCCGTTCGCAATAAAGATCTTGAACACCAGTTTGGAATCACTCGTCAGCAAGCCTACAAAGATTTTGCCCTTCACCAGGAATTACATCCCGGTTATTTCATCAAAAAAGATAAAGCATGCTACGAATGCATCGACCATCAGCAACCACCGCATTTTAGTGGCGGACTTGAGGATTTTTTGATTTGGCTTGAAACCGGTAGTTTTACCTTGTCACAGCCTTTAGCCGATACTTGTGCTTCCCGTCTTCAATTACCTGAACGCCGAATATCCCGTCAGGTAGTCGCAAAACTGGTTCAGGCTATCCATCAAAAAGCCCGCGTTGAAGTAGATTACGTTTCACTTTCTAACCCTGAACATGAGGGCCGGATTTTCAGTCCACACAGTATAGTCAAGGCGGGATCGCGTTTTCATGTTCGAGGCTACTGCGAAAAATCTAAAGGGTTTCGCGATCTCGTTTTGAGTCGGTTTCGCGGTATAGCTGAACTTGAAGGGCCATCACCACACGCTATTGAACAGGATGAAGCCTGGCAAACGACTGTGATTCTGGTTCTCTCACCTGACCCAAGGTTAACTCCCGCACAACGCGCCGTTCTCACTAGCGATTATCAGATGGAAAACGATCAGCTTCACATCAATACGCGTGCCGCGCTCGCAAACTATTTGCTGAAAGAAATGCAGGTCAACACCAAATATCTTGATGGTACGCCAGAAGCTCAACAACTGGTGTTGGTAAACCGAGATGACATCAAGCAGTGGCTTTTTAACAGCTAACTGGATTTTTCAGGTTGGAAGGTAATCTCAGTTAACCTGAGGATTTAAACAGCATTGAGAGTTTCTTATGGCTACTTTAATTTCTATTTTATGGTTTGGTTGACTAAATGGTTAACGAAATGAAAAGTGAATTAAACAGAGAGTTCATTGCTCACGTAAAACAGACTGATGATGGTAATTGGGAATTACATGAATTATCGGATCACTTAAACAGTGTCAGTGAATTTGCTGCTAAATTTGCACAGTCCTTCAATGGTCAAAATTGGGCCATTTTAGCTGGGCTTTGGCATGACTTAGGAAAATATCGACCTGCATTTCAGCAATATATCCGAAATGTTTCTGGATATAACTTAGAAGCTCATGTTGAGCAATCTGGAAGAACTGTTCATTCAGAAGCTGGTGCCATACATGCTGTCGCTTGGAATAAGGCAGCAGGTCGATTTCTTGCTTATCTGATCGCCGGTCATCACTCTGGTTTGCCCGATTGGAATAAAGCTGAAGCTGGTGGTTCAAGTCTTTTTAACCGGTTGGTTAGAGCAGAGCAGGAGCAACATTTAGAGGAGGTTCTGAATGCATCAAATATACCTCCGGATGTAGTTAACTCTCCTGTAATTATTAGTGATTTATCCAAACCGCTCGGTGGTTCAAATGGACTACATTTATGGTTGCGGATGCTTTTTTCTTGTCTAGTCGATGCCGATTTTCTTGATACAGAACGCTTCATGGACCCAGTATCAGCACAAGAAAGAGCAGATATCTATTCACTTGAATATTTGAAACAACGATTTGATGATTATATGTCGCTTAAATCAGCTTCTGCTGAACCGACATTAGTCAACCAAAAACGTGCTGAAATACTCCGTGATTGCCGAAGTGCAGCATTAGAAAGTCAGGGTGTATTTACACTGACAGTGCCAACCGGGGGCGGAAAGACTTTATCGGGAATGGCTTTCGCCCTTGAGCATGCCATAAAGCACAAAAAATCCAGAATCATCATTGCCATTCCTTATACCAGCATTATTGAACAGACGGCTGATCAATATCGGCAGATTTTTGGGGATGACGCAGTACTTGAGCATCATTCAAATTTTGACCCTGAGTCGTCTACGCAGGAAAACGCCAGGAATCGACTTGCAGCTGAAAATTGGGATGCCCCTATAATTGTGACAACAAATGTGCAGTTGCTGGAGTCCCTCTTTGCTGCGAAGACCAGTCGTTGCCGGAAACTGCATAACATTGCTAATTCAGTCATTATTTTGGATGAAGCGCAATTATTACCGCCTGATTATTTAAAACCAATTCTTAGTGTTCTCAGACTATTAACTGAGCACTACGGCGTGACTTTAGTATTGTCTACCGCAACGCAACCCGCATTAGGAACAACTAAAAATAGTTTTGATCGCGTTGTATTCGAGGGGCTTGATGCAAAAAAAGAAATCATTTCTGATGTTGATGAACTTTTTTCACAATTGAGCCGGGTTGAAATACAGAAACCTTCCGATTTCAGTGTTCGTTATACCTGGGATGAATTAGCTCAGGAACTACTTCAGTATTCGAGTGTATTAGTGATTGTTAATAGTCGGCGAGATGCAAGGAAGCTGTACGAGTTGATGCCTGAAGGAACAGTTCATCTGTCTGCGCTGATGTGTGGTGAACACAGATCAAAAGTCATTTTTGACATAAAAAAAAGACTGAAAGCAGGTGAAAACCTGCGTGTCGTTAGCACTCAATTAGTAGAGGCTGGCGTTGATCTTGATTTTCCTGTTGTATACAGAGCCTTAGCTGGTTTGGACTCGATCGCTCAGGCTGCTGGCCGATGTAACCGTGAAGGTAAACTCGATAAGGGGAAAGTGGTTGTATTTCAGCCACCGAAATCCCCGGCAAAAGGCTTATTGTTATTTGGGGAACAGGCTACAAGAACAGTTTGGCATCAAAAAGAGGATTACCTTTTATCCCATCAGCTTTTTAACTCTTACTTCAGACAGTTTTTTGCTCAGGTTGATTCTGATGCACATCAGATCATGCCGTTATTAATCCAAGAGCCTGGCGTAGTGCAGTTCAGGTCGGCAGCAGAGCGTTTTAGACTGATTCCTGATATTGGAAAATCTATTTTGGTTCCATACGGTGAGAATGGTTTTGACTTAATGGACCAATTAAAACGCGAAGGGCCACATCGTAAACTGATGCGCAAGTTACAGCGTTATAGCGTGAATATTTATGAACCGGAATTTCATGCTTTGAAAAAAATTGGGGCAGTTGAAGAATTGTCTCCCGATGTTTTTGGGATCTGTGTAACAAATGCCTATGACGACTCTCTGGGGTTGTTACCTGCAGACAAAATATATACCGGTGATCCGGCCCAGAGCGTGATTTAACCCAAGGAGAACATATGCCTGTTAACTTCTGTTTGGAGGTCAGTGGCGATTATGCCTGTTTCACCAGACCGGAAATGAAGGTAGAGCGTGTCAGTTATGATGTCATTACGCCTTCGGCGGCTCGAGCCATATTTGAAGCCATTTTCTGGAAACCCGCTATCCGATGGCAAATCACACGTATTGATGTGTTAAAACCGATATCGTGGGTTTCAGTTCGACGCAATGAGTTATCAAAAGTAGCGACAACACCTACTTCAAAGCAGATAAAAGGGCTGGACTCATCTGCTCTTGGGATAAATATAGAAGATGAAAGACAGCAACGAGCCGGATTGTTCCTAAAGGATGTCAGATATCGTTTGTTTGCTGATCTTATTTTCGATGAGAAGAAAGATCCGCATTCTGATTATGGCAAATACGCAGCGATGTTTGAGCGTCGGGCTGGTAAGGGGCAATGTTTCAATCAGCCATACTTAGGTAATCGAGAGTTTTCATGCGCTTTTCGCTTGATTCCAAATGGAGCATTAGAATCAGAATCATCTCCGATCGCTGAAGATCGCCCCCTTGGTTGGATGCTGTATGACCTCGATTATACAGATTGCCAAAACCCCACACCTAAATTTTTCAATGCAACGATGCAACGTGGTGTTGTGCATGTGCCTGCATGGAATAGTGAGGAGGTCAGGGGATGATCTTACAGGCACTGAATCAATATTATGAACGCAAGGCGGCAGATCCAGAGACTGGTATTGCGCCTGAAGGCTTCGAACACAAAGAAATTCCTTTTGTGATAGTCATTGATCCGGATGGTAATCTTGTAAATATTGAGGATACGCGGCAAACCATCAATAAGAAATTAAGGGCGAAATCTTTTTTGGTTCCTCAAGGTGAGAAACGCTCTTCAGGTGTTAAACCGTATTTGCTCTGGGACAATATGGAATATGTACTCGGGGTCGTGGGCAAGGGAAAGGCAGATAGAGTTATTTTACAACACCAAGCTTTTATTGAGCGGATTAAAAATCTGAATTTATCAGATGATCCGGGTGTTAATGCAGTTCTCAAATTTATGGGAAAAGAACCTGAAAATGCTCTTGCTACGTCGTCCTATGCTGAAGAGATTCGTGGTAGTTGCCCATTTATGAGTTTTCGTCTGAATACCGATGTGGATTTGGTTTGTCAGAGAAAAGCTGTTATAGCCCGAATTAAAAATGAAAATTCAGATGGTGCAGGAAGATCTGGTTTTTGTCTTATTACAGGATATTCCGGCGAACTGGCGGTTTTACAGCCGTCAATAAAGGGGGTTAGAGGAACCAACACGACTGGGGGCAACATAGTCTCTTTTAATTTAGCCTCGTTCAATTCATTCGGTAAAGAACAAGGTCAAAATGCCCCAATGGGCAAAATTGCAAGTTTTGCTTATACAACAGCGTTAAATCATCTACTAGGAAAAGACTCTCAACAGAAGTTGCAGATCGGAGATGCAACTACAGTTTTCTGGTCTGATAAGGCATCTCATATTGAGAATGATTTTGCTACTTGGTTTGATGAACCGGAAAAAGACAACCCAGACCAGCACATTGAAAAAGTCAGGTCATTATTGCTTGCTGTCGACAAAGGCCATCTCCCACCGGAAGATCAGCAAACCAGATTTTTTGTGTTAGGTCTATCACCAAACTCCGCTCGTATTTCTATTCGTTTCTGGCATGTTGGCACAGTTGCTGAATTTTCAATCAGAATTGCCGGTCACTTTCATGATCTAAGCATCATCCATAAACCTTCAGAAAAAGAATATCTGTCGATGTGGTCGCTGCTCAGGTCCATTGCTGCATTGGGGAAAACAGAAAATATTCCGCCTAATTTAGCTGGAGAATGGATGCGTACCATTCTGAGCGGCAATCCATATCCACACTCATTGTTGCAGGCAGCAATTCGTCGCATACAGGCTGAGCGCCATGTCAACTACGAACGCGCTGCCATTATTAAAGCCAGCCTCAACCGTAAAGCACGTTTTCAATCTAATCCTGATAAGGAGATTGCTGTGTCACTGGATAAAGAAAATACCAATCCGGGTTACCGCATAGGTCGTTTGTTCGCACTTCTTGAAAAAATACAGGAAGAGTCCAGCCCTAGTATCAATGCCACTATTCGGGATCGTTATTATGCGGCTGCATCAGGTACGCCTGCGAGTGTTTTCCCCATCCTATTGAGGATGAAAAATCATCATTTAGGCAAACTAGAAAAAGGGCGGGAAATATTTTTTGAAAGGTTGTTAGGTGAGGTGATGTCTGGATTATCTGCCAACGGATTTCCTCCACAATTAAGCCTTGATGATCAAGGGCGTTTTGCTATTGGTTATTACCAGCAGCGCCAGGCATTTTTTACCAAAAATGATACCAATCAATCACTGAATTCTGAGCAAGGAGCTTAACCATGGCTATTTCTAACCGTTACGATTTTGTTCTTTTATTTGATGTAAAAGACGGCAATCCCAATGGCGATCCCGATGCAGGCAACTTGCCCCGTATTGATGCTGAAACGGGGCGTGGCCTTGTGACCGATGTTTGCTTGAAACGAAAAGTGCGTAATTTTGTTGGATTGGTGAAATCCGAGCAGCCGCCGTATGAGATTTATGTTAAGGAAAAAGCAGTTCTGAATAAAACCCATGAACGAGCATATGTTGCTATTGGTGCAGAAGATTTGCTCAAAGGAGAAGATAAAAAACGCAAAGGTGGAGATAAAGTAGACGAAGCCAGACAGTGGATGTGTTCCAACTTCTTTGATGTTCGAACCTTTGGTGCTGTTATGTCCACTGGTGTGAATTGTGGGCAAGTCAGAGGACCTGTACAGCTAACATTTGCTCGTTCTATCGATCCAATTGTTTCATCTGAACATTCAATTACCCGAATGGCGGTGACTACTGAAAAAGAAGCTGAAAATCAGAGTGGTGATAACCGTACAATGGGTCGCAAATTCACAGTGCCATATGGCCTTTATATGGCTCATGGTTTTGTTTCAGCTAACCTAGCCGATCAAACTGGGTTTAATGAGGATGATTTGTCATTGTTGTGGCAGGCTTTGTCATCAATGTTTGAGCATGATCGCTCTGCTGCCCGAGGTTTGATGGCAACCCGAGGCTTATATGTATTTAAACATGACAGTAAATTAGGTAATGCGTCTGCACATGATTTATTTGATCGTGTAGATGTCAAAAAAATAGCTCAAGGACCAGCCCGTCAATATTCAGATTATCAGGTGCAGATAAATGAACAGAATATGCCTGACGGTGTGAAATTACAGCGAGTACTGGGTTAAATCATGGACCAACGCCTTATCCCTCTTTCAGCTTTGCAGCACTATGCCTTTTGTCCAAGGCAGTGTGCGCTTATTCATAATGAACAAGTGTGGGCAGATAATTTTCTGACTGCTCAAGGTAATTTGATCCATGAGAGAGTGGATAGCGGTGAGCCTGAATCCCGTAAGGGAATCAAATTCGAGCGGGGAGTGCTGGTGGCTGCTCCCAGCTTGGGTTTAACAGGCAAACTAGACTTGGTTGAATGCGTTGTGGCTACCGGTGAACTGTTCCCTGTGGAATATAAAAGAGGCAAGCCTAAACCCAGTGATTGGGATGAGATTCAACTTTGTGCACAGGCTTTATGTCTTGAGGAAATGACAGGAAAGTTGGTGACAGAGGGGGCGCTCTGGTATCACCAGACACGACACCGTCATCCGGTACAATTCAGTGCGGGGCTTCGTGAACATACGCTTACAGTCATTACTCAAGTAAGAGACATACTGGAGAGTGGTATCACCCCTAAAGCGCAATATGGCAAACACTGTAAAGCCTGTAGTTTATCTGATTTGTGTCAGCCCCAGCTAATGGTGAGGGATAAAAGCCTCGCCTATCAACAGCGACTTTTCAGTACGGATGCCGTCGATGAAGAAACTTCAGAATAACCTGTATATCAACACTCAAGGCGCTTATCTTCATAAAGAACGAGAAACCTTGGTTGTTGAAATTAACCGACAAAAAGCTGCCCAGCTACCGATCCATGGTATAGGTGGTATCTTTTGTTTTGGTAATGTGTTGGTGTCGCCCCAAGTGATGGGATTTTGTGGTGAGCATGGTGTTCATATGGCCTTATTCACGGAATATGGTCGTTTTCTGGCCCGAATACAAGGCAAACAATCCGGCAATGTTCTGTTACGGCGCGCTCAGTTTAAGCTGGTGGATGAGTCATCGGCATCAATTGCCCGGGATATTGTCGCCGCCAAGATCCAGGCTCAAAAGCAGGTTTTGCAACGACAGCAGCGTAATCACGGTATTCAACAATCACTGACTGAACAAATTACCGCGTTGAATAACATTCTTAATACTCTAAAGGTAACAAAAGATATCGATAAGATCAGGGGATATGAAGGGGATGCTGCTGCTCGTTATTTTTCGGTGTTTGATAAATTATTATCAGAAAGCGCTCAGGGATTCAGTTTTTCTGGGCGTGTCCGCAGACCACCAACAGATCCAATCAATGCATTGCTTTCATTTTTATACTCGGTATTAGGAAACGATATTAGTGCAGCACTTCAGGGGGTAGGTTTAGATCCACAAGTAGGATTTTTGCATTGTGAGCGGCCTGGTAGAGATAGTTTAGCGCTGGATCTGTTAGAAGAGTTTCGTGCTTTTATTGCCGACAGATTGGTATTGTCACTTATTAACCGAAAGCAAATCAAACCGGATGATTTTGAAATATCTGTGTCAGGGTCTGTTTGTTTGAAAGATGCAGCAAGAAAGCTTGTGTTGCAGGAGTATCAAACGAAAAAACAACAGAAAATCCGTCATTTGTTTTTGGATGAGGAAGTTGAAATTGGATTACTCCCACATGTGCAGGCTATGTTGCTGGCTCGTCATATAAGAGGCGATTTAGAATGTTATCCCCCATTTATGAGTAAGTAAGCAGAGAGGGTTTGAATTATGATGGTGCTGATTACTTACGATGTTGCATTGAGTTCAGAGTCAGGAAGTACTCGGCTCAGACATATCGCAAAAATATGTCAGGACTACGGAACTAGAGTCCAGTATTCCGTATTTGAATGTGAGGTCGATCCTGCCCAGTGGGTCGAATTAAAGGCTAAATTATTTCGAGAATACGATAAAGAAGTTGATAGTCTTCGCTTTTATATGTTGGGGAAAAACTGGCGAGGCAAAGTAGAACATCATGGTGCAAAACCTGCCGTTGATTTGTTTGCAGATACTCTCATTATTTAGCCGCTACCCTGTAGTGCTCTTTAAAAAGACGGGATGTTAGCGGTATTTTAACTACTTAAAAAATATCGTTTTTTAGATTAAATCAAAATACATGATCTAATTTTTCTGTGGTTGAGTAATGTCTAGCGGAAAAGAAGATAATTCGCTAGACTTTTCATGCCTTTGTAAAAAGGCAGTCGCGCTCCGCCCGGGGCGCGTGGATTGAAACATCAAACTTCTGAGCTATTTCAGCCAGTGGCAGGCCGTCGCGCTCCGCCCGGGGCGCGTGGAT
>ERZ650302.765-NODE-765-length-18020-cov-7.986362_pt1 | contig 18020 bp, 12 predicted proteins | sample MGYA00376238_ERZ650302 | MGnify/ENA primary metagenome ERZ650302 (study PRJEB26733, sample SAMN07839298) | wastewater metagenome | biome: urban; feature: wastewater treatment plant; material: waste water | place: USA: North Carolina | collected 2016-04-28 ... | reverse complement strand
GTATTTGATGAACGCTGAATAGTTGCTTAACGGGTTGCGGTGGAATACCAAAACGGTCAATCAACTCCATACGGATGTTATCGAGTTTTTCCTGCGTATCGGTGTTACTGATACGTTTATAGAACAATAAGCGTTGATGTACATCACCCAGATAATCATCTGGAATCAGGGCTGGCATGTGCAGGTTGATTTCAGCCGTCAATGACAATGGTGCATCAAAGTTCGGAGTCTTGCCTTTTTGAATGGCTTTGGTGGCTTTTTCCAGCATTTCCATATACAGACTATAACCAATTGCCTGCATCGAACCACTTTGCTGCTCACCGAGTAATTCACCAGCCCCCCGAATCTCCAAGTCTTCAGTTGCAAGCATGAATCCTGCGCCCAATGTTGAAGCACGTTGAATGGCATCAAGACGTTTTTCTGCATCACCTTTGAGATGTTTTAGCGATGGAACCAATAAATAGGCATACGCTTGGTGGTGCGAACGCCCAACACGACCACGTAATTGATGCAATTGCGCCAAACCTAACTTATCTGCTCTTTCAATAATAATGGTATTGGCATTCGGTACATCAATACCCGTTTCGATAATGGTTGAACATACAAGAACATTATATTCTTTGTGATAGAACTGCTGCATGACCTGCTCAAGTTCACGTTCGCGCATTTGTCCATGTGCAACTGCAACACGTGCTTCTGGGACTAAATTACGAATCGTTTCTGCTGCTCTTTCAATGGTTTCAACTTCATTATGTAATAAATAAACCTGACCACCACGTAACAACTCACGCAAAATCGCTTCTTTAATTGAGTCATCCGTATGTTCTTGAACAAAAGTTTTGACGGCTAAACGGCGGGCGGGCGGCGTTGCAATAATCGAAAGATCTCGCATTCCAGAAAATGCCATATTCAGAGTTCGTGGAATCGGCGTCGCCGTTAGCGTCAGCATATCCACATCGGCACGTAAGGCTTTAATCCGTTCTTTATCACGAACACCAAAACGATGTTCCTCATCAACAATCATTAATCCAAGATTCTTGAATTGAATGTTTTCTTGCAGGATTTTATGTGTTCCCACCACAATATCAACTTTGCCTTCAGCTAAGTCTTCAATCGTTTTTAGATGCGTTTTATTACTACCAAAACGAGACAGCACTTCAATACGCACCGCAGTATCAGCAAAACGATCTTTAAAGGACTCATAATGCTGCTGTGCCAATAGCGTAGTAGGAACTAATACCGCAACTTGCTTGTTGTTTTGGACTGCAACAAAAGCTGCTCGCATCGCCACTTCGGTTTTACCAAAACCCACATCACCACAGACTAGACGATCCATTGGTTTCGCCAACTGCATGTCATGGAGGGTTGCTTCAATCGCATTGGCTTGGTCTAAAGTCTCTTCATAGGCAAAGCCACTGGAGAATTGCATATATCCAGTATGATCCAGTTCAAAGGCAAAACCCGGTTTCGATTGACGACGGGCCTGAATATGTAACAACTCAGCCGCAACATCATGGATTTGCTCTAAAGCTTTCCGCTTGGCTTTACTCCATGTATCTGTACCTAATTTATGTAAAGGTGCTAAGTCAGGATCGCCACCACTATAACGACTGATCAGGTGTAAATTGGTGACAGGTACATAAACTTTTGCACCATCTGCATAATCGAGCTGTAAAAACTCATGATCCTGTTGATCAATTTCTAAGGTAATTAAGCCTGCATAACGCCCAACACCATGATCGATATGTACTACAGGCGCACCAATACTCAGTTCGGTTAAGCTTCGAACAAGAAATTCTTCAGAAACTTCTTGCTGACGCTTACGACGTCGTTGTACTACCCGATGTTCATAGAGTTGATTTTCAGAAATGACTGAGAGTTCATTGCTGAGCACGAGTCCACGATCTAATGGTGCGCTTGTGATTGCAACTTGTAGCTTGTCTTTCTGAAATTGGACAAAACTCTCTACATTTTGAATTTCACCTAGAACTGAACGTAATGCATCTTTTAAGGTTTCACGCCGACCTGCACTTTCTGCTACCAATAAAACAGGATGTTTAACTTGGTCGATATAATGTTTAACTGCTTCAAAGGGCTGTTCTTTTTTAGGATCAACTGCAAGCTTTGGTGGTTGTTCTGCTGCAAGATTTAAAACACCTACTTTTTCGTCAAATGCTTCTGCTGAAGCTAAAATCCTTGGAAATTGGTTTAATGCCTGTAACACATGATTTGGCATTAAAAAAAGCTCTTCAGGCGGAAGAATTGGTTGGTCGATGTTATGACGGCGATCTTCATAACGACGAACCACTTCTTTCCAAAAATTGATTAATTCATCTTCAACTTCGTTATTTGTAATGACAACGCAATTCTTTGGTAAGTATGTCATAAGCATACTTTGCGCTTCCATCACCTTTTTCTCAAAGAATAAAGGTAAATAAAACTCTAATCCCGGTGTTGCAATTCCTTCAAGTACATCTTGATAAATTGGGTTTTTCTTAGGATTCGCAGTTGGAAAACTTTCTGCGTAACGATCTCTAAAGGTAGAACGTCCCTCTTTTAAAGGAAATTCTTTTGCTGGTAAAACAGTGAAGTTTTTTAAAGACTCAGTGGTTCTCTGCGTTTCTGGATCAAAAAATTTTAAGCTTTCAATTTCATCATCAAATAAATCAATTCGAATCGGTTGATCTTGTCCAGATGCATAAATGTCCATGATACTGCCACGAACTGCAAATTCTCCATGATCATAAACAGTATCAACCAAACGATAACCCGCCTGCACCAGTTGCTTTTTCTGTGCTTCCAAATTAAGTCGTTGTCCAACTTTAATATCAAAGTGTTCACCAACCACCCATGAGTACGGTGCAACACGTTGCGCTAAGGTACTGGCAGAAACCAGTAGAATACCCTTTTGTGGCATATTCGCTAAAATCGCCAAACGTTCAGAAACAATATCTTGATGCGGAGATAAACGGTCATAAGGCAAAATTTCCCAATCAGGAAAAATCGTTGGTTTTATTCCGTAAAATTCAAGTTCACTTTCGAGCTGAGCAAGATGCTGATTATTTCTCGCAACAATCACATATAGATTTGAACTTTGCGTGGCAATTTCTTTAAATAATAATGCTGCTGATGATCCACGTAAGGAACCAATCCAGCGCTTTTCGCCTGCTTTGAATTGTTGTAGGTTTAATTGAAAGATTTCTTGTTGAAACATAGAGAAAATCATGTAATCGAAAAGACAATGCGCTTAGTTTAGCATGGAGTTTTTTTAGGGATGTGAATTTTCTATTCTGTTTGAGATCTACTTAGGCTATTTAGCTTCTAAGACAATTGATCAGCTACCATATAGATCAATATATAAAAGAAATAACGAAACCATGAATTATCACAAAAGTTTTCCAGAAATGATCCGTATCCATAATAAGTATCAAAAATCCTTTTTATTTTAATCAATTATGTGCTTTTAAGGCATTGTTTAAAAGAGTCTACTAAACAATGCCTTTATTTATATATCAAGATGCAAATTTCACATCAGGAAAGAAACGCTCTTCTACCATGTCATAACACCATTGGAAGATAAAGGTATAAACCAAAATACACATCGTTAGACCAAAATCTAAAATTAATGCATCAATAAAGCTCATCTTCATCATATAAGCAATAATTGGAATGGTCGCAAGCATCAAACCACCCTCAAAACCAACCGCATGCAAGATACGCACAGGAATCGTTCGTTTCCACTGATATTTATGTTCAACTTTCTCAAAATAATGGTTAAAAATCATGTTCCAAATCACTGAAATGATGGCCATGATTACACCTAGAATACCAGTCACCTCTAAAGGCATACTAAAAATAAAACTTAACGCAATTGCGATGATGACCAATAAGATCACTTCATAGCTTATTGCATGAATGAGTCTTCTTCTGGAAATCAACATTTTCTAACACTCTTTTATTTGGATACGCGCCATCTTATTTTTATAATTTTGATTAATCCAATCAGGTTCTTTCACTTTTTTTGATAGATTGGTTTTGACAGATGAATATTAATCAAGAACAACTTCTCATGTTTCAGACCGTAATCGAAACAGGTTCATTTTCGGCTGCTGCGCGGAAACTCGGCAAAGTTCCTTCGGCAGTGAGTATGTCAATTGCCAATTTAGAAATTGATCTGAATCTCAATTTATTCGAGCGAATTGGACGTGAACCTACACCAACACCTGCGGCAATGGTTTTATATGAGAAAACTCAAAAACTTTTGATTGAAATCAATCAATGGAAACAACATGCTCATGCACTCAGCGCTGGACTAGAGTCAACTTTAAACATTGTCGTGGTTTCTGAATTGCTACATACCAATTGGACCGATTACATTACGTTGCTTGAACAACATTTTCCAAATCTGACTATTAATATTTTTTCTGCTCCTCAGGAAGATGCTTTACAGATGTTACTGGATCAGTCTGCACAACTTGCACTGATGTTTGAACGAGAACAATTAGATAGTCGTGAACAATTTGTTGAATTAAAAAGAGAAGCTCTTGTTCCAGTGATTGCTCAAGGTCATGCTTTAGCCCAATTTGAGCAAATTTCATTTGAGCAAATGGTGCAGACACGCCAAATCGTGGTCGCTAGCCGTGACCATAGCATTAAACCTGAATTGTTATTTTCTAAAGATTATTGGCGTACAGATAATCATCATTCTGCTTGTATGATGATTCTTCGGAATTTAGGTTGGGGTGTTTTGCCCTTAGAAATGTTTAATGAAAACCCAGAATTAAAGAAAAAATTAAAAGTTTTGCAACTTTATGATTTCACCCCAAAGTTTGAATACTATGTTGATTTAGTCTGGAGTCGAGAAAGCAAGTTAGGTGTTGCTGCTAGATTTTTGATTGAGCACATTCGACAACAACGGCAACAACCTAGGAAAAGCGACTAAATTACTCAGATTTAAATGTATTGAAAGCGATGCTTTGCTTTCCTGTAGATTGTGCTATAAAGAAGTTATCCATAATTTTTTTAAGTAAGAACGCTATATCAATGACTCAGACTGCATTACACCAATTAAAAAATTTAACAACCGTTGTTGCCGATAGTAGTGATCTAGAAGCGATTGAAAAATTTCGTCCCTTAGATGCAACAACCAATCCATCACTTATTACAGCAGCGGCTGAACAACCTGAAAGTAAACAACTGATTGAAGATGCTTATACACAAGCAAAACAAGAAGGCTATCAAAGTGATGAACTGATTGAACGCACCATTGATATTTTGACAGTAAAGTTTGGCGTTGAAATTTTAAAATTGATTGATGGGCGTGTTTCAACTGAAGTCGATGCTTCTCTTTCTTATGATACTGATGCGACGATTGCCAAAGCGCGTGAACTTTCTAAACTTTACCAAGGCTATGGTATTGAGCAATCTCGTATCTTAATCAAGATCGCGTCAACGTGGGAAGGCATTCAAGCAGCTAAAGTTTTAGAGGCTGAAGGGATTCCATGTAACTTAACATTATTGTTTGGTTTGCATCAGGCTCAAGCTTGCGCAGATGCAAAAGTAACCCTAATTTCTCCTTTTGTCGGTCGCATATTAGACTGGTATAAAAAAGCGGAAGGCGTTGAGCAATACCCGATCGAAAACGATCCAGGTGTACTTTCAGTCAAGAAAATTTATAACTATTACAAACAACACGGCATTGCGACACAGGTCATGGGTGCAAGCTTCCGTAGTACAGCACAAGTCCTTGGTTTAGCAGGTTGTGACTTACTCACCATTGCACCAAATCTATTGGCTCAACTTGAACAAGATCAACAGGTTGTTGAAGCTCAACTCAGCTCAACTTCGGCGCAACAAGCTGAGAAAATTGAACGTACGGCTCAAAGCAAAGAAAGTTTTAAAGCTGAACTTGAGCAAGATTTAATGGCTTTCCAATTACTACAAGGTGGTATTGATGGCTTTATCAAAGCACGTGATCATTTGAGTTTATTACTGCGTCAATCTTTTGGTATTGATGCAGAGATTCGACCTTAATTAGTTTATTTTTCACCTATAAAAACCGATTTTTGTTATATTAGCGAAAATCGGTTTTTAATGAGTAGATTGTGTTCGGCATAACAGATTTAACCACTTTCATTATTGGTACAATCTTAATTGTGTTATTGCCTGGCCCAAACTCTTTATATGTGATGTCGGTCGCTTCACGCTATGGTATTCGTACAGGTTATGCTGCGGCATGTGGCGTATTCACAGGTGATTCTATTTTAATCCTGTGTACGGTCTTAGGTGCGGCATCATTATTAAAAGCCTTCCCGATTTTATTTATCGTTTTAAAATTAACAGGCGCTTGTTATCTCGCCTATCTAGGCTTCAAGCTATTACAAAGTGCCTATCAGACATGGAATAAGCCTGCACACCCTACAGAAATGGCTGATTTACCTCGTTTAGACCAAATTCATCCCTATCGTACCGCACTCAGTATCAGTTTACTCAATCCTAAAGCGATTCTGTTTTTCCTATCTTTTTTCGTGCAATTTGTACAACCCAATTATGCTTATCCAGCACTCAGCTTTCTGATCTTAGCCATTATTGTGCAACTGGTCAGTTTTACCTATCTGACTGCTCTGATTTTTTCAGGTGTTAAATTAGCAAACTTTTTCAAACATAATTACAAACTTGCCGCTGGAGGTGTTTGTAGCGTGGGTATTTTATTCTTTATTTTTGGATTACGACTAGCAACCTCTACCCTTGCATAACTCTGTTTTGATCATATGATCAATTAATTCAATCATTTTTAAACTACGATTTCCGCTGAATTAACGATATACTTTTCAACAAATTTTAATCAAGTATAGATGCCTTGATGCAACGTCTAATTCAAGATTTTTCGATTCCTGCCGTTTTTGCTGGCTTTATTACCTTCCTGATTGGGATTAGCGTTTCTGCTGTATTAGTGATCCAAGGCGCACAATCTTTAGGTGCAAATACAGCACAAATCAGCTCTTGGTTTTGGGCATTAGGTTTGGCGATTGGATTATCAGGACTCATCTTATCTTGGAAATATAAATATCCAGTTGCTACAGCATGGTCAACCCCAGGGATTGCACTGATCATTGCATCGGCTGGCCATTATGATTTGTATGAAGCAATTGGTGCTTTCTTAATTTGTGGCGTCGCAATCGCAATCGTTGGATTTTCAGGCATTTTCCAAAAGTTACTGGCGCATATTCCTCAAAGCCTCACATGTGCGATGCTTGCTGGGATTTTATTAAAATTTGGGATTCAAATTTTTAGCAGCTTAGAAAGTCAACTCGGCTTTATCTTAAGCATGTTAGCAATTTATCTTGTGTCAAAACGCTTATTGCCTCGTTATAGCATTGTGCTGACAGTGATTTTAGGTGCAATGATTTGCCCTCTATTTATTGATTTTCAATTACATTCAATCACTTGGTCTTTTACTCAACCTGTATGGATGCAACCTTCATTTTCATGGTCTGCATTACTGGGTCTAGCCTTACCGTTGTTTGTCATCAATATGACTTCACAAAATTTGCCCGGTATTGCCATGATTAAAAGCTATGGTTATCACCCACACGTCAATCAATTAGTTGGTTGGACAGGTATTGCACATACGATTTTCGCCCCTTTTGGTTGTTTCTCGATCAATTTAGCCGCGATTAGTGCAGCAGTCAGCTTAGATGATCAAGTGCATCCTGATCCGAGCAAACGCTATATTGCAGGTATAAGCTGTGGTTTGTTTTATATTTTAATGGGGCTTTTCGCTGCAACCTTAGTCAGCTTACTCATGTCATTTCCGCCTATTTTTATTGTTGCACTTGCAGGTATTGCCCTATTTGCCACGATTAGCCATAACATTGCAGTGGCTTTTGCAAACGTAGAAGAACGAGAAGCAGCATTACTCACCTTTTTATGTAGCGCATCAGGAGTTCAATTTTGGGGAATTGGTTCTGCATTTTGGGGGCTTTTATTGGGTATTTTTGTTTTAGTTTTATTCAAATTTAAATTAAAAAATAAGTCTTAGTACCAAAACCAAGACTTATTTAAATCTATTTTAGTCGAGAGTCTCGTTACTTCTACTCTCCATCCTTTTCAGTTTCTTCACCATTTAAAATTCGTCCTGCTTGTTTAGGTCGAATCAATGGTGCTGTAGGTCGAGGATGAGAATGTGAGTATTGTAAACCCACCCCAGCATAGACATCATCCGCAGCAATTTCAGTTTCAAAACGCTCATTATCACGTTCTCGAATTTCATTTGAGATCATACGAACCTCATGTTCATCGACACCTAATTGCTCTAAAATGACTTCACCGAATTTAACCGCAGATTCAAAGGTTTCACGAATCATATAATCGACTTTTTGTTTGACCAAATGTAGTGAATGCTCTCGATCATAAGAACGAACCAAGACTTTGGCTAATGGAAATTCATGTGTCACCAATTCCACAATTCGATTGGTTGTTTGTTTACTGTCAACACAGATGACGATTGCTTCTGCCGTCGAGGCACCTGAAGCATGCAAAATATCGAGACGACAACCATCGCCATAGTAGATTTTAAAACCAAATTTTTCTGCGTTTTGAATCATGTCGATGTCATTATCAATAATTGTCACATCAACCCCTCTTGCCAAGAGTAATTGACTTGTCACCTGACCAAAACGACCAAAACCAATCATTAGAATACTGCCACTTAGACCTTCAGCTATATCAACGTTATCAAGAGAAACGGAATCTTTGGTTTCGGTAAATCGCTTAAAAAGAATGCCTAAGATTGGGGTTAATACCATAGACAGTACAATAATTGCCGTTAGATTCGACTTAACTGTATTATCAATGACTTGGGCAGTGACCGCCGCAGAAAACAGAACAAAGGCAAACTCACCACCTTGCGCCATCAATAAGGCACGATCCAAAGCTTCCGTATGCCGACTTTTGGTCACTCGTGCAACGATATAAATCATGAGTGATTTCGCAAACATCATTGCAATAACGCCACTCACAATCAGTTGCCAGTTTTGCTTCACGACCGATAAATCCAGTGACATTCCAACACCAAGGAAAAATAGCCCCAATAAAATTCCTCGAAATGGTTCAATATCGGCTTCAATTTGGTGTCTAAAAGTTGATTCTGATAGCAACACGCCTGCAAGAAATGCCCCCATTGCCATAGATAAGCCACTGACTTGCATCAATAAAGCAGCACCCAACACCACTAAAAGTGCAGCAGCAGTCATCACTTCTCGTGCTTTTGCAGCAGCAAGCAATCTAAATAAAGGATTGAGCAACCAATAACCTGCGGCGATTAAACCTGCAATTGCAATTAAACCAATACCTATATTTTCCAAACGTGCTGATGTACTTTCCACTACATGATTCGGTGCCATAAAAGCAACAATTGCCAGTAATGGGACAATTAATAAGTCTTCAAATAATAAAATCGCAACAATCTTTTGACCTTGTGGCTGTGCGATATCACCACGATCACCCAAGAGTTGCATCACAATTGCGGTAGACGTCAGTACAAAACCAGCAGCTCCAATAAAGGCCACCTGCCAAGTAAAGCCGAATAATAGCCCCACACCTGTCAGTGCTGTCGCACAGGCTACAATCTGTAAAGTGCCTAGACCGAAGATTTCACGTCTGAGTCCCCATAAATGTGAAGGCTGCATTTCCAGCCCAATCACAAACAGGTACATGACGATTCCTAATTCTGCGATGTGTAAAATTGATGCGGAGTCTTGGAAGAAAGCAAAGCCAAATGGTCCAATGATCAAGCCTGCAATTAAGTAACCCAGTACCGAACCCAAACCTATTCGTTTAAAAATAGGGACTGCAATCACAGCCGCGGCCAATAAAACCACGGGTGCAATTAAGCTAATTGAATGTGCCTCTGAACTCATGTTGTTCTCATTTTTATCAATGCGATTTTATTCTATGTGAAAGCTTAAAAGACTGATATATCATTTATGAGACATAGCCTCTCAATTCATTTATTTTCATGTGGATAGAAACAAAAAAGCCGTCAACCATGACGACTTTTTTGTGTTCATCTTGAAAATCTAAAGTTATAGCTCACGCACAACTACGCTTTTTGCGATTTTGTCATGCCAACCTTGTTTTTTGCTATCGAATGCAATCCAGATAAAACCGAGAAAGAAAACCAGCGTAGATGGGAAATAACCGATATAACGAAGAATGGCTTGCCCAACCGTCAAGTTTTCACCTGTTTTTTCATCCAGTACCTTTAAACGTAATAACCGTTTTCCAGGTGTTCCTGCAAATTTTACCCAACATACAATATAAAAAACTGCACCAATAATTTGACCAAGCCAATCCGACCATGTCCAGCCTGTAAAACCACTTGCAGCATTTGGTGCGATAATCATCATAATCGGAATTAAAGCAACGATCAGGATAATCGAGTCAATAATTGAAGCTAATAGACGTATCCAAAAACCTGCATATTCGTATGTATGTGACATTTTCCCCTCTCATTTTATTTCTATAAGAATCAATATTTATATATGATATGTGCCTAAGCATATCATTTATACAATATTTTGGTTTAATTCACGATCAAAAAATTCAACTGTGCGTTGCCAAACCACCTTTGCTTCAGGGAGGCCACGACTGACACTGCGGAAACCATGCGGCATGTTATAGGTATAGGCTTCAACCCGATCACCCAGTTTCTGAATCAATTTGTTGCGCTTGGTTGCTGGACAGAATGGATCAACGTTTGACCAATGCCCCTGCAAAATGCGAATGTCATCCAGAGGTTCTTTTTTCGGTACACCTGCATCTTGAATTCCCAGTGAATGGTGATAAACCACAGGTGCCAGCATGTCCTCACGCTTGGCCATCTGAATCACATACCCCCCTGTTAAGCACTGCCCTAACATGCCTAACCGACCATTCGATCTTGGGTCTGCCTTTAATGCATCGAGTAATACATGAATTTCCTGATTAACTTCACTGTCGGCTGCATTGATACGTCCTGCCTTACTCACCATGGCACGAATACAATACTTGACTGCACCACCACTAAATAAATTAGGCACATAAACCAAATAGCCCCGATCAGCCAAGTCTTGGGCATCTTCACGGTAAACATCGAGAATGCCGAATAACTCATGCAGCAGTAATATGGCTGGTGCTTTTTCGGAGCTTGATGCAGGTGCATACACTTCAACTTCAATTTGACGTGTCGGTAATGTGATTATTTTTATTTCCATTTCAGCTATCCATTTTTTTAAATCGCTTTTATATTATTTTTGACAATATTAATTGTCAAATAAAAAAGGGCATCAATAGATGCCCCAGCTAAGATTAGAGTGAATTTTTAAAATTTCAGTATACCATTGGCAGTTAATATTTTCGTTGGATCAGCTTGATGAGAAAGTTTTACATCTTTAAATGTTAATGTACGGTTTGCTGTGTCCAAACTTAATCCAGGGCATACAGAAGTTTCCGAAGCATATGTTCCACATTGATACCAAGTTATTGAACCTAGTGCAAATGAGATATAAGTAGCAGTCGCATTAGCTTTGGTAATCGTTATACCATCCTCTAGTGGTGGATTTGCTTTATGGGCGAACTGTACATTTACAGTTTGATTAGATGCGTTAAACTGCCCAACTCTTGGTGTCGCCCATACAGCTGAGTTATGTTCGAATATCAATGGCGAAGCTAATCCAGTAATGGTGATACAACCCCATTGATTGGTACTATTTGCACAGCTTGTAGCAGGTGTCGGTGTAGTCGACTGACTGTTATCTAAATGCATCAACAGACTATTATTTTTAACTGTTAGATCTTGCGTTGTCCCACTGACTGCTTTTAATACAGTATTATTAAAATAGAAGCTTTTTGCAGGTTTTGAATTGATCTGTCCATCTTTTACGGTTACACCATTACAGGCAGGATTTGTTCCCACACCACATGCCCAAGCATAACTATTATTTTCAACAGCAACACTTTTCACAACTGAATTTTCAACCGTGATTTTTACATTTTCTTTTTTATCAGCATTAAAAAATGTATAAATATCAGGTGATGTAATTGCAACCGAACTCACCTTACTAAAGCTACAGAAATCATTCGGGGCATTCTTAAAGCCAAGCTTATCATCCGCACCATTTGATTCACAAAGTTGTGGAGAGGCTGTGGTCTTTTCACCATAAAAACCTGTAAAATCCGCACTTTCCGCAGAATATTTACCTGCATTGTCTTTAAATAGTGTCACATACCCCTTATCCGTAATCACATAATAATTTGTCCCATTTTGCTGAACGTTTGCACCGCAAACTTCTGCAATGGTTGCAGTTGTGCCTTTTGCAATAACTTTTCCTGTCGCTGCATCCAGATTCAAGACCACTGTACCTTTATCACTGTAATCACCGCTATAGCTCGTCAAATCACTGAGTTTGCCTACAGGTAGTTTCTTGCTGGCACAGGTTTCTGTTACTGGGGCAGGAGTTACAGGAACGAAATCAGGAACTGCTGCCACATCTCCTGCTTTTACTTTCTCAATCAGGGCAGCGTAGTCTTTAATTGTTGCTTGATTGGCAGCCAATGATGCCGCAAAAGCATCCAGAGCCTTATCAAATGAATCACCAATTGCAAATTTAGTTGTTAATAGGTCAAAGTTTTCTGGTAATACATAACCATCTGCTTTAAGTTGCTTGGTTAAATTATCTACCGCAGTTTTCAGTGTGGTTTCTAAAATCGGTTGATAGGTTTTAAACCAGTCACTTGGCGTTTGTGAGCTTGCCAAAGCCAGAGCAAGATCAGTAAATGGCGTGATATTGACATTACCCGCTTTTGCAGCGTAACCATGCAAGGTTTGGGTATCTGATGCTTTCACTTCCAATGCACAAGGTAGTTTAGTGCTATCCACCTGGCCTGACCATTCCCCCTGTTCATTGGTTTTAACCTCATTTTTAAACCCAGTGCCATCTTTACAACTCGCTGTGACACTGGCATTTTTAATCGCTGCCCCAACAGCTGCTGTTCCAGCTAAATTACTGTAGGTTGTGGTCGGTGTTGGTGATGTATTACTGTGCTGATCATCGTCATCATGACATGCTGTAAGTAAAACACTGGCAGCAATACAAGCACTCAATAAACTTTTTTTTAACATACGAACCCCATTCGTTATTTCATCCCTTTCGTGATGACAGTAACGTTTTTAGGGTTTTCTGCGTATCCCCAGTTCAGGGGGGATAGCCTAAAATCTATTTTGACTTCAAAAACTTGCTTACAATGTGAATATTCAATCAGTTGTGATACTTCTTCATACACGCTAAGGTATAGGCTGTATTTATATCATTATGAGTTATTGCCATGTCACCTCATCATGCCTACCCACTTTCAGTCAGTGAACAGGATTATCTTGATGGCGAATTGCTAACTGATATTAAACATGAATATATTCATGGCGAAGTCTATGCAATGGCTGGGGCAAAAGCGGCGCATAACAGAATTACCCTCAACATTTCCTCTGCATTACACCAACACTTAAAGGGAAAAACCTGCCAGCCTTATAGCGGAGATATGAAAGTTAAAGTAGATAGCTGTTATTTCTATCCTGATGTACTGGTTGATTGTTCAGATTTAGCAGATGACAGTGTTTTTACAGAAACACCGACCATTATTGTTGAGGTATTGTCTAAATCCACGCGCCAGATTGACCGTGTGATCAAACGTGAAAAGTATCTACAGATTCCGACCCTACAGGAATATATCCTGATTGAACAGGGTATTGCCGAGATTGAAGTAGTATGTCGTAGTCAAAACTGGCAATCTCATTTCTATTATTTGGGAGATCACATTACACTGAACTCAATTGGTTTAAGCATTTCAGTTGAAGATATTTATGACCGTGTCAAAAATGAAGATGTCGTGACATGGCTAGAGAAGAAAGCCCTAGCAGAACAAAACCTCTCAAATTAAACCATATTGCTGTGCCAGCAGTGCCGCTTCAGCACGGGAGGAGATATGCAATTTCTGATAAATTGTCTTGATATAACCACTTATGGTATGGCTGGATAATTTCAATTCGTAGGCAATTTCAGCCACCTGATGCCCCTTGGCAATATAAACAAGCACCTGTTTTTCCCGATTGGTTAAAGTCAGCGACTGTATGGCCTGTTGCTTTTGCTGGTTAAGCTGTTCATGTGTTTTGACATAATTGAGTAGTTTCTGCGTCATGCTTGGGGAAAAGGCATGGATTCCAGCAATCAGGTTTTTCAAATGCTGCTGAAATATAGTGGGTTCAAGGTCTTTCAGCAAGTACCCTTTTGCACCATGACAAATGGCCTCAAACAGATATTGGTCATCTTCAAAAATTGTTACCACCACACTCAGGGTATTGGCAGAATGTTGTGCCAGCCAGTCAATCACCTCTGTTCCCTTTCCATCAGGCAAGGAAAGATCAATCAAGGCCAGATCATAATGTTGTGACAATAATGACTGTTTTGCTTCCTTTACACTATAAACCTGCTGGATACGAATGCCTGCAAAGGTTTCAAGCAACATCTGTTTCATCCATGCATTGACTTCCAGTATATCTTCTAAAATCAATGCCGTTCGAATCATGTTTATACCCATTTATATATTGACCATCCATTGCTTTTTGCCAAAGTCGCTATAATGGGAAGATCAACTCAACCCTTGAACCTTTTGCCTCTGGCAGACTTTGGAAATGCAAGGTTGCTGAAAGTTCAGTTGCACGTTCCCTCAGGTTTTTAAGCCCATTCCCCTCAGACTGATTAGTTTCACCATCAAAACCATTACCATCATCACAAATGACAGAAACCAGTTGTGAATCAAGCAGGCTAATCTCAATGATTACACTCTGGGCATTGGCATACTTCATTATATTACTGATGATTTCCCGAAGCATAGAAATATAATGCCTGTATTGTGCATAACTCAAGGTAATGGGTGTGTCTGCAAGGTTTTGTTGCCAATTTAGTTCTATCCCACAACTTTGCAGGCGAGTCGCAACCTCATATTCAAACTCCTGCAAAATCACATTTAACTCAACCCCTGTACCTAACAGACCATTGACGATGGTACGCATTTCAGCAATCGCCTGACGAATGGCCTGCTTGGCTTGATCCACATCGTTCTGGTAGAGGCCTGATAATAGTTTTGCCCCCAGATCATCGTGCAAATCTCGGGCGATACGGTGTCTTTCCTCACGCACACCATTGTCATAGGCAACCCGACTCTCGACTGCCTGAGCTAAAAACGGCAATAAATTCTGGATCAGTTGCTGGTCATATTCACTAAACAAACGGCGGCCTTGCTGCGGATAGCTGAGACGCATCGCCGCCAGCCCTGCCACCTGTGGGGTATACATCACCAGTCCATTATCTTCAATTTGGCTATTATTTTCGTGTTCACTTATTTCAAGGTTTAATGGCTGAAACAGGTCATTCAACAAGGCTTTCCACTGTAACTGGCGTTCCTGCTCATTCACCGCAAAGCTGACCTGCAAGATTCGCTCAAACAGTTCGCTGTCGGATAATTTTTTACGTTGTAACAGCCGTGCCTGTAGCCAGCCACGGACAGGCAGCCAAATCAGACCACAGATCAGGATAGCCAGACTGAGTGACATAAGTGGGCTTAACATCATCACCAGAAAGGCATCCAGCAACACCAGTAAAATCGCTCCTGCCAGCCAGTACAGAATTCCGAATGCCCAACGGTCCAGACTAAATAACTGATAGCGTTTTAAGCCAATCGCAATACCAATGGTCACAAACAGGAAGAAACCGAACGAATAGGCTTGTGACATATTCAGCTGAATATCAAGTAGCTGGGTACTCTGAACCAAAAATACAAATGCGCCGCTACTGACCAGAATCCATAAGGCAAACCAGCGCAATGCCACTTTTGCCCGTGGATCATGTCGGTTTGCCCGCCATTGCCAAACCATACATAAAATTGCGCCCAGCATTTGCAGGGTAACAGGTAAATCGCCCCCCATGCTTGGTTCAGGCAAAAGAAATAAGGTATCGAGCAACCACCAACCAGAGAAAAATATCGGTATTGCCCACAACCATTGGGTTCTGATCAACTGCTTTGGGTACACCAAGAATAGACTGATTAATGCACAGCCATATAGCAATGCACCACCCGTATTGATTGCGACCAGTACCCGAAATAATTCGGCATTTAAAGCCAGATCACGGGTGCTATAGATGGCTGCGGAAAAGGCGAATACTGGATAGGCCGCATTGAGTAAGGCAAAAACACGGGGGGCGATTTCATTGGGACGCAATGCCCAAATCCAGCAGCCCAGCAAAAATCCAATCGAACTGACAGCAAGCTGAAACCAGAACTCAAAAGGTAAATCCCGAAGCGTTCGTTTAGGCTGAATATTGACAGGATATGGCGTTGAGCTTGAATGATCGCCTGAATGCAAAAATATTTGCTGATGCTGGCTCATCAGTTGATGAACTTGGCTCTGCTTGATAAAAAATTGCTGCATCTCAGGATAGGTTGCAACAAAATGGGGGTCTTCAGTAAAGTCATTTGCGTTTAGCTGTATTCGGTTCTGCCCACCTGCTGATGAAATCGCAACTGAATCCACATCCTGTAATATCAATCGCTCCCCGTCAAATACCGAAATTTTTTGGCGTTCTTTGACTTCAAAGCGTAAATGGCTACTGGGCTGATTTACCGCACAATAGATGACCGCAACAAGGGCCAACGACAACCCTAAAATGGCATAAAACAACCGATCCGCTGGTGTTTTGCGACGCAAAGCCATGTATCACCACAATATGAGTATCCTTTCTGTGAACTAATGATAATCCAGAACATGTAAAAAAGGATGCTGAGACAGCATCCTTTCTGACAAAAACAATGTGTTATTCAATGTTTAGCATACTGCTCAAGGTTTCAGATACATTCTTAGATTTCACTTTCGGTTGCAACGCCTTCAATGCCTGCTGTACCTGACTGCGTTGTGGCTCAGCCAAAGTGTACCAGCGAGAAAGTACCTGTAATAAACGGGAACCTAAAATTGGGTTTTTCTCATCCAAATAAGCGGCAAGCTCAATAAAATGATCGACACCAAAGCTCCACGTATTCACTGGGTTATTTGACAAACCGCCACTCACTGCACGGATACGATTCGGTGTTCCCAAATCATAATCTACATGCTGGGTCAAATATTTGATGGTTTCTTCAGTCGCATTCGGATTGGATGCTTGAATGCTAAACCATTGATCCAGCGACAAGGCTTCATCTTTAAAACGATTATAGAAGTCATCCAAAGCATCTTGAGCCTGTGGTGCATCATTGCAGACCAGCACACGCAATGCCCCCAAACGTTCAGACATATTGCCCGTGTTTTGATACTGCGCATAAGCCAAATCAAATACCGACTCATCGCCCTGACGTGCCAGCATATTTAGCATGATATTTTTAAGCGCCCGCACACCCATCGCCAAAGAAAACTCTTTTTGCATCTCTGGGTCTAAAGATAGATAGCTGTCTTTCCAGAATGAACCCAACTCACGAGCCAACCGATCCAGTACTGCTTCACGTTTCTCACGAATAAGCTCAGGTTCATAATCCTGATCAATACGGCTACCCAAGTAGTTTTCGCTTGGCACATCAAACAGGCGTGAGGCAAGCAAAGGATCTTTATTGACCAATTCAGGCAAGGTATTTTTAATCGCCTGAATATAGGCATCGACCTTATGCTCTTCTAAAAGAATACGTTCCAGCAAGGTTTGTGTGGCTTGCCATTGGTTAAAACCGTTGGTTTCATGCTGAATCAGGAAAGCAAGATCTTCATCTGAATAGTCAAACACCAGATTGACAGGCGCAGAGAAATTACGCAATAACGAAGCAACAGGTTGTTGAGTCACACCTGTAAATTCAATACTCGCCTCATCCTGATCAAATAAATACACCCCATCTTTAACATCATCCACAAACAGATCAGGGCTATGCAAAGTATATTGCTCACCTGTATT
>ERZ650302.764-NODE-764-length-18020-cov-29.929641_pt1 | contig 18020 bp, 23 predicted proteins | sample MGYA00376238_ERZ650302 | MGnify/ENA primary metagenome ERZ650302 (study PRJEB26733, sample SAMN07839298) | wastewater metagenome | biome: urban; feature: wastewater treatment plant; material: waste water | place: USA: North Carolina | collected 2016-04-28 ... | reverse complement strand
CACTCTTTCCCTACACGACGCTCTTCCGATCTAGCTGGCCATCAAACCGTCGAACACGGTCGAGGCCGCGTCCAGCAGTGCGTCGTCCTGGGCAAGGCTTTCGCGCATCCCGGCCAGCACGCTTTCGATGCCGGCGGCCTCTGGCGGCTGCACACCCCCGACATCGAGGTAATGCACCAACTGGCCGATCCGCCGGATGGCAGGTTGATCCAGTCCAAAGCTTTCGGCCAGCACCTCGAAGGTGACGCGGTTGCCGATATGGCTGAATGCCGCCCCATCGAAATCGAAGCCGATGGCGTCCGATGGGCAGTCTCCAGGGCTGGCCAGCCATTGGAAGTAGGCGCGGCGGTCGATGAAGCGCCGGATCAGCCAGGCGCTAGCTAGGCGATCCACCCACGGCCGCTGCCGCGTCGCCCAGATGCGCCCTTGGTAGTCCTCACACCGCAGTCGGCCGATCTCTCCTTCAGCCGACTGCGGTTCATCCGGCGACAGGGTTCGGGCACAGGCGAGTTCAAGCTCGCGTAGTGCGCAATCGACCTGTCGCTGTGGCTCGTCGGGAAAGAAATCGATCGCGACCAGAGCTGCAAAGGACTTGCGCAGCTTGCGCGTCTGCTTGAGCGTCTCCTGCACGTTAGCGGAGTCCAGCTCGCTTCGCCTCTGTGTGATCTCGGGTAACAAGGCGGCGTAATCCTGGCTACGGTCAAACAGCCGAGCGTAGTCCGTGTCATCGGCGGCTTCGGCATTCAATACATATGCCGAACCTCCACCGGAGACCACCTCGGCAGCCACTGCCGCCAGCGTCGAATGGCAGGCTTGGCAGTGCGGCATCAAGTACACGCCGTCACGTAGCACGGTGGCGCCGGCCGCTTTGAGTGCCCGCCAGGCACGCTGGCGGACAGTGGCATTCTCGGTGGGTAGGGAGAGAATTAAGGCAATTAGTTGCATGACGTAGAGTATAAATCAATAAAGACTTATACTCTACAAACTTTATGACGATGGCTGATACGAGGGTTGCCAGGATTACGATTTTTCGCAAAAACATGCCCAACCCATTGTTCCAAAATGGGAAAGTTTTCAATCTCGGGAGTGCCGCTTTGCACAGCGCACCCGGCTCAGGTCAAAATGTCCGGTTGCTGGCGAAGGTGATACCGCCCTGCGCTCGATCGGCCGGTCCTGACGCCCGCCATTTTCGACACCAAATTATTCCCAAAAATATTCAAGCCGGCCCGGCGCTACGGCTTCTTGCGCCTGCCGCCGGCGTTCTTGCCCGCAGAGCCTTCGATTTGCTTCCGTAGCTGGGCGTTTTCGTCTTCCAGCTCGGTGACACGCGTGTCGAGGCGCACGTTCTCGTGCTCGGCCTTGTCCAGCAGATCGGCCCCCATCGCGGCGTCCATGTGCTCGCGGCTGGCCATCTCACGCGCGGCGCCCAGCTGCTCGCGCAAGGTGTAGACCTCGCCCAGGTGCTCCTTCGCCTCGCCATTGGTGCGCTCGACCTGAATCTGCAATCCCTGCTTCTCCGCGCGTAGGACGGCCACCGCCTGCTGGTGCTCCTGCAGGTAGGTGCGCAGCTGCTGGGCGTCGTGCTCCAGCGTGCCGATGCGCGCTTCGAAGCCCTGCCGGTCACTCTGCCGCTGCGCGGCCGCCTTCTCCTGGAAGTGATCGAACTGGTGCCGGGCCTGCGCCAGCTGGTCGGTCAGCAGCCGGACCTCGGCCGCCCGGTCCGCCAGGCGCTGGGTGAGGCCGTCGTTCTCTGCCCGCAGGGCCGCGATCGCTACAGCGCCGTGCTGCCGCTCGTCGCGCTCGTGCGCGAGCGCCGCCTTCACCTCGGCCACTTCGGCAAGGAGCGTGTCCCGCTCGGCGCGCAGCTGGCGGCCGCCGGCGCGTTCCATCTCCAGCTGCTGACCGTCTTCTTGACGGGCCTTGTCGTGCGCGGCGCGCAACTGCTCAACCTGCGCCTGCGCGCCGGCCTCCAGACGCTGATACACACCCTTGACGGCTTCCAGCAGGTCGGCGGGCAGGCCGGCGCCGGCGGCGGCCGTCTCGCCTTGGTGCTGCGCTTTCCACTGCTTGAGCATGGGCGCGATGGTGCCCTTGCTGCCGGTGTCGCCAAGCGCGGCGCGGACGGTGTCCACGGTGGGGTTGGTGCCGGCGGCCGCCAGCTGGGTGGCGGCCTTGACCACCTGGGAGAAAAGAATGCCTGCGCGCGCCATGGTGGGCCTTTCGCGAAATTAAGTAACGTATTCCATAATACGTAATATCACGATATATTACGCTGTGTGTTTTTCGCCGTCACGCGCCAATTTACGCTTCGATAATGTTCGTTACAGCAGGCTATACCACCGGCGGCGTGCTATGCTGGCCGTAATCCCGTTATGAGCGCGCAATTGCGCGACGCCCGCCATGGCCACCACGCCCGCCGTCACCGATATGCCCGATACCGGGTCGGCACCGGCTATCCGTACCGCTGTTACGCCGCAGGACGACCACAACCACGCCGCGCGGCACCGCGTCTTTCTGGCTGCCGCCACGTCCGACAACACGCGCCAGGCGTACCGCTCCGCAGTTAAGCACTACCTGGACTGGGGCGGCGTGCTGCCGGCAAACGAGCCAGCCGTTATCCGCTATCTGGTGCGCTACGCCGACACGCTCAACCCACGCACCCTGGCGCTGCGCCTGACGGCGCTCTCGCAATGGCACGTCCACCAGGGCTTCGCCGATCCGGCCGCCACGCCGACTGTGCGCAAGACCTTGGCCGGGATCGCGCGCACCAATGGCCGCCCGAAGAAGAAGGCCAAGGCGCTGCCGATCGAAGATCTGGAGCTGATCGTGGCGAACCTGGCCAGCCTGGGCACGCTGAAGGCGGCGCGCGATAACGCGCTGCTGCAGGTGGGCTTCTTCGGGGGATTCCGGCGCAGCGAGCTGGTGGGCATCAAGGTCGACCACATCACCTGGGAAGCGCAGGGGATCACGCTCACGCTGCCACGCTCGAAGACGGATCAGACCGGCGAGGGCGTGGCCAAGGCGATCCCCTACAGCGCTGGGCCGTGCTGCCCAGCGACGGCGTTGCGGACATGGCTGGACGCTGCCGGCGTGGCCAGCGGCCCGGTCTTCCGGTCGATCAGCAAGTGGGGCGTGGTGGGCGCCGATCGCCTGAATCCGGCCAGCGTCAACACCATCTTGGCCGGCGCCGCCCAGCTGGCCAAGCTCGGCTACGTGCCGGAACTGTCCAGCCACAGCCTGCGGCGCGGCATGGCCACCAGCGCGCATCGCGCCGGCGCCGAGTTTCGCGACATAAAGAAGCAAGGTGGTTGGCGCCACGACGGCACGGTTCAGGGCTATATTGAAGAAGCGGGGTTGTTCGAGGAGAATGCGGCGGGTAGTTTGTTGCGTTCGCGCACCAGGACCAGCGGCTGAACTGGCTGCGCGCCGGCGGCTGATCTCCGCTGGGATGCGTAAACTTACTATACAGGTATCGTAACTTTACCCATGCCGGCCTCTGGCCACCGGCTGACAGCGTCACACCCCAAGGGGAATGGCCGCATTTGAAATCAACGGCTTACGCGGTTCGACGGTAGCCAGAAGGGCTTAGCGCCCGATTCCGTTTTCCCTATTCGCCCCTAAATGAGCTGGGCTTTAACAGCGACTGGATCGAAAAGTGCCTGGCGCACGAGGACGGGCGTTCGTCGCGCGGCGTCTATAACAAGGCCGAGTATGAGGTGCAGCGTCGGCATATGATGCAGCAGTGGGCGGATACCGTTGACGCCTGGATCGATGGCCGGAAGTATGCCCCCGCGCTTTTGCCGCAAGCTATGCCCTTGATGGAACTGGATCCCGCCCTTTGACCGGGCGGGATTTACGCTTGGAAACATCAGGATGTTGGGCACGCCGGATCGGCGCAGCCCGCCGTGCCGTGAGCCAAGCCTCGACCTCGGCCAGGTCCCATACGATACAACGTGGCGAGAGCGCGAACCGGCGGGGAAACTCGCCACGCTGCTCCATTTCATAAATTGTGCTGTCGGCCATCGGTACCATCTCTCGCAACTGTTGCCGCCGGATTGTTCTCCGAATTTGTGTAGTTTCGATCTTTGCCATTCTCAATCTCCTTCATTGCTGAGGCGATTGAGAATGATAGATGGTGATAGTGAAAGCCCCTTCGAAACGCATTGCGGTGTTTTCGGGCTATAGCGTACACATCGGCGGGTTCTTCCTGACTGCTAGGAGCAGCATAGGGGCGAACAGGCGCTGATGGACAAGCTCGAAACGTGTGGGGCCTGCAACAACGCCGACGCCTGCGGTAGACACGACTCCCTTCAAAAAGTGGTTTGTCTACCAATCCACAGAAAAACACGACGAGTTGAAAGCGGCGTGTTTTCAGGGGGTTGAGAAGGAAGGAAAAGAGGCTGGCGATATTCGGTTTTTCGCTCTAGGTGCAGTATAGGTGCAGAGAGCGTCGGCTAGAATCGGCGGCAAATGTGCGGGTGTGGTGGAACTGGTAGACGCGCCGGATTCAAAATCCGGTTCCGAGAGGAGTGTCGGTTCGATTCCGACCACCCGCACCACCTTTAATCTCAAGGTAAACCGACGGCCAAAAAGTTCGAATCTCACCCGGCTCGCCAGGCACTCCCTCGTGAACTCATCGATCACATTCAGCATGCGGAACCTCCGCCCGTTATGGGTGCGGTCCTCGACGAAGTCGTAGGACCAGACGTGGTTGGGATATTCCGGCCGCAGCCGAATGCAGGACCCATCGTTCAGCCACAAGCGGCCCTTCTTCGGCTGCCTGTACGGCACCTTGAGCCCCTCCCGCCGCCAGATCCGCTCGACGCGCTTCATATTCACCACCCAGCCCGCCCGGTGCAGCAAGGCCGTGATCCGACGATAACCATAGCGCCCATAGCGGGTGGCGAGTTCGACGATGTCGGCGGTCAGGGCCGCCTCCTCGGCTCGCGCCATCGGCATCTTGCGCTGTGTGGATCGATGTTGCCCCAGAACCCGGCACACCAGCCGCTCCGATACGCCGAGCTTGGCTCTGACGTGCTCGACACAGCGCCGGCGCCGGGCGGGGCTCAGAAGTTTCCCGACGCAGCTTCCTTCAGGATCAGCTTCTCCAGTGTCAGGTCAGACACCGCCTTGCGCAGCCGCTCGTTCTCCTTCTCGAGATCCTTCAGCCGCTTAACCTGGTCGCTCTTCAGGCCGCCAAATTCCTTGCGCCAGCGATAATAGGTGAATGCCGTCACCCCGATCGCCCGGATCGCCTCGGCTACCGGCCGTCCCTGCGACACCAAAACGTCGACCTGCCGAAGCTTCGAGACAATCTCTTCAGGCTTGTGCTTCTTCTGCGCCATCGCTCAATCCTCCAAAGGCTCGAAAGCCTAATTCAGGGAGGACCACTTTTCAGGGGGCAGACCAGTCGATGTCGCGCAGGTGAGCTTCATCGCGCCTATCATCGTGGATACGGCGCTCGGCGCGATCGACCGTCACATCGGCGAGTTCAAAGTGCTGGTTCACTGCAACCAGGGCCTCTCGCGGTCGCCCTCGATTGCGTTGCTTTATCTACTGAAACACACGGACGCGCTGGGGTCGCAAGATCCCGCTGCCGCACTGTTGGCGTTTCGGAGGCTCTACCCGCCGTACGCACCTGCTCAGGGCATGGCGGACTATGTGCGGCTGAATTGGGCGAAGTATTTGCAGGATGGCTAGCTCACTTTCGGAGCTGTTCCAAAGATGACCTTTCGGGAGCGGGAGCCGCGAGCCTACTTGTGACCGACTCGCGTGGAGTGTCCGCTTCCGGCACTGAACCCAAGTTCCGCTAGTGACTCGTTTCGGACCTTCAGCATGTCAGCTTCGCGTCCGCACGATAAGCTGACATGCCCGGGAGCTTCAGTCTTTTCTGGCGGAGTGCGCATTGCCCATCGGCCATATCCAGGTGTCCAACTCCGATGGCACGCAAACGCTGAAGCGGCAGCGCGACGCGGTGTTCGCGACCAACCTTTCCGGTCGATAACGTCCTGGTCATTTTGCCGAGCTTGCGGATTAGCCGCGAACCACCTGCTCAAGACCAGCCCCGGCGAGCCGGGCGGCGGCGAGCAGGCGATCGAGATCGTGCCCGTTGCGAGCGCTGGCGGACAGGCCGGCCATGACGGTGCTCATATAGTCGGTCACGCGCTCGGCCTGTTCGGGATGGCGCGCGGCGACGAAGCGATGGATCGCCTCCTCCGCCGCCGCAAGGAACGTTCCGGCCGCCTCGCGTGCCTCGCGGTCGGTGCAGCGCACACCCTCGATAACGAGGCACCCCGCCGCGTCCGGATCGGCGGCATAGCGCCGCGCCGCCGCTTCCAGCACCGCGACGAGGCATTCCGCGACCGGGCGATCGGCGTTCAGCAGATCGAACAGCGGGATCGCGCCGGTACCGGCATAGCGATCGAGAATGCGGCTGTAGAGCTCGGCCTTGCTGCCGAAGGCGGCATAGAAGCTGGGCGGGTTTATCCCGATCGCCTGAGTCAGGTGCGCGATGCTGACGGCATCATAGCCACGCGAATGGAACAGCCGCTGGGCGGTCGCGACCGCTTCGTCCGGGTCGAACAGGCGCGGTCTGCCGCGTGCGCGGGATAATTTTGTATGAACCACTACAAATACCTTGACGGGTGTTTCAAGTCGTTTATGTAGCGAGTCGTAAGTTATTGATCAAGGAAAGTCCGATGGGTGTGTTTGAGGCGAAATCCGTTCTCGTGCTGGGTGGCAGTCGGGGGATCGGCGCGGCGATCGTTCGGCGTTTTGTGGCAGATGGTGCGAAGGTGACCTTTACCTATTCCGGTTCGCCTGACGCGGCCCACGCGCTGGCGGCCGAAACGGGCAGCACCGCTGTCGAGACGGACAGCGCGGATCGCGACGCGGTGATCGCGCGCGTGAAGGACAGTGGCGCGCTCGACGTGCTGGTCGTCAATGCCGGAATCGGTGTTTTCGGCGATTCTCTGGAGCAGGATCCGGACGCAATCGACCGGCTGTTCCGGATCAATATCCACGCGCCCTATCATGCCTCGGTCGAGGCCGCGCGCCAGATGCCCCAGGGTGGCCGGATCATCGTCATCGGATCGGTGAACGGCGACCGGATGCCCGTTCCAGGCATGTCCTCCTACGCGCTCAGCAAGTCTGCGCTGCAAGGGATGGCGCGCGGGCTGGCACGCGACTTCGGGTCCCGCGGGATCACGATTAATGTGGTGCAGCCCGGCCCGATCGACACCGACGCCAATCCGGCGGACGGACCGATGAAGGAGCTGCTGCACAGCTTCATGGCGATCAAGCGCCACGGCCGGCCAGAGGAAGTCGCGGGCATGGTGGCGTACCTCGCCGGCCCGGAGGCGGGGTTCGTTACGGGCGCCATGCACACCATCGACGGCGCGTTCGGTGCCTGATCCGACCTCGCCCGCGCCGATGACCACCATCGGCATCATCGGCGCGGGCGAGGTCGGCAGCCAGATTGCCCGCGCCGCCATCGCCAACGGCTATCGGGTTGTCATCGCCAACTCGCGGGGGCCCGAAACCCTGGCCGGGCTGGTCGCGGAGCTCGGGCCGCCTGCCCGCGCCGCGACCGCTGCCGGTGCGGCGGAGGCGGGAGAATTCGTCGTGATCGCGGTCCCGCTCAAGCTGGTCAACGACATGCCCGTGGCGCAACTGGCGAACAAGATCGTGCTCGACACCAACAACTATATGCCGTGGCGCGACGGGCGCTATGCCCTCGTCGATACCGGCGCGAAGACCGAGCACGAACTGCGGCAGGACCAGCTGCCAACGTCCAAGGTCGCGAGGGCGTTCACGCATATCCAGGCACCGCGCCTGTTGCTGTCGGCGCGGCCCGCTGGCACGCCGGGGCGGCACGCGCTGTCGGTGTCGAGCGACTATCCCGAAGCGGTGGCGCTGGTCACGCGACTGTACGACCAGTTCGGCTTCGACACGGCGGACAACAGCCCGCTTAGCGAGTCCTGGCGGAGCGCTCCGGGTCAGCCCGCATGGCACGCGCACGACCATCAAACGCGTCCCGCGCTGATTGCGAACCTTGCCAAGGCGACACCGCTCCCACCGAGATAGGGCAGACTGCCTCTGCCCGACCACACCGCCCATGCCTACGAGGTCTTCGCCGTTCTCTCGCCCGCGCCGGCATCACGTTCATGTCGGCCTGCGCCTGCCGCGGTCGGTATCGCTGAGAGGGCAGCAGCGATCCGCGATCCCGCCGACAAGGCCTACGGTGTTCGACTGAAAGCGGGAGTCTGTGTGAAGAGCGGAATGTCGCCTTTCAGCCAAGTCGGTAATGACCGCTGCTGGCGCGAAGCCGAAATGCGCCGCCGATCGCCTGTCTTTCCACGCCATGGCCACCGATTATGCGACGGGCGCGCTGAAGGGGTGGGCGAGCTCGGTACGTAACGCTATTCTACGCCTGCCTTCGATCGCTCTTGCGGCCCTGCGCTGGCCAAGCCAACAGGATCGCACCGGATCGTAGCGTAGGGAAACATCGCACGCCAGCGCACAGTATCGCGCCATGGCGTAGGAAAAAGCGTGGCTCGCCGGAGTCGGTGAAAATGCGAACTTCGATCTGCCGATTCCCCTCAATCATATCCAAAGGCCCGCCGTCAAGATGCGCAAGCGTGATCGACTGAGAGCAGAAAGGATTGTCGCTGCCGGCGGGCCGATGCCGAATCTCCGAGAGCGCGCAGTGATGTTGGCGGAGAAGCTAGGCGAAGTCCGCACCCGTGATTTGACGGAGGTCGGCATTCCTCGGTGCTACTTAACAAGGATGTGCGAGGAAGGACTGTTGATCAAGGTTGGCTACGGGCGTTACCGCGCTGTTCCGCGGCGAGCCGCTTAACCGGAACGCTGCCGACCGTCAGTCCGAAGATGGGCCGAATAGGCGCACCGCGCTGTCGATGATCAGTTGGGGTCGCGGTTGGTGTAGTTGAGAGCAACCCAGGCGTATCCGACAGGGTTGCGGCGGACATGGCCGATTCCGGGGAACGCCGTATGGAGCATGGCAATCAAGGTCTCATTGCGCGCGAACTCGTCGAATGCTTCAGCGCGGAGCCGCATTAGAACTACGAACCATCACCGCTATCGATGACTTGCCGGACAGTCGGGTTCGCTTCAGGGAGCGCCAGTTCCGAAAAGTGCCGTCGGATATGATCCAGCTTGGGATCGATGTAGCGGCGGCAGAAGGGCCTGCTCGGGTCGGTTCGATAGTAGTTTTGGTAACGCTCGTCCGACGCTCTGAAACCTTTAAACGGGAGGACCAGGGTGTGCACCGCCTTGGCAGACGCGCCGGCGAAGCGGACGATCGCCTGTTCGGCCTCCGGCCGCTGGCTCTCTTCAAAGATGTAGATCGCGCTGCGGTACTTGCTGCGAGGCGAGCGGGCCCTGGCAGCGGAATGCGTTCTGAGATGCACCTCGGACAGCGTCGCCAACGGAATAACCGATGGATCGAAGGTGACGATCACCCCTTCTGACCAGGTATCTGCCGGCGCGTCCGACCGGACAAAGCCCTGGTCGACCTGGGCGACGCCGCGCAACGCCTGGAACACTCCCTCTGTGCACCAATGGCATCCCCCTCCAAAGCCGGCCTTCGCCATCATCACCTCCCACGCCGAGGCGTGAATCCTGACGTAGGTTTGCCCGGCAAAGCGCTAGCGGCTGATTTCGAAGAGGAACCACGCACGGCGCTCAGCCTCGTCCGTCCAGGCATCGATCAGGCCGGACGTCGCATTATCCTTCGCCTTGTCCGCGACGTCCTTTGCGCGGCGAAACGACTCGACCATGTGGAGATTGTCGGCGCGGAGCTCGCCCAGCATGTCCTGCGGTGTCACGAACTCAGCATCATTGTCCTTGATCGTCTGGTGGCGCGCGATATCGCCGATCGATCGAATGGTGGTGTTGCCCGTCTTTCGGGCGCGCTCGGCGATCGCATCGGTGACGGCGAGGATCTCTGCGGCCTGCTCATCAAGAAGCAGGTGATAGTCCCTGAAGTAGGGTCCGGAGACGTGCCAGTGGAAATTTTTTGTCTTCAGGTAAATCGCGTAGCTGTTCGCCAGAATGATCTTCAGAGCGTCGGCGACAGTCATCGCCGCGCATTCGTCAAGATCAGAAGGTGTCGGAAGGGCGGAGGCATTGTTGTTCGTCATCGCTTAGACTTTCTCAATCTGGCTACACGGGATCCAGCACCGATTCCCCCACGGATGGCGATGTATAGAAGATGAATTCATTGCCAGACGAAGTCCAATGGCCGGTGGCTATAGTTTTGATACCTTTGAGCGACATGCGCAGTCTTGGGGGGCCGGGCGTCGCAGGCGGACCGGTCGGCCGGGACCTCCACCTGCCCGTCAGGGGGCCGGTCGGAAATCCAGCACGAACGCGACGACCTTTTCGGCGGACATCTCGCACGGCTTCAGCAATGTTCTATCTGATGTAACGCGATAGAGGTTGAAGCTGACAATGTCGGTCCCGGCCAACTCCCTGGCGAACAGGCTGTTGCGACGTCCGTCACCGGATCGCCGGACAGTCACGCCGAAACGCCGGCCTTCGTAGGCGCCTTCGCTGTATCCCTCGGGAAGCTGCGCGAAGGCGGCATCGAACTCGGCATGCTCCATCTCAATCCAGTCGTCTTGATTCGACAGAAGCCCAAGGGTCCGAGGCCCTCGGCGCCAGTCCGCGGAGAAGGTCCGGGGCGGAGCCCTGTAGCCGACGCGGCCTGGGATGGGCGGAAAAGCCGTCCCGCGGGCGCTTGCACATGGCGCTGAGGCCGCCACCTGTCCGCCTGCTACGCAACCTCCACGCCTTTCCAGAAGGCGATATGATCCCGGATGCCCTCGGCGCCTGGCGTCGGATCTGGATAGGTCCAGGCTGCGTTCACGTTGAGCGCGTCTCCCACACGCACATGGAAGTAGCGCGCGGTGCCCTTGATCGGGCAGACGGACGTGTGCGGGCTCATCTCAAGCAGGCCAAAATCGACTGCCGACGGTGGGAAGTAGTGGTTTCCCTCGACGACGACCGTCTCGTTGCTTGTGGCGATGGTGGCGTCATTCCAGATAGCTGAGACCAACGGACTCTCCTTTCGTATTCATCAACCGGCACGGGGCTTGCGGGCTGTCTGCCCCAAGGCCGCACCCCCTCAGATGGCGGGCGGCGTGCGCCCCAGGAGTTTGTCGAGTTCGCCTCTGACATCGAGCTCGAAAAGCTCGTCGGAGCCACCGACATGCGTGCCGTTGATGAAGATCTGCGGCACGGTGTTTCGACCCGACGCTTCCGTCATGGCCTGCCGGTGAACCGGATCCGCCTCGATATCGAGTTCCTTCCATTGCACGCCCTTCTCCTCGAGGAGCATCTTCGCCCGGCGGCAGAACGGGCATCAGTTCGTGATGTACAGCAGCACATCAGTTGTCATATCGCGTCTCCGACAGTTGGAAGCGGATCGCTGTCATGGCGTTGATCTACCGTCAGCCGCGTTCGAGGAGGGCGACTGTGCCTTGACCGCCGTCGGCGCAGATGCTGACGATTGCGCGCGATCCGGGCGGCATGGCCCAAAGTTCCTTTACCGCCTGGCTGAGGTCGCGCGCGCCTGTAGCGCCGAACGGATGACCCAGGGCGACCGAGCCTCCATTGGGATTGACGCGGTCCCAGTCAAAATCGCCCATAGCCGCCTGGACACCGGCTGTCGCGCGCACCCACTCCCGATCGGTGATGGCCGCGACGTTCGCCAGGACCTGGGCTGCAAAGGCTTCGTGGATTTCCCAGAGTGCGATGTCGGAGAAGCTGAGTTGATGCCGCGCGAGCAGGCGCGGAATGCCATAGGAGGGCGCCATCAGCAGGCCCTCGGTGTGGAGATCGACGGCAGAGATCTCGTAGTCGACGAGCCGCGCGTAGGGGGTGCCCGCCGGGAGTCTCGCCACACCGGCTTCGGTAGCGACCCAACACCCGGCGGCTCCATCCGTAATCGGTGAGCTGTTGCCGGCGGTCAGGGTTCCCCTCCCGCTGTCGCGATCGAAGGCGGGCTTGAGTGCGGCCAGCCGTTCGGGCGACGTATCGGCGCGCGGGTTCGCATCGCGCGCCAGCTCAGGCAGCGAAATCACGAGATCGTCGAAGAAGCCACGTTCCCAACCAGCGACTGCCCGCTGGTGGCTCTTGAGCGCCCAATCATCCTGCGCGACGCGCGAGACCCGCCAAGCCTTGGCGGTCTCCTCCATATGATCACCCATCGTCCTTCCGGTGATCCGGTTTGCCCAGCCCTTTGTGGGGAGCACGTAGTCTCGTGGAGTCAGAGACTGGAGGGCGGCAAGCGCGGCGGTCGCATCCTGCGCAAAGAGGTCGGTGAGCCGCTTCGATGCATCGGCCGTCAGGGCGATTGACGGCCGGCTCATGACTTCGGACCCGCCGACCATGGTGAGGTCGGTTCCTCCGCCCAGCATCCCTGCCGCAGCGAAGGTCGCCGTCATGCTGGTCGAGCATGCCAGGACGACGGAGAACGCCGGAACAGTCGGATTGAGCTTGGCATCAAGCCAGGTTTCGCGAGCAATATTGCTCCAGCCCAAATTCGGGATCACGGTTCCCCAGACGAGGAGATCAGGCTCCGCCTGCGCCGCCATCGCCTGCACGACAGGCACGGACAGAGAGATGGCATCGTAGGCAGCCAACGCGCCTCCGCCGCGGCCGAAAGGCGTCCGAAGGCCAGCGGCAATGAAGACGGGTTCGGCAAAGCGGCTCATGATGATCTCCAAAATTAATCCGTGGGCTGCACGTCCACGATCGGCGGGACGCGAAGTAGCTTGCGCCGCTAGCCGCCGTAGCGCTCGGTTTTGACAATGGAGGGGTCCAGGCCGGCCAGCAGCGCGCCCTCGGTCGCGATGTTGACGAAACCGTTGGACCCGCAAACGAATACTTGTGTGGGCTTTCGGTGAAGCCGGGCCAGAACTTCTTGGACCATCACGCCGTCGATCCGTCGCGCAAAGTCCGATGCGCGGATCGGGTTCTCGCGCGTAATTGCCAGCGCCAAGGCGAATGCCGGATCGCTGCATTCGATGGAATGAAGCTCTTTTGAGAAGAGAACGTCTTCAGCGGTTCGTGCGGACAGGAGCAGCGCTGTCGGCACGACCTGGGCTAGTGCGCGGCGCTGCCGGATCATCGCCATCAACGGCACGAGGCCGGAGCCTGCCCCGATCAACAGCACTGGGTCTATGGCAGGTTCAGGCCATAGGAAATGGCCGCCGAGCGGACCACGAAGCTCGATTTCGTCTCCGATCGCCGCGACATCGTGGAAGAACGGCGAAACTTCGCCATCCGGCAGGCGCTCGATAGCGAGCTCGACCGTCGGGAACGAGATTGCCGAAGACGCAATCGAGTAACTCCGCATCGCACTGTAGCCACCGGGCGCGGTCAGCCGGACATCGACGTGCTGCCCTGCGATGTGCGCGAACGGTTTGCTCAACCGAAGGAAGAAGCTCTTGATACTCGGGGTTTGCTGGACGATTTCGTCGATCACGCATGACTGCCACGCGATTTGCGCGCCGTTTTCAGTCATTGGTGTATCGCTGCTCGCGCCACGGATCGCCATAGATGTGATAGCCGCGCAGCTCCCAGAAGCCCGCCTCGTCACGCGTTGTGAATTGCAGCGCGTTCACCCATTTGGCGGACTTCCAGAAGTAAAGGTGCGGAACCAGAAGACGCGCCGGCCCTCCATGATCGCGGGGAAGCGGCTTGCCCGCATAGTTGAGGGCGACCATCGCTTTCCCGGAGAGCAGATCCGCCAGCGGGACGTTTGTCGAGTAATTATCGTAGCAGTGCGCCAAGACGAAATCGGTGGGCCGATCGAGCCCTGCATCTGCAAGGATGTCTTCGATGAGTACGCCCTCCCAGGCGGTATCCAGCTTGGACCAGGACGTGACGCAGTGAATGTCTCGGGTCATCTTGGTCTTCGGTAGGGCGTTGAACTCGCTCCAGTTCCACACTTTGACGGGCTTCGGACCGATCTTGACGGTGAATTTCCAATCGGAGGGCTCCACGCTCGGCGTTGGCCCGGCCGTCAGAACAGGGAAATTCTCCACGAGATGCTGACCCGGCGGTATCCGATCGGACTGGTCGCCGCCTGGACCGCGGCCTGTGAAACCTCTGGTGACCATAGCGAAACCCCCTTGCTTGTCACGACAGACCAGAACCTGATTCAGTTCAGAATTCTGTAAAAGATCTTTGCGCGCACAACCGCCGAACGAGCCAATTCACTGAAAATCAGAATACCGGATTCTCTATTAGCGTAGAGAAAAGTGTTGGACCATTTTGAGTCGTGGTTATGCGTGAAGACTATAGCGTCAGTCCAGTATGATTTCCCAATACCCTGTAGCTATAGTTTCGATAGCTTCGAATCGGCATTGCAGGCGTATCCCCGTCAGCGGATTTCGAGCGGACGCCGTCGCTTGCCAACGTTGGTGTGAGACCGGCGGGCGAGATCGCCCCTGCCAACGCGACCGCTGAGAGGTCGACTCCTCAACCGCTTGGGCGCTTATCGCCTCCATCCGGATGCTCACCCGCCGAACAGCAATAAACCGCTATTTTCGATAAACTTCTGAATCCGGCTCCGAGGTATGGAAACTATGTCGTACCGCTATTGGATATGTTGCGCGCATACCTTCATAGTCTGACACGCGAAATCTTTAAATCCTGAGTATATTTCGGAAGAAATTTCGATCTGATCGATAAGACTTCAGGATACAGCAAGCTGGAGACACCGATGAAAGCCGTTGGTTACAAGGTTCCGGGACCCATCGCCGAGGACGCCTCTCTGGTCGACATTGATCTGCCTCGGCCTGTCGCTGAAGGAGGCGATATCCTGGTTGAGGTGAAGGCTGTCTCGGTCAACCCGGTCGACTACAAAATCCGCAGCAGCACGCCGCCCGCTGATGGCGATTGGAAAGTGCTGGGATGGGATGCGGCCGGGATCGTGCAAGAGGTCGGCCCCGACGTGACGCAGTTCGCGGTAGGCGACGAGGTCTATTATGCCGGATCGCTCATAAGGCCTGGCACCAATGCGGAGTTCCATCTCGTCGACGCCCGGATCGTCGGTCGTAAACCCGCGTCGCTCGACTGGGCGGAAGCGGCGGCGCTGCCACTCACGACGTTGACGGCCTGGGAAGCCATGTTCGATCGCCTGGACGTGACGAAGCCCGTTCCCGGGGCGGCGGCGATCCTCATCATCGGTGGTGCGGGTGGGGTCGGGTCGATCGCCATCCAGATCGCTCGACAGCGCACGGATCTCATCGTCATCTCCACCGCCTCTCGGCCGGAAACCCAGGAGTGGGTTAAAGGGCTTGGGGCTCATCATGTCATCGACCACTCTCGGCCGCTCGCGCCACAGATTGCCGAGCTCAACATCGGCGCTCCCGCTTTCGTGTTCTCGACCACGCATACCGAGCAGCATGCATCCGACATCGCCGAACTGATCGCCCCGCAAGGACGGTTCGGATTCATCGACGATCCCAAGGCGCTCGACGTCATGCTGTTCAAGCGCAAGGCAGTGTCGATCCACCACGAGCTGATGTTCACACGGTCGCTCTACGGCACGCCCGACATGGATGAGCAGGGCAAGATCCTCAATTCGCTGGCGGTGCTGGTGGACGACGGCAAAATTCGCACGACGCTAACCGAAAAATTGTCGCCAATTAATGCCGCCAATCTGAAGACGGTGCACGCACTGATCGAAAGTGGCGCGGCAAGAGGCAAGATTGTCCTCGAAGGCTTCTGATGACTGCCACCGCCGAACGTCTTTTCTAACCTCAAGAACGCCGGACGGATTACGCCACGGCGAAGGAAATTTCATGACGAAATCCATTGCCACCGCCTCGATCAACCGCGAAACCGCCGTCGCCCTCATCGACGCGGCGATCGCCGCGGCACGTACAATCGGCATCCCGGCTGCGGTCGCCGTCGTCGACGCCACCGGTAACCTGCGCGCGTTCGAGCGCACTGATGACGCGCCGTTTCTCACCGTCGATGTTGCCATCGACAAGGCTTGGAGTTCCGCCTCGTTTGGGTACCCCACCCATGTCTGGAACGACTATGTTTCGAACGATCCAAAAGTGGCGCCGCTGGCCTATCGCCCCCGGATGGTCGCTGTCGGCGGAGGCTATCCGATCCTGGAAGACGGGAAGTTGATCGGCGGGATCGGCATCTCCGGAGGCAACTATCAGCAGGATCAGGATGCGTGCGTCGAGGCACTCACGAAAATCGGGTTCGAGCTGCCAGCCTGACGACTTTAAGGCCATCGCCAGCGGCGGTGGCCTGCAGATGCGACCTTATGAAAGACTTTAAGATGGAAGCGTTCGTCGTCTTCACCCGCGAAGAAACCACCGATCCGGAAGAACTCGCAACCTATTCTGCAGGCGTCGGCCCATCGTTCGATGGCCACGACGTAACCTTTCTCGCCGCTTATGGCGCGATGGAGCATTTGGAGGGGCCGCCCGTCGAAGGGGCCGTAATTTTGCGGTTCCCGACGATGCAGGCCGCCCGTGATTGGTATCATAGCCCCGCCTACCAAACCATCGCTGCGCACCGTTTTGCCGGTTCCCGCTATCGCGCCTTTGTCATTGAGGGGCGGCGGTGACACACCGACGGAAGAACGGCGGGGCTGGCCACGAGGTATCGGTCGGCGAACTCGCATCCTACAACCTGTAGGGGATCAAGGCGGTGAGGTTCGCGTGCCATCGCCACACGCGACCACTCATCGGACTTCTGCATCGGAATTGGAGGATCAGATGAGCGTCGACGAACGACAAGCCCCCGAGCTGCGGGTGCAGAGATGGATTGGCGCGGATGGAGAAAGCATCGCGCCGCTCAAGCTGTCGGATCTCGGCACCGGCCCGAAAGTCCTCTTCGCCTTCCAGCACTGGTGCCGTGGCTGCCATTTGCATGGATTTCCGACGCTACAAAGGTTGCATGGTGCATTGAGCGCCAAGGGCGTGGGCTTCGCGGTGATCCAGACCGTCTTCGAAGGAGCGGATGAGAACACCTTCGAGAAGCTGCGCGTGAACCAGCTCAAGTATGCGCTTCCTGTCGCGTTCGGTCAGGACGAGCCACCTGCCGGCGCGACGCTTCCCACCTTCATGGAGGACTACCGCACGCGGGGAACGCCCTGGTTCTCCGTGATGGACGCTGGCGGCCGCATCGTATTCTCGGACTTCCATCTCGACGCCGATCAGCTCGTGAAGGGACTGGAGCTGGTGTAACCGATGCGGCGCTGGGTCATCCTGATTGCCACCCATCTCGCGATGCTCGCCATGGGCTTCGCGGGCGGTGTCTACACGCTGCCGATCCTGACCGCCCCCCAGGCCCCGGACGCGGCGGCCTTGCGGACCATCTCAGCCGAGACGCTCTACGCAGGGCGTCTGGCCCGCGATCTCAAAGGCAGCGACCTGCTTCACTGGGGGGAAGGCGAGATCCGGGTCTCGCGCGACCGTATCGCCCATATCGGGCGCCTCGCCCCTGGTCCCGACTACAAGCTCTACCTCGCACCACGTTTCGTCGACACGAAGGAGGCCTTTCTCCTAATCAAGGACAGATCAGTCCGCGTGGGCGATGTGAAGACGTTCAACGGCTTCATCGTCGAGGTGCCTGCCGGCATCGATGTCCGTGACTACAACACGGTCGTCATCTGGTGCGAAGCATTCGACCAGTTCATCAGTGCGGCAGAGTATCAACCCTCAAGTCAGGCCCGAGAACGAGCCCGGCGATGGATACCATGAGGTCGGCGGGCAAGCGCGGCCTCGTTCTCGCGCCGGTGGCGGCGCTGCTGCTGAGCGTCGCCGCTCTGCTGCTGGGCAATGGCCTGCTGAGCACGCTCCTGATCGTGAGAGCCGGCCATAAGGGGTTCTCGACCGGCGCGATCAGCGCGATGATGTCCTTCTATTTCGCGGGTTTCACGATCGGCGCGCTCGTGTTGCCACCGATCATCGTCTCCGTGGGACATGTCAGAACCTTCGCCGGCTTCGCGGCCATTGCCT
>ERZ650302.760-NODE-760-length-18040-cov-5.824242_pt1 | contig 18040 bp, 18 predicted proteins | sample MGYA00376238_ERZ650302 | MGnify/ENA primary metagenome ERZ650302 (study PRJEB26733, sample SAMN07839298) | wastewater metagenome | biome: urban; feature: wastewater treatment plant; material: waste water | place: USA: North Carolina | collected 2016-04-28 ... | reverse complement strand
TCAACAGGAATTTCTAACAATTGAAGAATAACTGGTTGGTCTTTACCCAACATTTCACCGCTAGCGATACGGAATAATAAGCTGTAACCAATTTGACCTGCAGCGCCAGTCACGGCAACACGAACGGGTTGCTTCATGTAATTATCTCCAGTTGAGGATAGTCAATGCGATTAAATAGCTGTTCTATCTAATCTTAATAATCATAAACGCGAAAGATTGTACTCCAATCATTCAGCAGATGCATGCAAAAGCACATCAAATTCCACAAAAGTCTGATAGAAAATATGAATAAAATTTCTCAAAAAGCTTAAAAGTCAAAAATTACAGTCACCTAGCAAGCTAGTAAGAACCTTTAATAAAAAACTGATTCGGGCAATTGGATTCAACCCCTGCACCACACTGCTTATAGCGCCCTGCAGTGTCATAACAAATTTTGATTTCAGTTAAATAACTTTTGCCTTGATGGTTAGAGCACTGAAAATGCATGCTTTTTAATGACATACCTGAATTGGACTTGAGAAACAAACTTCGCAGTTGTGACAATTGCACGCTTTGCGTGTCTTGCCCTGTCAGTACCGAAGGCACGTTAATCCGATCAGCATTGTTAATGATCATGCGGAAATACTGACTGGCATTCATGGGCACACAGCCACCAATGGCTTGCCACAATTGTACCCGTGCAGCTTCATCAGGCATAACCCGCGCCACCACTTTGGCTTGCAAAGGCGGCAACTTCGCCGATGACTGAGTACGGCACTCACGCGCAGCAACATCAGGATATAAGCCTTCAATATTCAGCGAATAACCTTCTAAACATTTACGCTTTTTGCTTTTACTCGAATCAATTAAACACACGGCAGGCGTCATTTGCACAGACATCACATAACCTTGTACAGGAGCAGAAAATGCATTTTGCGTACACAAAACCAAAGCTGCGCCGCTCAAACTGAGCAGTGTCACTTGAATCGGCTGTGAAATTGTACTCATCCACACTTTCAATGCTTGAGCCCCCTTGTTATTTACGCGCCCAATAATCTTCAGATCTAACTACCAACACGATCATCAAGCTGTATCACTTATATATTTGCCTTAAGGTGTATTCCGCGATGGAATATGTTGCATACGACTACTCATCGATTGTCCACCCTGCCCCAACAACACACCATAATGTGTGGCATTGGTCATGACATGCTTGACATAGTCACGTGTTTCTAACAATGGAATACTCTCGGTATATTGGTCTGCAGCAATCGCTTGAAACTCCGGCTGCCAACGACGTGCACGGTTCGGCCCTGCGTTATATCCCGCTGTAGCAAGCACTGGACTATTGCTTAATTGTCTGTAAATCGTCGACAAATAAAATGTGCCATAACGAATATTGGTATTCATATCACTCAGCGCGGCAGGATTATAAGTTTCACCCATTTGTCGTGCAACCAGACGTGCCGTATCGGGCATGATTTGCATCAGTCCACCTGCGCCGACATGTGAACGCGCAGTGGTATTAAAACGGCTTTCCTGACGCATCAATCCATAAGCCCAAGCTGGGTCAATACCTACATTTTGACTGTGACTTACCACATAATTACGGTGTGGCATGGCATAACGATAACTATAGTTGTGCTTATTCACAGTACGATCTGCTGCATAAATGGCACGATCATACCAACCCATATCGGTCGCACGCTTAGCCGCTGCTAAAATCAAACCATCATCCTGTCTTAAATACGCCTGACGTACCGCCCAATTCCATTCACGGTTGACATAATTGGCAGGTGCATTAACTTCACGCAAGGCAAAGGCACGGTTAAAGTGAATATCCTGATTCAAACGCTGTAAGTCATGAGTACTTGGTTGTGTATTCGCAGGAATTGTATTGTAAGTTTGCCCAAGACGATCTTTCGCCAACAAGTTGTGATAATCATCACCCTGCGCCAGTTTTTTATAAATATTTTGCGCGCTACGTTTCGATGCTGCATCATTGCGTTGTTCTGAAGCACGTGCCAACCAATATTGCCAACGATCTTCCTGTTTTTGAGTCACGCTCATGCTATCCACCGCACGAATCACACTTTCCCATGCGCCAAAACGAATCGCCTGACGGGCATAGATTTCTGCTTCTTCGGGGCTAAATGGCAAGCCATAACTGGCATCTAAGGCACTTAACACTTCACGCTTAAAATTGTTTTTCATAACCGTGGTGCCACCAATATATCCCACAGCACGATACAAGGCTTTTTGTATTGCTTCTGGCGTACCTTCTGAACTGCGTTTTAGTGAAGAAAGTGCCGAGTCTAAATCGCTATCGGCTAGACGCCCCATCGCATAAATAAGATAGGCATGATCTTCATTGCTTGCTTTAGGTGCAGACCACAAATAATTCAGTGGATTGGCCTGAATGCTGTTCAATTGTGCCAAACTGATATTCATACCTAAACTTTGTGCAGTCGCTAAAGCAAGTCCAGACTGCCCTGCACGCAATTGTGCCCATAAGCGTTGCTGCTTATCTTGCTGAGTCATTAAAGGACTTGACAGCATCATCCGCCCCAAACCTGTACAAGATTCAGGTTGTGTACTGGTATTCAGCCATACATCTTTAAACTCAGCGACCACCAAAGGATCACCCGAACGGGTGCGGACTTGTGCCATAGCACAGCTTTCGGCTTGATCGGCATTACTCACATAGGCAAGCACGGGTTGCGCACTACTAAAATCGGCCTGTTTAACTTTTTCTTCGATGTAATCTGCTGCGAGTTTTTCTGCCATCGCCGATTGTGGATGACGCTGTGCAAACTGCACAATAGCACTGGGAGGTTGCATACCCAAATTGGTGTTCAATGCCCAGTATTCAGGATAGTAGCCCAAGACATCATTTTGCATAGCATATTGATACTGCTGCAATAAATCGACATCACCTGAATTGGCTGCACGCAGTGCATCATTAAACTGTTCATTTGCGGCATGCGTACCCGCCATCACGGCAAGCGAAACCAGACTTAATACAAGCTTTTTCGTTAATTTATTATTTTGTTTCATCATTTGCAGCATTCGCTTGCCTTCAGTCATTTACTTCTGCCTCGAGGTCCGCATCCAATCATTCAGCTTAGTTTAATTAGTCTAGAACCCAAGTTGTGTTCTGTTATGTAACCTTATGATTAGACACTATTAATCTTGAAATCAATCTTCCAACAATTTTACTTCACATTTCAAGTATGTGATGCATGGATTAAAGTCTGTCAGTTTATCTTGAATTCCTGCTAAAATACGCCCCTTTGTTTTATCTATTCCGTTTATTTTTTTAGACGAACACGTGAATTATCTCTTAGGAGCCTACATGACGGTTCAAACCTTCATCCCGAATGGTGCCCAAGCTGCCTCAGAAAACACTGTTACCCAGCCACAGCACACCCCAGCCATCGATGGATCAGTTAAAAAACTGTATATCGAAACGCAAGGGTGTCAGATGAATGAGTATGACAGTCACCGTATGGCAGACCTTTTGGGCGACTCGCACGGCTATGTGCTGACCAGCAACCCTGCCGATGCCGATATTTTGCTCATGAATACCTGTTCAATTCGTGAAAAAGCCCAAGAAAAAGTATTTTCTGAATTAGGACGTTGGCGCAAGCTTAAAGAAAAAAATCCCGATTTAGTCATTGGTGTAGGCGGTTGTGTGGCTTCTCAGGAAGGCGATAACATCCAAAAACGTGCGCCGTATGTGGATATGATTTTTGGCCCACAAACCTTGCACCGTTTGCCACAAATGCTTGATCAGCACCACGATCAAGTTGAAAAACCAAAGAAAGAAAAAATCAAACTGGTGGATATTTCTTTCCCAGACATCGAAAAATTCGACTTCCTACCTGAGCCTCGTGTTGAAGGGTTTAAAGCCTTTGTGTCGATTATGGAAGGCTGTTCAAAATACTGTTCTTTCTGCGTAGTGCCTTATACACGCGGTGAAGAAGTTTCACGTCCTTTAGATGACGTCTTAGCTGAAATTGCGACTTTAGCCGAAAAAGGCGTGCGTGAAATTAGCTTGCTCGGTCAAAACGTGAATGGCTACCGTGGTGAAACTTATGACGGCAAAATTTGTACTTTTGCCGATTTACTGCGTTTGGTTGCCGAAGTACCTGGTATTGGGCGAATTCGCTACACCACATCACACCCGTTAGAATTTAATGATGATTTGATTCAATGCTACCGTGATTTACCGCAAATGGTGTCGCATTTACACTTGCCTGTGCAAAGTGGCTCGAATGATGTGTTACAAGCTATGAAACGCAACCACACCATTGATGTGTATATCGACAAGATTGCCAAATTACGTAAAGTACGCCCAGACATGCACTTATCTAGCGACTTTATTATTGGCTTCCCAGGTGAAACTGATCAAAACTTTGAAGAAACTTATCAGTTTATTCAAGACATGGATTTTGACCACTCCTACAGTTTTATTTACTCAAAACGTCCAGGAACACCTGCATCTGAACTTGAAGACACTACCCCTGAAGATGTTAAAAAAGAGCGTTTGGCCAAAGTTCAGCAATGGATCAAACAATCGAGTATTGATAAGACTGATGCCATGCTCGGAACAGTACAACGTGTCCTGATTGAAAATGTTTCTGACAAAGACCCGAACATTTTAGTGGGTACGGCCGACAATACACGTTTAGTAACATTTATTGGTGACCCAGCTTGGGTCGGACGCTTTGCGGAGATTGAGATTACCGAGATTAAAACTTTGAATTTAGTTTACGGTGAACTCTTGAATCTTGAGCCTGACGTGGCGTAATGTAGGAGCTAAAGTCCAATAACAGATTAAGGAATTCTCTTGACTGCAGCGATTCGACGTACAGTAACTTTTCCTGGCATTTCAATGGAACGTCTAAAAAGCATGCTCGGTGCCTATAACGGACATTTGAAACAAATCGAACAACGTCTAGACGTGCAAATTTCCCATCGTGGTGACGCCTTTTTTATAGATGGGGAAATTGATGCAGTTGAGCGAGCCGAAACGCTCTTGCAACGCCTGCATGAGGAAGCGGAAAGTTCTGCACAAATTAGTGCAGACACGCTCCACATGATGATTCAGGGCAGTCAAACTGACCGTGAATTACAATCGGATGATGGGCAAGAGCATACTGGATTGGATGCTGTCTGGTTGCAAACCCGCAAAGGGCGTATTAACCCACGCGGTGCCAACCAAAAGCGTTATGTGCAGCGTATTTTGCAAAGCGATATTTCATTTGGTATTGGCCCTGCAGGTACAGGTAAAACCTACTTGGCTGTTGCCGCTGCCGTAGATATGCTGGAGCGTAATGAAATCCAGCGGATTCTATTGGTGCGCCCTGCGGTTGAAGCGGGTGAAAAACTGGGCTTCTTACCAGGTGATTTAACCCAGAAAATTGACCCTTATCTGCGCCCACTTTACGATGCCTTGTATGAAATGTTGGGTTTTGAAAAAGTCGCCAAACTCATTGAACGCCAAGTAATTGAAGTTGCACCACTGGCGTATATGCGTGGTCGTACCCTCAACCACTCTTTTGTGATTTTGGATGAAGCGCAGAACACCACCCCTGAACAAATGAAAATGTTCCTGACACGTCTGGGCTTCGGTTCACGTGCAGTCATTACAGGTGACGTGACTCAGGTCGATTTACCACGTGGTCAGCAATCTGGCTTATCACATGCTTTGCGGGTACTGGAAAATGTGCATGAAATTCACATTACCCGCTTCCACTCACGCGATGTAGTACGTCACCAGTTGGTGCAAAAAATTGTTGAAGCCTACGAAGGCTGGGACAGTGAGCAACAGCGTTTAGGTGCCAAAGCACGTGCAGAACGTAAAGCGCGTCAGGAAGCATTAATTGCGGAAAATGACGCCGCAGCAGATGCACAGCATTAATTGCTGTGTGTTCTGCATCCCAACTGAAGGATTAAGGATTCATTTTGAAATTAAGTCTGAGCCTGCAACAGGATATTGAAGCGCCTGAGTTGGTGTTAAAACGTGCCTATCTGAAAAAAGTAGTAGAAACCACTTTAAGACATATAGACACCCAAAGTGATTGTGAAATCGGAATTGCTTGTGTCGATCATGCCGAAAGCCACAAGCTCAATTTGGAATATCGTAATAAGGACAAATCTACCAACGTCTTGTCTTTCCCAAGTGACTTACCCAATGAAATGGCACAAGTGTTGCCAAGCTTTCCAATTGGAGATTTGGTGATTTGTATTCCTGTGGTTTTGCAGGAAGCTGCAGAACAAGCCAAAACACCATTGGCGCATTTCACTCACATGTTGGTACATGGCACGCTGCACCTTATGGGCTATGATCATGAAACCTCAGATGCAGATGCTGAAGAAATGGAAGCTTTGGAAATCGAGATTCTTGCCAAATTTGGTTTGGATAATCCGTACATGCAAAAAGATTGAATTTTAAGTTATTGAAAATCATAAAATTAGCGAGCCAAGGCTCGCTTTTTTGTTTAAAACTGCCCTCCCTCTAACTTCCTCGATTGGTGAGAGAGAACATTTATTAGAATTCCATGATTGCTAAGTAGTAGAAGGATATTGCTGCGTAAATAAAGATAAGATCTTGGTTTTTCTAGGCTTTTGTAAGTCCTTCCTTAATTCCCAGTGGAAAGGAGAACATAAGCTAGAATCTATAATGGTTAGACGCTACACAAAATCTTCTCTCCCTTTGGGAGAGAGTTACAGAGAGGAAAAAACTAGCGCACCTCAAACTCAGCTTCGGCAGGGTCAAAACGCCACGTTCGCACAATCCGCAATTCAGAAATATCTTTCATTTTGGCATCAAATGCGCCAAAAGGTGCAGCTTTACGTACCGAAGCTTTGGCTGCTTCATCCAACATAGCATGACCTGAACTTTCAATTAAACGAATGGCACGAATCCCACCATTGCTGTTTAAAATTACCATTAAACGCACCTCACCCGCTAAATTCTGTGCTTTGGCCTGTTCTGGGTAATAGCGGTTGCCATAAAACTCGACTTTTTGACGGAATTTCTCCATATAGCCCGCAGTGTTGTCTTGCTTGGCCTGAATTCCATCAATGGTTTTAATTTTTTGCTGACGGCTAAAGTTTTGTTGGCGTTGTAAATATTGCGCTTCAATACTGGCAACCATGGCCGCCTTAGCTTGAAATTGACTATTCAACTCCTGCATGGCTTTTTTGCGCTGATTTTCTGCCGCCTGTTTCTGCCAACTGAGCGTGGTCATCAACACTTTTTCTTCAAAGTTTAATTCGCGCTGTTGCTGCATACGCTCTAAACTTTCCAGTTCTTGCTCCCCTGCACTTTGTTCAGTCATGGGCGCAGGCATGTCACTCGACATGCGATGTTGTTCACGGAATGTCCCTGAACCTTGCTGATCGGCTTGGGCTAAGAAATCTGCATCTTCAACTTTTGTATCGCTCATGCGAACCGATATCGCAATTTCCTTGACCGCAACATCGCTTTGTTGCGGTGCAGCAAACTGCACGTCCAAAATTAATGCGTGCAACACAGCAGCCACCAGCAAAGCAGCAGCAAAAATAGGATCTTTCCACCAATCTTGGGTAGAAGGCATTAATTGAATTTTTTTTAGCATCACATTAATCCGACAAAACGTCTGATTCCCCAAACCGCAAAATGCGGTATAAACTAAAGAGCATATTACTTTGCTCAGTTTTTACTTTTCTGCAAAACTGCGAATTTCATCAAAAAGCTAACTACTGAGCCTTAAAATCTTAAAAATGGTGCAACTTATTTTGCTAAACTGCAAGCTTCTATGCCTGTATTTTTAATACAATTCGACAAAATATTTGTATCTGTAAAGAATAAATGACCGACTTGGACAGCCGTATGCAAACCCTGATCACCAATATCTCTCAACGTATCCGTCAAGTGTACCAAAAAGCCGAAGGATTTATTGAGGATGAACGTGAATTTCCATTATCTCAGGTCTTTTTAAATGCGACTTTTCAGCGCTTTGTGACCGATAATGTGAAAATGTTGCAAGATCTGCATGCAGACTTACACGACGACTGGTTACGTCTTTATGCAACCCTAGATTACAACGGCTTGAACATTACTCTATCTGTCGATTTAAAATTGGTGCAGATGGAATTGAATAAAGATACTCAGCTCATTGTGTTTGAACAAATTAGTGACACACAGGTCATTGAGGCGAGTTATCCAAGCTTTTTACATAAAATCGCGGTTAAGTGTGCTTTATTTTACTATCAAAAAATACGCAATGATGACCCTTTGGGCATGATTTTAGAAAAACTCAAAGTCATTAAAGTCAAAGATGATTTACTGCATTTAGACTTAAATCGCTGGTTAGGTAAAAACCGCTCTATCATTGATACACTCAGTAAAGTTCATGTGAATCATGCGGTATTACGCGAAGCGGAATTGGTGCTCACTGGCAACGTCAATTTGACCGCATTGTTCCGCAAAATGTCCGAAGAAAAACTAGATAATGTGCAAGACTCTCTTGCAGATACCCAAGTCACACCGCTGAAACAAAAATAAAGCGAGACTAAAACTTTGCAAGAGAATTCGTACAGGAAAACGACACTTACCGCATATTTCCTAATATTCTCTTCATATTCAACACCTATAATGGCAGTAAGCAAGTAAATTGCATCTCCGTATTTACAGAGGAAATATCTCAGCAATGGCAAATCATGTATTAAAAAAAATGGGTATGGCAGCCAGTGTGTCAACAGCACTGTTCTTGGCTGGTTTCTCTAGCCAAACATTTGCCATGAGTCCTTTCCAAGCCAGTTATCAATTTAACTACAATGGTAAAAACTTAGGTTCTGCAACACGAACTTTAAGCAAAACAGGTAACCAATGGAGTTATGTATTTTCGGCTAAAGCTGGCGTAATCGCCTCTGCCACAGAAACTAGCCGTTTTACTTTTAATGATGGCAAAATTGGCTCATCTAGCTTCAGCCGCAGCAGTAAGATTTTAGTGCATAACAACACCATGAGTATTAACTTCAATCCTTCGGCGAAAACCATTAACACTAAAAAGGACAGCGAAACCCGTTCTTTTGCCTGGAAAGCGGGCGTGTTGGATGAGTTGAATGCAGAGCTGCAAATCCGTGAAGATTTAAAAAGTGGCGGTTTAAAATCGAGCTACTATATTGCCGACCACAACGAGGTTGAATCACGTCGCTTTATTAAACAAGGTGCAGAAAAGATCAAAACCAATTACGGTACCTTCGACACTATTAAAGTGGTGCTAAAACATAGCAAACCGAACCGTGATACGATTTTCTGGTTGGCACCAAAACTTGACTACTTGCCTGTAAAAGTCACCCACCAAGACAAAGACAAGTCTTATGGCTTATTACTCACAGGTTATAAAGGCCCAACCAACTAATTTAGAATATAACTGCTGAGCAAACTCAGCAGCTATTCACCATTTGGTAAATTGTTCTTGCATTTTTTCAGGTGCTTTTTAAAATACGCTTTTGCTTTGAAAAGCACCTGCTCTTGAGGATTCTCCCGTGCATGCACTAGAACAGAAAATTTTAGCCGAAGGTATCGTTCTATCTGAAGCGGTTCTAAAAGTCGATTCTTTCTTAAACCATCAAATTGACCCTGTGATGATGCAGCAAATTGGTCAAGAATTTGCGCGTTTGTTTAAAGATGCAGGCATCACCAAAATTATTACTATTGAAGCTTCTGGCATTGCACCAGCTGTGATGGCAGGTTTAGAACTTGGCGTTCCTGTAATTTTTGCACGTAAATATCAATCTTTAACCTTAAAAGATGATTTATATCGCTCTAAAGTATTTTCATTTACCAAGCAAACTGAAAGTACGATTGCCATTTCAAACAAACATATCAGCGCTAGCGACAAAGTCTTGGTGATTGATGACTTTTTGGCAAATGGTCAAGCTGCACTCGGTTTAGCAGATTTAATCCATCAAGCCAATGCAGAAGTCGTGGGTATTGGAATTGTGATTGAGAAATCATTCCAACCAGGTCGTGAATTATTGCTTGAAAAAGGTTATCGTGTTGAATCATTGGCACGAGTAAAATCTTTGGCAAACGGTACTGTTGAATTTGTACGGGATTAAGGTCGATTAAAACTGATGTTGTTTCATCATCTAGCCCTGTGATCAAAGAGTGCTTAGGCGCTCTTTTTTTATACTTATTTTCAAACTTAAACGGCTCATTTACATATATTTAATTTACAAAATAGTAGCGCTACGCCATGCTGCACTTAAAATAACAGTGTTTAAGCAGTTTGCTTTTTTAGATTGCAGCTCTACACAGCACTTTTTAGATCGTCTGCGTGCATTGATGCATGCGGCATGAGCACAAGGCATTTTACAGTCATGACACAAGATAATCCGTTGATGGAACACAGTATCGTCTGTCCGAAATGTGGTTCAACTCAAGTTGAAAAACGCAACCATGAACAAAACTTGCAAAAAATTGGTGGCGTGTTATTAGGCTCTGCAGGTACAGCAGCAGGTACAGTGGGCGGTGCAGCTTCAGGAGCTTCTATTGGTGCAGCAATTGGTACAGCCGCAGGGCCATTGGGCGTAATTATGGGCGGCACGATTGGCACCTTTGTCGGGGCAATTAGTGTGGGAATCACAGGCGGTTTTCTTGGGCATCGCTTTGGTAAAAAAGCAGGTGTAATTGTCGATCAGAATATTTTTCTAGATTTTCAATGCCTCAAATGCAAACACCGCTTTAAAGAAAAAGTCGAAACAACCAAACAACTCTAAGTAACCCTAAATCAATTTCAAAAAAGTGCTGCACATAGCAGCACTTTTTTGATTACCTCATTTTATTTTGTAGTGCTGCTTGCAGAAGTCATCACAGGCTCTTGTACCGCTAAATATTCGGCTTCCGCAGATTGTTTCTCAATCTGCTTTGGTTCTGCAAAGCTCAGACTATGCACAATTTCAGTTGCTGCAATACTTGACCATGAACACCCTAAACTCAATAGACTTAACCCAATCAGCATCCACTTATTCATTTTCACTTTTCCTCAATCTCTCATTTTTACAGCAGTCCATTGTGCTCAATACATCAGTCTGCACAAAAAAATGCTGCGTGAACCGTGACAGAAAACTCTGCTTTTAAAGCGGTGATTAGACCTGAAAAAAGAAAAACTGAATATCACTGCAAATGGTGGTTTAGGTGAAAAGTGCACTTATTTTCAACTCAAAATCGAATTCAAGTACAAAAAATGAAAGCGTAAAATGATATCCACATTTTACGCTTCATCTTGATTGAAGAAAGAGTTCACATCCCCTGTAATTTTTTTACCATTTCGCCTAAACGTTGTCCTTGTACTTCACAAAGGATTTTTTCATCCTGGCTCAAAGCCTGATCGTGGCGTGGGCCGCTCACATGCGTTGCTCCATACGGCGTACCGCCCGTTTTGGTATTTGATAAAGCAGGATGCGCATTATGCAGTCCCATAATCATCATCCCGTGGTGAAACAATGGCGGCAACATGGTCAATAAGGTACTTTCCTGTCCACCATGCATCGAACCCGATGAGGTAAAAACACAGGCAGGTTTATTGTGCAATGCGCCATTCAGCCAGAGACTGGTGGTTTGATCCCAGAAATATTTCATTTCAGATGCCATATTGCCAAAGCGTGTAGGAGAACCCAAAGCCAAACCTGCACAATTGGCTAAGTCATCTAAAGTGCAATAAATATCACCTTCGGCAGGAATACTTGGCTCGGCTTGTTGCACTACTGTAGAGATATTGGGCACAGTTCTAATTTTAACGGGCATGCCACTGGCTTCTACCCCATTGGCAATTAAATGTGCCATTTCTTTGGTAGAACCATATTTACTAAAGTACAAAACCAGAATATATGCTTGCATCATGCTAAGAAATCAGACTAAAAATGAAAACTATACGGTATTTTGCTACTTTTTTGGTTAAGCTTAACCATGAAAACAGATAATGATGATTAAAAAAGTTGAGACAGTCACTGTATGATCGTTGAATATTTAAAGAAACTGCCTTTTTATGACAAACAATGGTTTCAATTTGTTTTATTTGTGCTGCGTCGCTTTGAAGCAGATCGCTGCCGTGAACAAGCGGGCTCTTTAACCTACACTACCCTTTTTGCTGTTGTGCCGATGCTTACCGTATTTTTGGTGATCATCTCATCTATTAAGGCTCTCGAACCCGCACGGCAACAATTACAACAACTGATTTACAGCAACTTTTTACCTAAAACCACCATTGCCTTTGATAAAGCCTTAAATGCCTTTACCGAAAAATCCAGCAACTTAACCGTCATCGGGGTTTTATTTTTATTCGTGACCACAGTAATGATGCTGACCAGTATTGAAACTGTGTTTAACCGAATATGGCGGGTGAAGGAAACCCGTGGCGGCATTGTGGGTTTTATGCGTTACTGGACCATCATTTCATTAGGCCCTATTTTATTGGGCAGTGCTTTTGTCATTTCCTCAACTTTGGCTTCTATGAATGTGCTGAGTAATAACTTTGCAGGTTATGAGCTCAATGGCGCATTTATTTTATGGCTGATTTCATTTGCACTGACCATTTTGGGTTTTTTTATTCTGTACTGGACCATTCCCAATCGCAGCGTACCTATTAAAGCCGCATTAATTGCAGGAATATTCAGTGCTGTTGTATTTGAATGTTTGAAAAACCTGTTTGGTTTTATTATGTCCAACTTCACCAGTTATGAAATTATTTATGGTGCATTTGCTGCCGTACCTATTTTCTTACTGTGGATTTTTCTGTCTTGGAATATTGTGCTTTTGGGTGTTGAAATTAGTTTTGCCCTGACCGCTTTTGAAGCCAGACGCGAGAAAAAATGCCACCCGTTGCTCATGTTACTGGACTTGCTGGATTTATTTTATAAAAAGCAAATGCGCGGAGAAAGTGTCTCAGAAGCTGAAGCACTGCATGTATTGGGACATAACGAAATCGGCCGCTGGCCGTCTTATGTGCGAATGCTAGAACAACAAAACTTAATTAAACGTACAGAAAATGATGAATTTGTATTGGTGCGTAATCTATCTCAGGTAGATTTTTGGAGCTTTTATTCACAGTTACCGTATTCATTGCCACGTCGTCAGGACTTGACCAATGTTTATTCTGATGATGAATGGATGCAAAGACTCGGCCCCATACTCAATGAAACCGATGACTATTTAGCTGCCAAGTTGTCGATTCCGCTTTCTAAGATTTTTGAAGCGAAGTAACTGTTCATCCAGAGCATTTCAATTTTTGGCACAAACCATCTTCTAGTTTGGGTATGCAATCCGCTCAGTCGCTTGAAGATGGTTTGTGCTTGATGGATAAAACAAAATTGGTTTTGCAGGCGCTTCCGATAAAGGACTTAAACGTACCGCGACCGTTGTGGCTGCCCAAAGTATGCCTGCACTCAGCGCAAGTAAATCGCCAAAATACATATGGCTAAAGTTTTGTTGAGTCTCGTGTTGAACAGTATCACGCCATAAAAAAGTCACTGCTATACCAGCAAAAGACAACAGAATCCCGCCCCATTGCAAGCGAGATAAACGCTCTGCAGGGAGTTTCCAGCGCAGCGCTAAAAAGCTACAAAAAACAGACTTTCAAATAAGCTGCTAACTCAACCCAAATAGCTTGGTTGATTAAATACGCTTGAGTAGGTGAAATATTTTGGCATTATGCGTGACTTTGCAAAAAAAAAGCGACCTAAATAGATCGCTAATTTTAAATAAGATATGGGCTTAATCGTCTGTTGCAAAAGCAATATCACTGAGTCCGGCTTCACTCGCACGTGACATTACTTGCGCCACAGCATCATAACGGGATTCTTTGTCGGCTCTTAATACCACAGTGGGTTGCTGTGCTTGCTGACTAGCGTTGTTAAAGCGGGTTTGCAATTCATCTAAGCTAATAATTTGATCATCCCACGCCACTTCACCATTGGCATTAATACTGACCTGAATTTGCTCAGGGGGTAAATCGACAATCTCTGCGCTGGTTTGCGGTAAGGTTAATGGTATAGATGGGTTGGCAACGGTCGCTGTCACCAAAAAGATGATCATCAATACCAACATAATGTCGATCAGGGGTATGAGGTTCATCTCATTCATGCCTGAGTCGTTGTCTTCACCCAATTGAAAAGCCATTAAACCTGACCTCCGACTAAGCTTTGCTGTGTTGCATTCACTTCAGTTTTTTGCACAGAAGAGTCTTGTTGCAGCATGGTGTCAATCAACAAACTATGTGCATGATCTTGCAAGTTTGTTGATAAGGTACGGTTTACACGCGAGCAAATGTTATAAGCAATCACGGCAGGAATCGCCACCGCTAAGCCGAAGCCAGTCATAATCAACGCTTCACCAACAGGTGTTGCCACTTGTGCCAATCCCGCTTGACCGCTTTTTCCAACTGCCACAAGCGCATGAAAAATACCCCAAACTGTACCAAACAAACCCACAAACGGCGCTAATGAGGCAATCGTACCCAGTACCGATACGCCTTTTTCTGCCGATGCTTTTTCTACCGAAATTTGACGCAATAAGGCTTGTTCAGCAACCGCTTTACGCTGCTCGAAATTTAAGGGTACCAATTTTGCTTTCAGCTGATTTAAAGCCTGTGACAGTTGAGCATAAGCTTGTTGCTTCAATTGATGCGTGCCCATCAATCGTAATGCAAAGATGGTCCATGTCGCAATCGACATCGCCAATAACACGAAATACAGCGTTTTGCTGACTGCATCTGCATGTTGCCAATAGACGGAAAAGTTCATACTCGAACTCCTGTTGAAGGTTAGCCGTTAGGGTTCAATGTCAATTCAAAAGGCTGCTCAGCACGAATTGGATAAGCCACGCCATTTTCTTTGTACGGTTTGAATTTTGCACTTCGCACTGCGCGTAAAATCTTTTGATCTAAAGCAGGTATACCACTAGAACGCGTAATTTGTGCATCGGTAATTACGCCTTTTTCATTGGCCTCAATCCGAACCACCACGTTACGGGTTTCCCCCTGTAAATCACGATTGGTATAAGAAGGTTTTGGAGAACGACTCCATTGCACGCCTGAGCCGCCTATCGACACTGTTTTTGGAGCAGAAGGTGCGACAGGAGCAGGTGCTGGTGCAACAGGTGTAACTGTCGGTTTCGGTGCAGGCTGTACCACTTTAGATTCAGTCACCGTTGCTACAGGTGCAGGTTGCACCACACGTTCGACTGGTTTTTCTACGGGCTTCGCCACGGGTTTAGGGGCTTCTGCTTTTTTAACTTGCTGTACTTTTTCTACTTTTTTCGGTGGCGGTGGCAACGGTTTTTCTACCACAGGCACTTCTTTTACAGGCTGAGGCTTGGGTTTTTCAGATTGTGGTTCAGCTTTTGGCTGTGGCGGTAACGGTTTAGGCTGTTCTTGAATTTTTACAAAGCGGACTTTTAAAGGTTCTTTTTCTATTGGCTTTAAGCTTGGGGTTTGCATCTGCCCCAATGCCCACAATATACCCACGTGTCCCAATGCAACCACGGCTAAAGCTGTTACAACATTCTTTTTCATAGTGTGGGACATATGCATCATAGCGTTGGGAGATTGGTTCATTAAAGTCAGCGACCGTGGGAAGCAATTGCCAAACCATCACAGCTTATACGATCAAACTGATCGGTTAGAACAATTAAAGTAACGCAATAATAAATGAGAAGTGTTTTCATTTGCAACTACTTTTTAATGACAAACGTGAATCATCCATTAAGTTTACGATTAAGAAACAGCTAAATTAAATATTATAACATTACAATTACAGCATAAAAAAACATGCCATGACGGCATGTTTTAATTCTACATAGCTTTTAAATTATTGAAATACAACAGTTTTGTTACCATCTACAATTATACGGTCTTCCAAATGCCATTTAACTGCACGTGCCAGTACATTACGTTCCACATCCTGCCCTAATTCACGCAGTTGATCTACTGTAAAGTCGTGGTTTACACGTTCAACATCTTGTTCAATAATCGGACCCTGATCTAGGTCTGCCGTTACATAGTGCGCAGTTGCACCAATCAGTTTTACGCCTTTTTCATAAGCTTGTTTATATGGGTTTGCGCCCACGAAAGCAGGCAGGAATGAATGGTGAATATTGATCACTTTCATTTCCCATTTAGATACAAACTCTTCATCTAGAATCTGCATATAACGCGCCAATACCAATAAATCATTGCCTTGCATCAATTCATCAATTTTAGCGTAAGCTTCACGTTTATTTTCTTTATTCACAGGCACTACTTCAAACGGAATACCAAAGTTCTCTACCGCTTCACGCAAGGTGTCATGATTGGACACTACTTTGGTAATTTCGCATGGTAAACCACCACGTGCATGACGCCATAACAGCTCAAGCAAAGCATGATCAACTTTAGACACCAAAATGCCAACTTTTTTCACATCGCTGACCAAAGCCAAACGCCATTGCATTTCGTAACGCTCTGCCACGTTGGAAGCAAAGGTTTGCAATAAGCTTTCTTTACGACTTTGCAAGTGATCCAGTTCAAACTCAACCCGCATGAAATAACGCCCGCCCTGAGCTTCTGTTGCGTATTGATCAAGCGCGGTAATGTTGGCTCCTTGATGATACAAAAAGCTCGATACAGCCTGCACAATACCAGGCTTATCTTCACAGGTAATCAGTAAACGTGCAGTATTCGCAGTCGTCATATTCATGTTGTTTTTAGTCACTACTTGGTTAAATTGAAAAACAAGCCGAGTATTCTAGCGCGTTTCTCAGACATTCTAAATAGCTATTCTCAGTCGCTTAGTCGGCTTGAGTATTTTTACTGGATGATAAACTCTCAAACAGTTCAGATGTACCTAACGTTTCTAGTAACCGCTCATAAGTTGCACGACTTTCACCACGTAAATACGCCCCTTCAAGGAACAACATTTGACGCAAAGCCTGCCAAATCCATTTTTCTTCCAAATGGTTTGAATCGGTAATGTGTCCCGACATATATAAGAAGTTAGTCCAGTTGGTCAGCACAATCCAAATATTAATAATCAAGGCTTCAATTTCGGACTCAGTCATTTGCATCAGACCCGCATCCACAAAAGCCTGATAAATTTTCTGTCCCTGCTGCATAACTTGTCCTGCAAAACGTGGATACATTTTGCGGAAATCTTCAAGACCTGTAAATTCAATGGCATCCTCCACCAGCTCTTTTCTCCGTTTCCTGTCCCGTATGTAAAGGCCGCAGAAATAATCGATATTTTCCTGCACTGTCAGCTCATCAAAAACGGCTACATTCTGAAGCACGATCCCAATCTGTTCCTTGAGCTTATAGCTGTCCGGCTTCATCTCTTCTCCGAATATCTTTATTTCACCTCTGTCATATTTCAGAAGTGACAAAAGGCAGCTGATGGCCGTTGTCTTTCCCGAGCCGTTGGGACCAAGTAATCCGAAGATCTCACCCTCCCGGATATCCAGTTCCAGATGATTCAGTGCGGTAAGATCACCGTATCGTTTTACCAGATTTTCTATGTGGACCATACTCTGTGGCATATGTTTTCCTCCTTTTTTACAGTCCGTTAAGCAGGACTTTTATGTCTCTTTCGCAGAAATTCATATTTCTTCTATGATGCCATTATATCCTTTTCTTCTGTCTGCTCCAAGTGTTGAATGTCACCACCTGCGAATGACAAATGTCATGTCTTTTTCAGAAGGATAGATTTTTCTTTGCAGGGAAGGAACCGGTATATTATAATAAAGGCACATTGATTTCAGAAATTTGTGCAGCAAAAGGGGTTCTCCCGGAACAGGATACGATAATTTTAGCCGGTTATCTGCCTGACTTTCGGAAAATGCTGTAGTAGAAAGGAGGGTATATTTTTTATGCGTTATTTTACAGATTCCATACTATTGCTTTTATACAGTACTTTAACATTTTTTTATGTGCCTGCAGATCAGGCTCTTGTGTTTGCCCTCCTTTTTGCGGTGATCCTTTGCTGCATTACTTATCTGTGCAGGGTATGTAAAACAGAATCCTGTTCCCACAAT
>ERZ650302.757-NODE-757-length-18077-cov-15.844801_pt1 | contig 18077 bp, 10 predicted proteins | sample MGYA00376238_ERZ650302 | MGnify/ENA primary metagenome ERZ650302 (study PRJEB26733, sample SAMN07839298) | wastewater metagenome | biome: urban; feature: wastewater treatment plant; material: waste water | place: USA: North Carolina | collected 2016-04-28 ... | reverse complement strand
CCAACGGGCTTTTGATATTGCTTTTGAAAGTGTCGGCTATGTGGACATACCTTTCCGTTGTCTTGATGTTGTTATGTCCCATAAGCTCTTTCACAATCTTGATGTCGGTTCCTTGCTCCAGCAAGTGGGTGGCGAACGAATGGCGCAGCAGGTGCGGATAAATCCGTTTCGTGATTCCCGCTTCCCGGGCCGCTGCCTTCAGCCGTTTCGACACGATACTCTCGGTGAAAGGTTCGCCCGGTCTGTGTTCAAAAAGCCACACTTTCGGTTTGTATAGTCTGTTATATTCCGTCAGCTTTTTCATCAACGGTTTTGATAGCAGGGTGTAGCGGTCTTTTTTTCCTTTACCCTGCCGCACCCGTATCAGGGAGCGGGATTCGTTGATGTCGCCGGGTTTCAGTTCCAGCAGTTCGCTGATGCGCAACCCTGCGGAATAGAGTATGGAGAACATACAGAAGAAACGCAGGTCTGTCACCGTCACGTCGAGTATTTTCTTTATTTCCTCCTTGCTCAACACGTCGGGCAGCGTCTTCTCCCGTTTGGCACGGTTCACCTTGTAACACCGCCGTTCCTGACCGAGAACTTTCTCGTAATAGAACTTGATGGCGTTGATACGCTGGTTTTGCTGGCAGGAGGATATGTTTTTCTCGTGGATGAGATACAGCAGGTAGTCGTTTATCTCGCCGGGAGTAACCGTTTCAATCTTACGCCCCTCGAAATGCTGTTGGAAATCGCGGAAATAGGAGGTATATACCCTTACGGTATGGTCACTGTAACGCACTTGCTGAAGTTTTTCCAGATAGCCTTCCGGCAGTGGCGGCCGTTTGTCTTCCTCTTTACGGGGTGCGGTTTCCTTGATGGCAGAATAGTCTATAAACGCCATTTTTACATAGCGGTCGAAGAACTCGGCAAGCACGAAATCTTCTGCCGGCAGATAAGCCCTGCCGCCGACAAGCAGTACGTTTTCTTCCTTCGACAGCGACAAGCGGATGTCATTGTCATTACCGAAAGTCACTTCGACAAATTCTCTCCCGTTTCTTATCACCGGAGAAAGTTTGATCTTGGTTTTTGGGGTATATATTTCCATGCCTCACGTTTTGTCGGATATTGAAACCCGTTTTCGCAAATTTATAAAAAAACACGGGTTATCCATGCGCTTTATTGACATTTAACAATAGATCCCGACTACCTGACAATAAGGTGAGGAGCCACGAAAATACCCTCTGCCAAATCCGTCCTTCCCGGCACTCCGTTTCTCCGATTTCCTCTGCCCTGCGCCACAAGCGGCCACTTCTGTGCCCGATGCTTCCATAGCCTTTCCAACTCTTTTACGTTCAGCCGGTTCCCCTTACTTTCGTTCCCGCATCGCTATTGGTGCTAACTAAAAACACTCGTAATTATGGACGAAAACGTAAAGAACGACGCTAAACAAGTCATGCTCGTTCAGAATGCCGACGACGGACGACTACAAGCCGTTACCGGCGTGGATCAGGACGGCAATATCCAGACCGCCGACCCCACGGATCAGAACGTGGCGAGCCTGCTGAACGTGAACACGCAGGATTCAGCCCTCGAAGCCTTCTTCAAAAAGTTCATGGAACAGGCCCAGAACCCCGTCCACACGGGTATCTTCGTCATGACGGAGAATGCCCTGAACAAACTTATCCGCATCGACTTCGACCCGGAGATTCTGGAAAATTACCGTATCGACCCCTCCGAACGGCTTCAGACGCAGGAGCAGCGGCAGTTCGAGCCGCTGGACGTCACGAAGATAGACCTGGCGGATATGGAGAAGAAAGGTATCCGCATGGAGGACATCGAGCCGCACCTGAAAGCCATGTCTTACGGACATAAATCCAACGGGCTGGTGGAGATGAACCCCGAACTGGAGAACGGGATGCGTGTTTCCACCAAAGGGCGCGTGTCGCTCGAAGAGCAGGCGGACGGCTCGCTGCGCGTCGTGCCGCATTACTGGCAGGAACGGCCCGACCTCGACGCCCCCTTCCACGGGGTGCTGCTCGATGAGGAGGCGAAAACGAACCTGATGAACACCCGTCATGCCGGGAAAGTGATCGACCTGGAGCTGGAGCCGGGCAAGCTCACGCCCTGCTACGTGTCGATAGACAAATGGACGAACACGCTGGAACCCATGCCCGTTTCGCTACTCGAAAAACGTGCCCGCATCAAGGAGGCCGACCTCTCGGAAGGCAAGCAGATGGATTTCTACGGCGGCGGCAAGGTGTTGCTCGAAGGATATACCACCCGCGCGGGTTATAAGCGGGATGCCTATATCCAAATCGACGCGGCCGAACGTAACTATTCCTTTACCTACGACGGTTTGGATCGCAACCGCTACGCCCAGGAGAACAAGGAGATTTACCGCCAGAAGGCCGCCGAGAAAAACGGACGGCAGGAAACTACGGCCTCCGAACGACAGCCCACGCTCACGATTCACCGGACAATCCTCAAAGCCTCCGTGCCCAAAGAGGCTTATGACCAGTGGACGGAAGCGGTGAATGATCCCTCCAAGCGGGCGGATGTCAAGGCTTTCTACATCAAGGGCATGGTCAAGGACGGGCAGGGTGAGCCGTTCAACGCCTGGGTCAAGCCCAACTTCGAGCGTAACAAGATGGACTTCTTCCGCTGGAATCCCGACCGTGCGAAACGGCAGGGAGCGGAGGTCAAACCCGCCGTTGAAAGCCGTACCCAGGTCGCCGTCAATTCCGAGGGCAAGACCGTCGAAGCGGTCAAAGGTGTGAAAGAGCCGCTCAAGCAGGGACAGCAGGAGGCCACCCCGGCGCAGAAGAAAAATTACCGCAGCAGCAAAAAGAGCAACTCCAAAGGTGTCAAGGTATAACGTATGAAATGGTTCTACATGCAGGCCGGAGCCATGCCGCTCCTGATCGCGGCGCTGGCCGCCTTGTACCTCCGGCCGGGTAAACGCAGCCCCCCGGAGGAGGCGGACGACGGACGGCAGTATTACGACGGGAACGGCAACCATGTCTATTACGACCGCCGGCTGATCGCCCGTCCGGAAAAAGAGAAAGAAGAAGAACTACAAGAAAACAACCACTGAAAAATCCGAATCATCATGCAAGTAATTATCGCAGAAAAGCCCTCGGTGGCGCGTGAGATCGCCGCCATCGTGGGAGCCACGAACCGTAAAGACGGTTTTATCGAGGGAAACGGCTACGCCGTAACCTGGGCCTTCGGCCACCTGGTCGGGCTGGCAATGCCCCAACAGTACGGCATCGCGGGTTTCCGCCGGGAAAACCTGCCTATCCTGCCATCATCGTTCATCCTCCTGCCCCGGCAGGTTCGGGAGGGTAAAGAGTATAAGGCCGACCCGGGTGTCGTGAAGCAGCTCGGTATTCTCCGGGAATTGTTCGGCATGGCCGAGCGCATCATCGTCGCGACCGACGCGGGGCGTGAAGGGGAGCTGATCTTCCGCTACATCTACTCTTACCTGGAATGCCGCACCCCTTTCGTGCGGTTATGGATCAGCAGCCTGACCGACCGGGCCATCCGCGAGGGGTTACAACACCTCCGCCCCGGCAACGAATACGACAACCTTTACCTCTCGGCCAAAGCCCGCAGCGAAGCCGACTGGATCGTCGGTATCAACGCCTCGCAAGCGCTTGCCGTGGCTGCCGGGCGGGGCGTCTGGTCGCTCGGACGGGTGCAGACCCCCACGCTGGCGATCATCTGCTCCCGTTACCTGGAGAACAAGGCGTTCAAGCCCGCCACCTATTTCCGGCTGAAGCTCTCCACGGCAAAGGAGGGCACGGAGTTCACCGTCCTCTCCACGGAGAAATTCGACGGCAGGGAGAAGGCGGAAGCAGCCCGCGCCGAGGTTATCGGCGCCCGAACGGTACGCGTCGTGAACGTGGAGCGCAAGGAGGCCAGGGAACAGCCGCCTCTCTTGTACGACCTGACGACACTCCAGAAAGAGGCCAACAGCCGGTATGGTTTTTCGGCAGAAAAAACGCTCGACATCGCCCAGTCGCTTTACGAGAAGAAGTTCATCACTTATCCCCGTACCGGCTCACGCTATATATCGGAAGATGTGGCCGAGGAGATTCCGGCACTCATCGGGAACATGACACGCTATCCCCGTTTCGCGGAATACGCGGGCAGGATGGATACCGCATCTCTCTCCCGCCGAAGCGTGGACAACGAAAAGATCGCCGACCACCACGCGCTGCTTCCCACCGAGAACCTCCCCTCCGAACTGGATGCCGACCACCGCATCGTCTATGAGATGGTCGCGGGGCGGATGCTCGAAACCTTTTCCGGGGCCTGCGTGAAAGAAAACACTTCCCTTACCCTGCAAAGCGCGGGGCATGATTTCACGGCCCGCGGCAGTATCATGGTCGAGACGGGCTGGCGGGCCGTCCTGAATGAACCTGTCGAGGAGAAAGAGGAGGACATGACCCTCCTTCCCGACATCGTGCAAGGCGACGAGCTGCCCGTCAAAGGATGCGGCACGGAACAGAAACAGACCCGGCCGCGCCCCCTTCACACGGAATCGAGCCTGCTGGCGGCGATGGAAACCGCCGGACGCGAACTGTCCGACGAGGCCGAACGCGAGGCGATGAAGGATGCCGGCATCGGCACGCCCGCCACCCGTGCCGCCATCATCGAAACGCTCTTTGCCCGCGAGTATGTCAGGCGAGAGAAAAAGTCGCTTGTACCCACGGACAAGGGACTGGCCGTGTATGCCGTGGTCAGGGACAAGAAGATCGCCGATGTCGCCATGACGGGCGGCTGGGAACTGGCCCTCTCGAAGATCGCCACCGGGGAGATGGACGCCCCGACGTTCCATCGCGGTATCGAGGTCTTCGCCTCGCAAATCGCCAAAGAACTGCTGGAAGCAAGAATCGACGGCGCGGAGAGTGACACAGCCTGCCCGCGTTGCGGCAGGCCCGTGGTGTTCTATCCCAAACTCGCCAAGTGTCAGAATCCCGATTGCGGCCTGACCGTATGGAGAACCGTGGCCCGCAAGGAGCTGACCGACAAGCAGCTCGCGGAACTGCTGACCAAAGGCAAAACCGGCACGATCCGGGGATTCGTCAAAAACGGCGGCGGGACGTTCGACGCGGCCCTCACGCTCGATGACCAGTTCAAGACCTCGTTCGTTTTCGAACCGCGCGATACTCCCAGGCAGGGAAAGAGGAACAAACGGAAATAATCGTTACCTTTGCCACTGGAAAAGACCTGTCATAACGAGATACGCTTGTTTGATAAGGATTTTTTCAGTGGTCGGCGCTTCGGGTGGGAACCCGGGGCGCCTTTCTCTTCCCCGATTATCAACGACCACTAAAAATTCTTATCATGCCAGACAAGCAACACCATACCCCCACGGGGGAATTGTCCTATTACGGACTTTCGTTACTATCCTACCTCAAGGACAGCCACCCGGAACTCATCGCCGAAAGTGAGTTCATCGCCGAGCGGGCCGACAGCGCCGCCCAAGCGTACAGCGAGGCGATCCGTTCGGGCTGCAACCACATCGAGGCCGAAGAAATTGCCCGCGAGGAACTCTGCCGCGGACTGCACTTTTCACCCTACAACACGCTGGTAAACATCCTCTGGAGGGAATTCGAGGCGGAGATTCCCGAGGATACCGCCCGGCAGGCGGCTCTACGCCTGCTGCCCCTCTGCCGCGGGGTGCTGGAGAAGTACGACCTCACGGACGACTTCGCCGACACGCCCGACTACGAACTGTTCTATACCGAACTGACGGGAACCGTCCAAATACTTCTCGAAGATGGCATTCAATAAGAAAACCCACCTCCGCCAGAATATCGACGCGCTGAAGACGGCCTTCACGCTCGACAGGGAACGGCGGGCGCCGACTCCCGAAGAAGAAAGGACACTCGGCGCATACAGCGGCTTCGGCGCCATCAAGGAAGTGCTGGAAAACCCCACCGGGAAACCGGACAAGGACGGCATGGCAACGCTCGTGGCCGAGTTGCACGAGGTCATCAGGGCGAACACCCCCGACGAACGGGAATACAAGCGCTACATGGACGGGATCAAGAACTCCGTCCTGACGGCTTTTTACACGCCCCCGAAAGTGGCAGACGCCATCGTGGAGGCGATATGGGACACGCGGATCGTCCCCAAACGTATTCTTGACCCCAGTGCGGGAACGGGGGTTTTCGTCAATGCCGTGGATTTCCACGACCCCTACGCGGAGATCACCTGCTTCGAGAAAGACCCCGCCACGGGGTTGATCCTGAAGCACCTGCACCCCGAAAAACGGGTGCGGGTACAGGGATTCGAGCGCATCGAACCCAAATACGCCGGTTACTACGACGTGGCCGTGAGCAACATCCCTTTCGGGGACGTGGCGCTCTTCGACCCGTTCTTCTCCACCCATACCGACCCCGTGCGGCGGCAAGGCACACGGGCGCTGCACAACTATTTTTTCATGAAGTCCGTCGATATGGTACGCGAGGGCGGCCTGGTGGCATTCATCACCTCGCAGGGAGTATTGAACGCCGAGCAGGGACGCCCCGTGCGCGAGTGGCTGATGAACCGCTGCGAGCCCGTATCGGCCATCCGGCTGCCGAACAACCTCTTTACAGAACACGCGGGGACGGAGGTCGGCAGCGACCTGGTTATCCTGCAAAAGAAAGCCGCCACGGGGGAACTGTCCGAACGGCAGCGGGATTTCATCGAATCCCGCAAGCTGTCGAACGGCATCCGGATAAACAACCTTTTCCAGTCGTTCGACAGGGTGATCCATACCGAGGCCAAAGTAGGCAAAGACCCCTACGGCAAACCGGCGATGGAGTTCACCCACGCGGAGGGCGTGGACGGCATCGACCGGGAGATGCGGCGTATGCTCTCGGAGGATTTCAACCGGCATTTCAACGAGAGTTATTGCCTGGAACATGCTCCGGAACAGACACCCGGTACACCGGAGCGGGAATTGTCCCGTCCCCGTCAGGCGGAACGCCAGCGTGCCGAAAGACACGAGCCCCGCCTTGCCGGAGAAATCGTCAAGGAGATTATCGCCGACGCCCGTAACCTTCAGCAGCAGCGGGAAGAGGAGGAAAAACGCCGCGTCGTCGCCGAAATGGCGGCGCAGGGCTACCATGTCGATACCGAAACCGGGGAGATTACCCGAATCGAAAACAAACCCGGACAAGTGTTACCGGATTCTGCCGCCACACCCGCCGGAGAACCGACCGGAGAGGATCTGGCCGACTTCGGGGCCTGGTCGAAAGAGCGGGAGAATCGCTTGTGGGAGCAGCACCCGCCGAAACCCGAAGATTTCGGCATGGCAGATACTCCCGTGCAGCACGTGGGCGGAATAACGGAACCGAAACCGCGGGAGGGCTTCGCCGGGTCGCTTTTCGACACGGTGGAAACGGCGGCTCCCGTACCTGCCACCCAAGCTGCCGAACCGGTAAACGTGCAGCAGGAACCGTTGCTGACGCTCTACGATCTGTTCGGCTTCAGCGCCGAGGAGCGGCGGCAGGCAGAACTCGGTATATCCAAGAAAAGGAACAGCCGCCGGGGAGCAAAGCGGAAGACGCCCCGGCAACCCTCGTTATTCGCCCCGGCCTCCTCTCCGGAGGAACAGAAGAGCGAAATGCCGAAAACGACGCCACCGGAGCGTGATCCCGAAGACTTGTATGCCTCCCTGAACTGGGAGGACAACCCGCCGATCAACGGCTTTTACGAGATGATGATGTCGCTTACCCCGGAACGGAGGGCGGAATTGCGCCGACAAAGCGCCCGGCAGCAGGAAACCCCGGAACAGCGGGAACGGCAGGCGGTACGCCCCCCGACGGAAGCCCCGAAAGACAGACGGAAACAAGCCGCCGGTACGCCGAGAACGGGCAGCTTGTTCGACACGTCGGAAAATCCGGAGGAGGAAGAACCCGGTAAAGAAATGCCGCAGATACGGGAGGCGGATATGAAACCCCGCCCGTTCGAGGGGGAGGTCGCCCCCTATTTCCGCGAGGGAACACTCGTCACGGACGGACAAAACCGGGTCGGCTACCTGCGGGAGACTGAATCCCTGCAACCCATGTTCCACCCGCTGGAACTCACGCCTGCACAACGGACGAAAGCCTCCATGTATATCGAGATACGCGATGCCTATTACCACCTTTATAACAACGAGGCGGAAACGCTGACGGCGAACCCCGCCCTGCGGGAGATGCTCAACCGGCTTTACGACAATTTCACCGAACGCTTCGGACGGCTCAATGACAAACGCAACCTCGACCTGATCAAGATGGACGCGCGGGGGACGGAGATTCTGTCGCTGGAGCGTTACATCGACGGCAAGGCACGCAAAGCCGACATCTTCGAGCGTCCCGTGGCCTTCAATCCCGATGAGATCACGCACGCCGACGACGCTTCGGAGGCCCTTGTGGCCAGCCTGAACAAGTACGGCCGGGTGGAACCGCACTACATGGCCTCGCTCACGGGAACTACCGTGGAGGGAATACTCGGGGAACTGAAAGGACGTATCTATTACAACCCGGAAACGGACGGCTACGAGGTTGCCGACAAGTTCATCGCCGGCAATGTCATCGGGAAAGCCGAACGGATCGAGGCGTTCCTGCGGGAGAATCCCGACCACGCCCCGGCCCGGGAATCGCTGGAGGCTCTGCGCGAGGCGACGCCCAAACCCATCGCTTTCGACGACCTGGACTTCAACCTGGGCGAACGGTGGATTCCAAAAGGTGTTTACGAGCGTTTCGCCTCCTCGCTCTTCGATACGGAGGTGAAGATCACCTTCGCCTCCAACCTGGACGAGTACGGCGTGAAGGCGGAAGCGACGAACGTGAAGATCACGGAGCAGTATGCCGTCAGCGCGCAGACCCGTAAGTACAACGGCCTGCACCTTTTGAAACACGCCCTGCAAAACACTTCGCCCGACATCACCAAGACCGTCCTCAAATGGGTGGACGGCGAACGGCGGGAGGTCAAAGTGCGTGACGGGGAGGCCATACAGCTCGCCAACAGCAAGATAGACGAGATCCGGGGTGCTTTCCCCGAATGGCTGCGCGAGCAGTCGTCCGACTTCAAAGACCGCCTGACAGACCTCTATAACCGTACTTTCAACTGTTACGTGCGCCCGAAGTACGACGGGACGCACCAGGAATTCCCCGACCTCGACCTCAAGGGGCTGGGAATAGACAATCTGTATGACAGCCAGAAGGACGCGATATGGATGGACAAACTGCTCGGCGGCGGGATAATCGACCACGAGGTGGGCGGCGGAAAGACCCTTATCATGTGCTGCGGGGCCTACGAGAAGAAACGCCTCGGGCTGGCCAACAAACCCATGATTATCGGGCTGAAAGCCAACATCCATGAAATAGCCCGGACGTTCTGCACCGCTTACCCGATGGCCAAAGTCCTCTACCCGGGCAAGGAGGATTTCACGCCCCGGAAGCGTGAGCGCATCTTCCGGGAGATACGCAACAACGACTGGGACGCCGTGATCCTCTCGCACGAACAGTTCGGCATGATACCCCAGTCTCCGGAGATACAGCAGGAGATATTGCAGGCCGAGCTGGACTGTGTGGAGGAGAACCTCGAAGTGCTCAAAGCACAAGGCAGGGACGTTTCCCGCGCCATGATGAAAGGGTGTCAGAAACGCAAGGCCAACCTGGAAGCCAAGTTGCAGAAGGTGGCGCACGCGCTGGAAACACGCAAGGACGACGCCGTGGACTTCCGCCTCATGGGTATCGACCACCTCTACGTGGACGAGAGCCACAAATTCAAGAACCTGACTTTCACGACCCGGCATGACCGGGTGGCGGGCCTCGGAAATCCCGAGGGGTCGCAGCGGGCGCTCAACATGCTTTTCGCGCTGCGTACCATACAGCAGCGCACGGGCCGCGACCTGGGGGCGACGTTCCTCTCGGGAACGACCATCTCCAACTCGCTCACGGAACTGTACCTGCTTTTCAAGTACCTGCGCCCGAAGGAACTGGAGCGTCAGAATATCCGCACCTTCGATGCCTGGGCGGCCATATTTGCCAAGAAAACCATCGACTACGAGTTTTCCGTGACCAACGAGGTCGTGCAGAAAGAACGGTTCCGATATTTCATCAAGGTTCCCGAACTGGCCATGTTCTACTCCGAGATTACAGATTACCGCTCGGCGGAGGATATAGGGATCGACCGACCGCAAAAGAACGAGATATTGCACAATATCCCGCCGACACCCCAGCAGACGGAGTTCATAGAACGGCTGGTGCAGTTCGCCAAATCGGGCGATGCCACGCTCCTGGGCCGCCTGCCGCTCTCGGAGCGGGAGGAAAAGGCGAAAATGCTCATTGCCACAGACTACGCCCGCAAGATGTCGCTCGATATGCGTATGATAGACCCCGAACTATACAGCGACCACGTGGACAACAAGGCGAGCCACTGCGCCCGTATGATTGCCGGTTACTACCGCCGTTTCGAGGCGTACAAAGGTACGCAGTTCGTATTCTCCGACCTGGGAACCTACAAACCCGGAGCGGGGTGGAACGTCTATTCCGAGATACGGCGTAAACTCGCGGAGGATTACGGCATACCCCAAAGCGAGGTGCGGTTCATCCAGGAGGCGACCTCGGAAAAAGCGCGCAAGGAGATGATCGCCGGTATGAACGCCGGAAAAATCCGCGTACTCTTCGGATCGACCGAGATGCTCGGGACGGGAGTGAACGCGCAGAAACGCTGCGTGGCGATACACCACCTGGACTGCCCCTGGCGTCCCAGCGACCTGGAGCAGCGCGACGGGCGGGGAATACGCACCGGGAACGAGATCGCCAAACTCCATGCCGACAACAAGGTGGACGTGATATTATACGCCGTCGAGAAGTCGCTCGACGCCTACAAGTTCGGGCTGTTGCACAACAAGCAACTGTTCATCCGCCAGCTCAAGACCAACAACATGGGAAGCCGTACCATCGACGAGGGGGCCATCGACGAAAAGAGCGGCATGAATTTTTCCGAGTATGTCGCCGTCCTCTCGGGAAATACAGACCTGCTGGACAAGGCCCGCCTGGAGAAGAAGATCGCCACGCTCGAAAGCGAACGCCAGGCATTCGTGCGCGGCAAATCATCGAGCCGCTACAAGCTGGAGCAGATCACGGAGAAGATAGAGAAGAACAACGACCTGATACGGCGTATCGGCAAGGATCTGGAACACTTCAAGGCCCGCGTCGAGTTCAACGAGGACGGCTCGTACCGCAATCCCGTGAAACTGAACGGGCTGGAAACCTCCGACCCCAAGCTCATCGGGAAACAGCTCAACCATATCGCCGAAACGGCACGCACGCTCGACAGGCTCGAACCCATCGGGAGCCTCTACGGGTTCGAGCTGCTCGTCCAGAGCGAAACGACCGGGAAAGACGGGCTCGACCTGGTGCAGAACCGTTTTTATGTCCGGGGTGAAGGGGATTATCTATACCAGTATAACTACGGGAATATCGCCTCCGACCCGCGACTGGCGGCGATGAACTTCATCCACGCGCTCGCGACCATCGAGCCGACACTGGAGAAATTCCGGAAAAAGAATGAGGAACTGGAGAAAGATATTCCCGTCCTGCGGGAAGTGGTGGAAAGTTCCTGGCGCAAGGAGCCCGAACTGACGGCCCTGAAAGCTGACCTGACGGAAATAGACCGCAGGATACAGCAAAGCCTCAAACCGATAGAAGAGAGCGAGGGAAAGGAGGCGGAGGAGGATAACGACGTGTGCCGGGAACGGCATGACACGGCGGAAGAGCTCCCGAAGGAAGACAACACGGCGGCCCGTATTCCTTCCCGGCTGCGGCAGATTGCCGACGCCTCCGGGGGGCGCATCGTGATCGCGGGCGTGGGCAGCCCGCCGGAGAACGGCCCCGCAAAGAAAGGGATTAAGATGTAAGCGAAAAGCCGACGGAAGTACAGATTTCCGTCGGCTTTTTTCATATGCCCATGAGCGTTGTTGTCACACTTCCTGCAAGAGTGTTTGCAGCTCCTCCTGCGTGGGAAGATAGGTCATGTACTGGGCGGCGAAGACCTGCTTTTCATCTTCGGGCAGCGTATAACGGACGACCGCGTCGTTTTTCTCCGCGCAGAGGACGATACCCACCGGAGGGTTATCCCCGGGATTCATCAACTCACGGGTGTAGTAATTGACATACATCTGCATCTGCCCCAAATCCTGATGGGTCAGCTCCCCGGATTTAAGGTCTATTAAAACGAAACAACGGGCCAGGTAATTGTAAAAGACCAGGTCGATGTAGAAATGCTTGTCATCGAAGGAGATACGCTTCTGTCGCGCGACGAAGGCGAAGCCTTTCCCGAGTTCGAGCATCAAGCGCTGCAAGCGGCTGATGAGCAGTTGCTCCAGATCGGTTTCCAGAAAATGCTCTCCCTGCGGGATACCGAGAAACTCCAGGATATACGGGTCGCGGATGATCTCTTTGGGTTCGACACGTCCGGGTTCGGTACGGGAAATCTCCTCTTTCACGGCTTTCTTGTCTCGGCTGGCCAGCAGGCGGTCATAGAAAAGCGTGTTGATTTGGCGGTCGAGCTGCCGGACACTCCAGTTTTCCTTGACGCACTCGTGCAGGTAAAAATCACGGGCGGCATCGCCCGACACCTTGAGAAGCGTGCGGCAATGCGACCAGCTCAATTTATCACACAGCGTGTGATATTTCGGGTAGCACTGGTAAAACTGCCTCATGTACCGCAGGTTGGTGGCCGTGAACCCGTTTCCGAACTCCGCCACGAGCCGCCTGGAAAGGGTGTTGATGACAGCCTTGCCATATCCGGCACGGTCGGTTCCCTGCTGCTCGTACTCCACTATGTATTTCCCTACCTGCCAGTAAGCCCTCACGAGGGTCGAATTGACATGATGTATCACCTTCGCGCGCGCTTCCTGCAAGATATGGCGCACGTTATGCAGTAGCTCTTCCTCCCCTTTGTCGGCAGGATATATTTTATCTGTTTCTTTCATTGTTCATTATTATATAGGCTTCCAAGTGCAAACATACTGATTTTACGGCAAATATCGAACGGTTGTACCGCCTTGTCGTGCCTTATTCCATGTATCTCCGCGTTTTTCCATGACGCCGGACTCTCGGGACAGGGCCTAACCGGAACCGGCAGGACGATCCTTTTTCAGCTTGCGGAAATTACTGAAGTTACGCTCGATGAACCGCAGGACGTCCGATTCCCGGTAGAAGGTCTTGTGATAGATCATCTCGTAAGGCAGCTCTCCCGAGGTGCGGTAACGCTGGAGTGTGCGCTTGCTGATATTGAGCATACGGCACAGGTCGTAATTGTCCAGAAGACGCTCCCCGTCAGGCAGGATGGAAAGCGGTTGCTCCACGTCCCCCGCGCACAGCTTCTCGATACGTTCCAGCCGTTCCGAGAGCCGCTGCATCCATCCGTCGAAATATTCCTTGTCCAGAAACATGGCCTACTCCTTTGGTTGGTTCTTGCGCCGCACGGAACGCTCCTTCAGCACACGGCGGATTTCCGTGAGGGAATAATACAGCTTCCGGTTGATGGCCGAATAGGTGATCACGTGATCCGAGCGGAGGCGTTGAAGGGTACGCCCGCTGATGCCCAGGTAACGGCAGACCTGCTCGCCGTCCATCCATTCGTCGTTTATATACTCCTTATTCCATGCACGCCCCTTTTCAGGGAGAGAGGCGATTGCAGCCTCTATTTTCTCTATACGCCCGACAAGCTCGTTATAGGCTCGCGAACCGATCACTATGATTTTCATACTCCTTTGTTTTTTAGTCTGTTACAAAGGTCGGGCTTATATGGACAGCTTAAAACGAGGTCGGTACGACTTTTTTTTGATAATTTGCAGTGAACTGATTCTCAACGGTTCATGCGGTGAAGAAGGCAGTGTTTTTTACCGAAATCCGCGGCCCGTACTCGGTATTTTTATTGGCAGAAATGCGATAGCATACTGTGATTCAACGCTTAACGGTGTTCTAATCCGGACGGGGCTACAACGGAACACCCGTATCGGCTCCTTATACGGGTGCAAATACGGGCGTTCGGGAAAGTTCCTTTCGAGAGTTACGGGGGAAAACCGACCTCGGTTCTTTTGTTATATACAACGCTGATTATCAGTGTTTCTATAAGGAATAGAGTGCTTTACCGGTTCATATTCTACTCGGAATTGCCGTTTTTCTTGTTTCGCTTCCACGTCTGCATACGTTTAAGCAGGGCCTCTTTCGCCTTGTCAAGCCACGGTGTCGGGTTGTTTCGGATTTTCATATCGCAGAATGTCCTCGAAAGGTTCATGTCGAGGTGTACGTTGAAAGCGTTGGAAATGTAGCTGGCAAGTTGCGTGAGTGGCACATTGCCGAAACAGCCTTTACTGTCGAGCAGGTAAATAAGTTCCGTCAGATCCGTCTTCGAGTCCTGCCATGTCGGACGCACGTCAGGCAATGGCAGAACCATGTTCCGGAGGTTCGTGCTCTCCAGTGATTCCAATTCGCCCATAAGATAAACCGACAACATATCGTTGGCCAGGATTTTCGCCACCTTGAAATCCGCGTTTGTCGAAAACTGCGGGTCGAGTTCATAGTAGAAGGTTTCCAGGTATTGCTCCGTGTCGGTCTGCCCGCGCAGGAAATAGAGGCTGTCCAGGTGTGTAGCGCCGCTGCGGAAATAGCGGATAAAGTCGAGGCGTTTCTGCGTGTACGCGTTGATGGCCCGAACATGGGCGTCCAGGTACTCCCGTTGTGCCTCGATACTTCCTACCGGACGGTTCATCTCGATATTGTAGAGCTTGCGGTAATAGATCAGACGGCAAAAAAGACGGGGTTTGATTTCTTTGAAGAACTTTATTTCCTCGTCATCGTTTTGAAAACGGTAGCCGATGATATATTGTTTCAAACGGTCGAACGCTTCTCCCAGGACACGTGACGCTTCAAGCGACTTTTTCAACACGTCGGTATCCCGCGATTCGATACGTTCGATACTCCGCAGGACTTCGCTGTTTAATTTTTCTATAAATGCAATCATAATCCGTCTTGTTACTTTCGCGTATAAAGTTAGCGAATCGAAAAACCGGCGGATTACGATTTTTATCTTTCTCTTCGTTTTTTTATCACGAGGCCGATTTTAATGTCAGATCCGGCCTTCCTGGCGGATGGAAGTGGGATTGCTCCCCATATTCCGCTTGCAAAAGTCCGTAAAGTGGGATTGGGCGGAGAAACCGCACATGTAGGCTATTTCCTGCAACGTGTAGTGTGTCGTCCGCAGCAACTCCCCGATACGTTCGATACGGCGCTGACGTAACCACGAGGAGGCCGAGCAGCCGAAAACCCGCTGGAAACGCCGGCGGAAGGTAATCGTGCTGGAATACCCGCAAACCCCGGCGAGTTCCGTGACGTTATCCGAGGCAAGATAATTCGATTTGACACGGGAGATGAACTCGTAATCGTCCCCCAGGTGCAACAGCTCCTCGAACTCCCCGACATCGGCGGGAGTGAGATGTTCATAAGAGGCGTCGAGCATTTTCAGCATGACAGCAGCGTTACATTCAACGGGCATACCCAATGTCTTACGGGCTTCACGCAGGTAATTCTTGAACCGCAGCCGCAGCGTGTCGTGATGCGGGTAGGAACACTGGAACAGAATGGTGCAGACCGTCCGCAGTTCATCGACACAACAGTAGCCGAAATACCACGTTACAAGACGCTCGACGTAATGGACGGCATGAAACTCCTCCGAAAGCATCAGAAGAAGCAGGAACGGGGTGAAATCCTGGTATTCCCCCGTTATGGGACGGGGTGCTTCGTCAAGCAAGGAGGCAATGTCCCGCATCAGAAGAGAATCTCCCGAGTACGCTTTTATTTGTTCGGAACTGCGGGCATAATCCCGGTAACGCGATATGACCGCCGACAAAGCATTGAACTTCACGGCGTGAACGCCTTCTATAAAGGAAGGGCGAAGACTGTTGTAAATGGATAAGTCGGTTTGCATAAGTCATTTCTATAAAACGGAGCCGCATCCCCTTGTTGCCAAAGCTCCGCAAGTCGTTACTTATGAACCGCTTGGAACACGGTACGAATCCTAATTACAAATATATCGCATCTGATAATCCGGAACAAATATCAGCAGGTAAAAATGAAAATAAACCTCGTTATTTTTGATTATTACCTGCAATAATATTATATTTGCAAACAAATAAGAGTTGTTTGACAGCATGAGAAATATAGTGTATCAAAGCACTTTACCAATTTCTTATCCGTTGCCCATTCTCATGCGAGTTTCTTTTAATCTATTTGTAGTCAATTAAATACCTTCAGACTACATCAAATATACGAAAAAACCGAATGTAAAAGCGAATTTTTTGCAAATGACCGGAACGAAGCGTTTAAGGTCCACCCGAATATGAAAAAAACTTGTCGGGCGGACAAGTTGATTAATCTAACTTCTTAAATTAACTATGTTTATTATTATATCAAGAATATAGATAAATACAAATTTAAAGTTAGTAAATTTTTTATTTTCCTTTTCACACAAGAAAGGGAGTGCCTATTATGACACAATTTAATTTTATTCAATCAGAAAATGCTTATGGAACTAAGTTTTTTCAACTACCACAGGTATTATTATATGGCGAAAAATATAAAGAACTAAGTGACAGTGCCAAATTAGGTTATGTAGTTTTGCGTGATCGTTTGGAGTATTCATTGCAAAATAATTGGATAGATGATGAAAATAGAGTGTACTTTATTTTTACCAATCATGAATTACAAAATTTATTTGGTTGGAGTAACACTAAAGTTGCCAAAATAAAAAAAGAACTAGAAACTGCTGAACTATTATTTCAAATCAAGCAAGGATTTGATCCCAAGAAAAAGAAAAATTTACCCAATCGACTTTACCTTGCTGATTTAGAAGTTACAGCAAAAGACGTGTATATTAAACGGGATTTTGCTAATAAAACGGCTGAAACCCTTGATACAAGCGGACATCACGAAATCGGACGCCGACAAGAAAATAATAAAACAGCTGAAACCCTTGATACAAGCGGACATCACGAAATCGGACGCCGACAAGAAATGGCTGAAACCCTTGATACAAGCGGACATCACGAAATCGGACACAATCTATATAAGACTAACTTAGATACTAATAAAGATACTAATAAAGATACAAGCATGCTTGATTTTTCATCAACTAATTTCTCTCAAAATGTTCTACAAAAACAAAATCAAGACATTGTAGCTAATGCAAGCGAATTTCTAGTATCAAACGGAAATTCAGGTAAAATTCCTTTAGAAGCTGAAACCATAAAGTTAATCAGTTTATGGTCTGCAAATGATCCAAAGAAAATGGAAAAAATGATTGGGATTATTTTTAATGCTAAAAAGGCAAGTGAAACATTTATTACTCAACAAACAGGAAAACCAACAACTATCTTTTTAGATAACTACGAGGATTTGCAACATGACATCACAGTTTCATTGAGAAGAACATTTAACGCTATTAGAAATAAACAGGATAAAAAACAAAACATGTTATCCTCTGCAATGCTTCAGAAGATAACATGTTCCAGCTATAACTATTTGTTTATTACTCTACGACTATCACCATCATAGGTTCGGCCTTCTTTGTGGATTCTTTTCTCACAAAATTAAACCAATCATCTTGTGTGGCAAAGCCCCATTTACTCCATCCGGCACCCCAATAGTATGTAAAGCTACTGTCTGGCTGGTAAGTAGTACATGCTAACAAATGGCCGTTGGCTCCCCGCGTCTTTTGCTCTTGGGCAGTAAAGTAGACTGGTTGTGCCGACTTAACCTCTCCTCCCGGTAAAATAGCTGCCAGATAAAGCTGTCCGTTATCACGATCCACCGGATCGGCATAGGCTATGTACCCCAGATCCGCATCAGCTTGCAAATTAGTAGTCGTATCATGTAAAACAATACCTGCAGCCAGTGGAGTGGCGGCCGACAGACCATGGTACGAAACAATTACCCTGTTTAACTGTGCTCCGGCATCCAACGATAGCAATCGTGTTTCAACAACAGCGGTATCTGTATTAATCTTAAGCGGATGGTAGGTAAGTTTTACGGTAAAAC
>ERZ650302.755-NODE-755-length-18116-cov-8.187365_pt1 | contig 18116 bp, 17 predicted proteins | sample MGYA00376238_ERZ650302 | MGnify/ENA primary metagenome ERZ650302 (study PRJEB26733, sample SAMN07839298) | wastewater metagenome | biome: urban; feature: wastewater treatment plant; material: waste water | place: USA: North Carolina | collected 2016-04-28 ... | reverse complement strand
CATCAGGCACTTTACGTGTCGGTGCTCAAGCCGAGTTAATTGATGGGAAGTGGGCAGTGAAGAAAGCAATCATGAGTCGTAGTGCACGTGTATTGATGGAAGGTTGGGTACGTGTGCCGGGTGATACTTTCTAAATGCTGACTTGATCTTATTAATAAAGCCTTCGTTTGAAGGCTTTATTATTTTAAAGTTATTAAAAATACAAAAACAATTTCTCTAAATAAATAATGTTATGATGTTGTCATTCTGGCAAGTTTTTGTCGGTTGATCCTTTCATTAAAATTTCCCGAGGCAATCGTGTCATCTATTTCTCAAGTTAATGCGGATGTTCTACAACAATCTCAACAACGTATTCAACAAGATTTATTGACAGCATTGGCTGCATTTTCTATTCCTGAACCTTTAAAGTCAGCCGTTCATCATGCGGTAATGTTGGGCGGCAAGCGTGTCCGTCCTGCATTATGTTATGCAACAGCAGCTTTATTACCAAATCATAATTTTGCAGCAGCTCGTCGTGCTGCCGTTGCGATTGAGTTAATACATTGTTATTCCTTAGCACATGATGATTTGCCGTGTATGGATAATGATTTGTTACGTCGAGGTCAACCAACTTGTCATGTGGCATTTGGCGAAGATACTGCACTATTGGCTGGTGATATTTTACAGTCCATGGCATTTGAGATATTGGGCAGCCGTTTGTTTGATGAACAAGGTCAAGGTACAGATGCAGCCATTGTCTTAAAACAAATGCAGATTTTGGCGACAGCAAGCTCTAAAATGGTTTGCGGACAGGTGCTTGATTTACAAGCTGAAGGTAAACAAGTTGATCAAACTGAATTAGAAAATATTCACCGTAATAAAACGGGTGCATTGATTCAAGCTGCGATCATGATGGGTGCAGTGACTATCTTTACTGGGACAGATCAAGCAATTCCTAAACTACGCCAATTTGGGCAAAGCATTGGTTTAGCTTTTCAGGTTCAAGATGATATTTTAGATATTACAGCAAGCACTGAAATTTTAGGTAAAACTGCGGGTAAAGACGAGCAAGTGCAAAAATCTACTTATCCTGCATTGATGGGATTGGCTCAAGCTCAGGCTTATGCTCAAACTTTACATGATCAAGCTTTTGAAGCATTAGCATATTTCGGGGATGATGCTAAAGAACTTGTTGAAATTTCTCAATTCTTGTTAGCACGCCAAAGTTGATCTAAGCCAAGACCATAAACGATAAGAAATAAAATAGGATACGGTTTTATGAATGACGATCAATTAGAACAAATTGCACTCGAGTATGGACAAGAACTTGCTTTTTCAATCCAGTCCCAACCCTTTGGACCAGATTGTGAGGTGTTTAAAATTTTTGACAAGATGTTTATGTTGATTGGTGCATATTCAGGGAAGTTGCTTGTAACCATCAAATGCAAGCCTGAGAAAAGCTTGGAATATCAAGAGCTATATCCTTCAATTTCGGCAGGTTACCATATGAATAAGAAACACTGGATATCAATTGCCAGCGGTGATGAAATTACAGCAGATTTGCTGCAAGACTTGATTAAAGATTCTTATGATTTGGTGGCAGGAAAATTGCCAGTTAAGACCCGTAAATTAATTAATCAATAAATTTTTTAAATCATGAGTTTAAGTACAGTTATACTCAACTCTTTATTCTTTCTTTTGATTTCTTTTAAAATTGATAACCCAAAAAATAAATTGGAAGATAAATAAGGTACATAAAACTTTGATCGCAATTGGATGGAAAAAATAATTTAATAGCCAACAGATTATTAAAAATATAATTTGGAAAAAGGGAATAGCTGGAAAAATGGTAACAAATGCATTTGGTTTGTCACCATTTTTCATATGAAAAGTATTACGAGACTGTATTTCTGAGGATAAAAGTTGCCCACAATAAATGAAACTTAGGATTAAACCTATAATATAAATCATGAGCTTAAAATTTTTATGTGATCAAATGTGCTACTACAAACAGTAACACATTTGAGTTATTAAAATTAATGTTTCCCCATAATTCCACGGATAGCATTAAGTACATCCGATGGGAGTACCACAGTTTTTGCATTGCTTGATTTAGATAGATCCTGCATTGCTTTCACATATTGCTCACCCAATAAATAAGCAACAGGAATTTCTTTATCACCTACAGCAGTGGTGATCATTTCAATCGCACGTTGTGAAGATTCAGCAAGGACTACCTGAGCCTCTGCATCACGACGGGAAGCTTCTAAACGACCATCTGCTTCTAAAATCGCAGCTTGTTTTTCACCATCTGCTTTCGTCACCGTTGCACGACGTTGACGTTCAGCCGCTGCTTGTGCTTCCATCGCAGCTTGCATGGTGTGAGATGGTTGAATATCTTGAATTTCAACTGTTTTAAGGGTGATGCCCCAATCTGAAATGTCATCAGAAATGGCAGCTTTTAATTTCGCCTTAATGTGGTCACGAGATGATAAAGCATCATCTAAATCCATTTCGCCGACAATCGAACGTAATGAAGTTTGCACTAGGTTTTGAATCGCCCACGTATAATTTTCAATTCCATACACGGCTTTTTCTGGAGTTGTTAGATTGATATAAGCGACTGCATTCATCACTAAAACAGCATTGTCTCGAGTAATCACTTCTTGTGATGGAATATCTAACACAATATCTTTAGTTGTAATTTTATATGCCACTTCATCGATATAAGGAATAACAAAGTTCAGACCCGGGTTTAGGGTGGTATGGTATTTACCTAGACGTTGTACAATCCATTTATACCCTTGAGGAACAATACGCACCCCTTTAAAAATAGTTATGCCAATAAAAGCTAAAAGTGCTAAGACAACAATATTACCGATATACATTGGAAACCCTCTTTATGTTTATGAGTTGCTGTGTGGTTGAACGACTAAATCATTACCTAAAATATCAATTACTCGGACACGATCACCAACTTGTACTGGAGCTGTAGAACGGCAATTCCATTCATCAGAACCTAAAAGGGGCATGGGAAAGCGTACGACGATTTGTCCATGATCAAGTCCAGTTTTAATCACCATACCCACTTGCCCTATTGTTGATTCACGCGCTAGACCTGCTTTAGTTTTATCAATTGAAAGTGGTTTGATAAACTTGAACCAAAGAATCGTACATAAAATGGATAAAATTCCCCATGTGACCACTTGGGTGGTAAAGCCCATCATTGGGAAAAGCCATAGTAAAATGCAGACCATAATTGCGGCTACGCCAAACCATAACGCAGCAAAAGCGGTCAAAATCAACTCTGAAAGGATCAGCAAAATTCCTAATACAAACCAGTGCCAAGGTTCAACTACAAACTCCATAGATTTGCTCGCATCATTAAACTGAGTTAGGTGAAAAAACATTCACTTTGGCACTGTAACAGATCATTATGTTTATGAATATAAAAAGATTGTTTTTTTAGATATTGGGGCTGATGATTATTATAAAATAGCAGCAGCCCCTGAAGATAATGATTAGAATTTAGCTTTTGGTGCAGGTTTAAATGCAGCAGGAGATTTCTTAAATGTTGCAATTGCATTTTGGATTGATGTAATTTTCGCTTGAGCCGATTTTTCGCCTTCTAAAATTGCTTGATTACTCGATTTCAGATCAAGTACACCCAAATGACCGACTTTCGGTTGAATTACAACATTTGCTTGGCTCAATTCTTCATTAATACTTTGTTGCCCCATAATATTAATGGTCTGATCCAATAAACCCCACATGCTTAATGGTTTATCACCTGTTGGACGCGCAGATATATCGACTGCAATCACAATATCAGCACCCATATCTTTCGCAGTTTTCACAGGAATAGGACTGACTAAACCACCATCTACATATTTGGTATTACCAATCACAGCTGGAACAAAGACGTTGGGAATACTGCAAGAGGCCCGTACGGCTTGACCTGCATTTCCTTTAATAAACTCAGCTTTTTTACCATTGTCTAAACGAGTGGCAACCGCCGCAAAGCGAATTGGAAATTTTTCAATTGGTTTGTTACCAACTTGCGTATTGACATAGTTTTGCAGTTTTTGCCCAAGGATAATGCCTTGGCTATTGATGGTAAGATCACGCAAATCAGATTCTTGAAGTTTTAATGCGAGATTTTGCATTTGATAAGGGGTTTGCCCACTTGCATAAATACTTCCAACAAAGCTACCTGCACTTGTTCCAGTGACAATCTTAGCTTTAATACCATGAGATTCTAAAACTTTAATGACACCAATATGCGCAAAGCCTTTTGCACCACCTCCACCTAAAGCCAAAGCGATAACAGGTTCACGAGCTTTAATCGAAGTCGTAGGGGGAGCATTTTTTACAGTTTGATCACAACCAAATAAAGCTAAGCTGAATAAAGCCAAGCAAGACAGTCGAGCAATTTTCATATGAAGTGGAGATAAAATAGACAAAAAGATGGGCACATCAGAGCAGATTTACCCCTAATTTTCTAGTCCTTTTTCACTAGTTTTTGTAATGGTTCTGCCAGCCAAGCAGGATTCTTTGGAGAAAAATGACCAACATAACGCTGCATAATCTGTTCAAGGTCATTTTGATAGTGACCTGTTGGTGTAAATGCTCCTAAGCTGTAAATGGTTTTGTGATCATAATCGAAAGCAAACATCACAATAGGTATTCCTGCTGCATGAGCTATATGATAAAAGCCACTTTTTATTTTTTCAGCTTTTTTTCGTGTTCCCTCGGGCGCCATGCCAACCCAAATTTTGTCATATTTGTGAATAGTCGCGACCACTTGTTCAGTCAGACCATTGGTACTATCACGGTGAACAGGAATGAGTCCTGCCCAATCTAAAATTGACTTAAAAGGTGGTTTAAATAAAGTATCTTTTCCCAAAACTGTAATTTTTAAACCGAGCCCTCCAATTGCCAAGAAACCATACCAACCATCAATATTTGAAGTGTGTGGAGAAATAATAGCAACTGCTTTGGGTAAGTTTGGAATTTCTCCAACCACAGTCCAACCTTGTCCTAAAAACAGTTTTCTACACAAAGTACGACTGAAAGCCGTTCCACGTTGCGGAACTAACGGAGGTAAGTCAGGAAAATATTGTGGCATAAATCTGTAAATACGATGACAACTACAACTTATGTTAAACGCTCATGAGTGGTCTAGCATTGGCAAAAACTAAGATTTTATTGCCAGATCAATGAAAGGATTGGATACTTGAGTTCTCTCTTTTGTTACTCTGGAAAACTGTAAATGCTTAATCTTCGACAGATTTACATTTTATTGTTTTCTTTATATTGGGCACAGGGATTACCTGTAGGTTTCATGACCCATGCCTTACCCGTAATTTTAAGGGCACAAGGTGTCTCTTTAGCACATATCGGTGGTTTTGGTTTACTGATGCTGCCTTGGTCGATCAAAATCTTTTGGGCGACGTATGTTGATCGTTTTGCACTTTCTCGTTTAGGGCATTACCGTAGCTGGATTATTCCGACGCAATTATCCAGTGTTTTTATTTTGGTTATTTTGTCATTTTTCCCTATTCAAGCACTTGATCAACCCAGTTATTTATTTATTTTCTTTGTCTTACTTTTTTTGATGAATTTTACTGGTGCGACACAAGATATTGCCACAGATGCTTTAGCTGTCAATTTACTCAAACAGGATCAACAGCATTGGGGTAATACTTTTCAAGTGATTGGTTCACGCTTAGGATTTATTGTTGGTGGTGGAGCAGTGCTTTGGTGTTTAGATTGGTTAAATTGGCAAAAGACATTTCTTATTTTAGCCATGTTGGTCTTTTTGAATACCCTACCTATTTTGTTTTATCGAGAGCCTAGGCATGATTTTACAAATAGCGCGCAGACAACTTCTTCGATTTCATTTAGCCAATCAATTAAAAAATATCTTACGTATTTTACATCTTCTCAAGAGTTAAAAACGTGGTTGATGGTCTTATTGAGTTTTAAAGTTGCTGATGGTTTGGCAGGACCAGTATTAAAACCTTTGATGGTAGATATGGGTCTAAATTACACCCAAATAGGTGTTTTTATCACCATATTTGGTGCTATGGCAGCGCTGGTGGGAGCAGGTGTTGCAGGGCTTTTATTGAAACATTTTTCCAGAATACAATGCTTAATTACTTTCTCAATCCTGAAGATCATCAGTTTAGTTGCTTATACGGGCATTGCTTATGGTTATGAAACTAATCAGCAGATTACGCCATTTTGGTTATATATCGTCAATGCATTTGAAGATGCATGTTCAGCAATGTTATTGGTGGTCATCTTAACTTTGATTATGCAGTACAGTCGCAAAGCATTTGCAGGTACAGATTTTACTTTTCAGGTATCGATTATGGCTACGATGAGTGGTTTACTCTATTTAGGAAGTGGAATTTTGGCTGATGCAATTGGGTATTATCGTTACTTATGCTTGATTTGTATGGTTGCTATTTTGTGTCTATTCCCGATGTTCTATTGGAAAGAAAATACAAGATGAAAACAAATTTTTATTACAAATTTCTTTTAATATTTCTTAATTTTGAAATATAAAGGATAATTTTTATATTGCTTCATTCGCAAAGCTTATTGTTTTAACTCAAAGTCTCGTGATTGCGTATAAGTATTTTTCATGGAATAGTGTTTTTAATAATATTATTTAATTCATTGAAATTTATTAATAAAAAACAATTTTTTATAAAATTCATAAAATGTAATTGATGTGTGTAAAAATTAAACTTTAGTCGAAAATAGAATAAATAAATAATATTTTAATCGTTTTGTCATATAAAGTTAATGTGTAGGATTTGTTACAAATTTAGCTAGGACGTAAACAATGAAAATCAAAATTGTAACAGCAGCAGTGCTTGGTTTACTCGCAACATCAACATTTGCAGCACCAACAATCTATGGTGAGATTGATGCCAGTGTTGATTATTTACCAGAAAAAAATGCAACGATTGGAAATAAGGATGTTTGGGAAATTAGCTCAAATATTTCGTTCATTGGGATTAAAGGCGATGAAAAACTCACTGATCGTTTAAGCGCTGTATATGCTGCAGAATGGGGTTTAAGTGCTGATGGCGATACCACTGATTGGAGCCAACGTAACCGCTTTGTTGGTTTGAAAGACGCTCAGTTAGGTACAGTTAAAATTGGTAAACATGACACACCAGTCAAGCAACTCTCAAGTGTTGTAGATACCTTCAACAACTATGTTGCTAACAAAGCAGATGTAACAGGGATTTTTACTGGCGAAAACCGTATTGATAATGTAGTGATCTATGAGTCACCTGCAGTCAAAGTTCTTGATGGTGCATTTAAATTTAATGCTTTACTGGCAACAGGTGAGGCGACTGGGATTAAGCAAAGCAGTGGTGGTGCTAAAGTTGAAGGTCAGGGCTTAGGTGATGCTTGGTCAGCTTCGGTAACTTATGAAAATCCACTTTTTGTTGCGGGTCTTGGTTATGACAAAGCGATCCCAAGTACGTTCTTAGGTAAAGGTATTTTAAATGCATCTGATCCTGAAATTGCTGGCGGATCAGTGTTTGCTGCTGCAAATACAGTTCGTGCGATTGGCCGATTAAATCCAATTGAAGGTTTAGCGCTTAAAGCACTTTATCAAAGTTCAGAAGTTGAAGAAACTTCTTATGCTGATGCAGGTGATGCAACTAAATGGGCTGCAAAAGCTAAAAATATTGATGATGCACAAGGTTGGTTAGTTGGTGCTGAATATAACATTCCACAGTCTAAAAACTGGACAGTGAAAGCTCAATACAGCCAAAACGATACCAGTTTCAAAGACAACAGTGCAGACTTCAAAGCCAAACAAGTGATCGCTGGTGCTGACTATGCATTTAGCAAACAAGTTAAAACATACGGTTACGCAGGTTATCTAACGCTTGAACAAGCGGACAAAAAAGATAAGCAACCTGTAGCAGGATTAGGTTTAGAATTTAAATTCTAATATCTTGTATCTAAAAACACCCCCTAAGTTTGACTTAGGGGGTGTTTTTTTATTTCTATTTTATTATGTTGTAATATAATCATTTAACTGAATAAAATGATTTTCGACAATAAAACTCAGATAAATTTTAGATGAAAAGTAAATGGAATTCATTGTTTTAAAATGAATTATTTTGAAATATACTTTGATGTCTAGATATAGATCCATTGTTTTGTTAACTCTCAATTATTTAGTTTAAGTCATTTTTAAGTTTTTATTCTTATCTTAAGCAAGTTAAGAAATCTATTTTCAGACTGTGAAGATCATGTTCCTACAGAAACTCAAGACCAAATCGATATCCTTGTTTGCATTTAATCTATTGCTTGCAATATGGTTAGGTATTTTTCTTAACTTTGCTTTTTATGAAAAAATCCAATCGCTTACGCCCTATACTGGGATAAAAGCGGGAATGTTTGTCGCAGCATCCGTTATAGTCGTTGTTGCAGCTTATCATTTTATTTTTCAGCTTTTTAACTGGAAATGGACAGCAAAACCAATAGCGATTGTTTTAGTTTTTATTGGTGGCTTTGCTTCATATGCTGTGAATACGCTTGGTGTTTTAATTACATCAGAGCAAGTGCAAAATTTAATGCAAACTGATGTTGCTGAAGCACGTGATACATGGTCTTGGCATTTAGTTGTATGGACATTAGGAATGACAGTACTTCCCATCATTGCAATTTTGATGGTGAAGTTAAAGCCTGAACCAATGCTGCGTCAAATTGTAAAAAAAGTGATTGCTTCAATTGTTTCATTGGCTTTGGTTGGTGGATTATTGTTTGTTTTTTACGTTGATTTTGCAGCGATATTCCGTGAACACCGTGATTTGAAGGGAATGATCTCACCGCAAAATATGATTGCTTCATTTGCTTCATATTATAAGAAGAAAGCACCTAAAGAAAATTTACCGTTAGTGACTTATGGTGAAGATGCTTCAATGCAGAAAGCGAATATTGCTGCTTTACCTAAATTGATGGTTTTAGTGGTGGGTGAGACGGCACGTGCAGAAAACTTTTCTTTGAATGGTTACGCTAAGAATACCAATCCGAAGCTTGCGAAACAGGATTTAATTAATTTTGCTCAAGTGAGTTCTTGTGGTACAGCGACAGCTGTTTCCGTACCATGCATGTTCTCAGGTATGCCACGTAAAGAATATGATGAACGACTTGCAAGCCATCGTGAAGGTCTACTCGATATTGCAAAACGTGCAGGTTATCAAGTGACATGGATTGATAATAATTCTGGTTGTAAGGGAACTTGTGATCGAGTTGAACAATTTAAGATTCCAGAGCCAATTCAAAAGAAATGGTGTAAAGATGAAGAGTGTTTTGATGATATTTTAATTGATAGCCTGAAAGCTTATCTTGCAACAATACCTAAAGATGATACGCGTCCACGCTTAGTGGTACTACATCAAATGGGTAGCCATGGTCCAGCCTATTACAAACGTATTCCAGCAGAATTTAAAGTTTTTAAACCAACCTGTGATACCAATGCGATTCAAGGTTGTTCGCGTGATGCGCTTGTGAATAGTTATGATAATACCTTGCTTTATACGGATTATGTTTTGGACTCATTGATTGAAACGTTAAAAGGTCAAACACAGCACGAAGCAGGTTTGTGGTATTTATCGGATCACGGTGAATCAACAGGTGAAAGTGGCATGTATTTACATGGAGCGCCATATGCAATTGCCCCGACTCAACAAACCCATGTTCCAATGTTTATGTGGTTCTCTGATCTTTGGAAAAAACAAGCTCCAGAACAAATGAAATGTTTAGCGAAGCAAAATAAGAGTGAATTGAGTCAAGACAATTTGTTTCCAACGATGTTGAGTTTACTTGATGTCAAAACCAAGGTGATTGACCCTAAAAATGACATGTTAGCGACATGTTCTAACCCATAAGGTGAGATAAAGTCATGACCAAAATCTTGATGATCGAAGATGATTTTATGATTGCAGAGTCAACATTGACTCTGTTGCGCTACCATCAATTCGAGGTAGAGTGGGTCAATAATGGCGTAGATGGGCTATCCTTATTAGCAAAGCATAATTTTGATTTGGTTTTGCTTGATTTGGGTTTGCCTATGATGGATGGTATGCAGGTATTGAGACAAATCCGTCAGCGTAGTGTACTTCCAGTATTAATCATTTCAGCCAGAGATCAACTGCAAAACCGTGTCGATGGATTGAATCAAGGTGCGGATGATTACCTAATTAAACCTTATGAGTTCGATGAGTTATTGGCACGAATTAATGCACTATTACGTCGAGGTCATGCAGAAACAGCACAACTTAAAAATCAATCGCAGTTATTGAAAAATGGTGATTTGGTTCTTGATGTCGAGCAGCATTTGGCGACCTTCAAAGGACAACAGATTGAGTTATCAAACCGTGAATGGGCAATTTTAATTCCGCTTGTAAGCCATCCAAATAAAATCTTCTCCAAAGCAAATCTTGAAGATAAGCTTTATGATTTTGATAGTGAGGTGACCAGTAATACCATAGAGGTTTATGTACATCACTTACGTGCAAAACTAGGTAAAGATTTTATTCGAACTATCCGTGGTTTGGGTTACCGACTAGGACAATCATAAATATTTATGAAAATATCTAAGCAATACTCACTGAAAAAAAGACTGATTTGGGGAACCTCGGTCTTTAGTTTGCTGCTTGGATGTTTATTAATTTTTACAGCTTATAAAACAGCTTTACATGAAGTTGATGAGATTCTTGATACACAAATGCAATATATGGCTGAGCGTTCGACTGCTCAGCCATTAACAACTGTTGTGAGTAAAGTTGAATTGCATCGCACATATCACGAAGAAGATTTGCTGGTTGATATTTGGGCTTATAAAGATCAAAGTCATTTATGGCATCAAACACACTTACTCATTCCCCCTGTAAAACAAGCGGGTTTTTATAGCCAAGACACGCCACAAGGCAAATGGCGTGTCTATGTCATTCCTTTAAAAGACTATCAAATACAAGTTAGTCAGCAGGAAGATGTTCGCCAATCATTTGCTTGGGAATTGGCAGGGAGTATGTTTGTTCCCTATATTATTTTATTGCCTTTTGCGATTTTGGTTTTAGCTTTTATCATTCGTTTGAGTTTAAAACCTCTCGACGATTTCAAAACAGAATTAAGGCGACGTGATTCAGATGGTTTAGCGCCCATTGATGGCAATGATTATCCTCAAGAGTTGATCCCAACTATTGAGGAGATGAATCATTTATTTGAACGAATTCAACATGCTCAAACCGAACAAAAGCAGTTTATAGCAGATGCTGCACATGAATTACGAACACCCGTCACTGCACTCAATTTACAGACCAAGATTCTGATTAGTCAATTTCCTGAACATGAAGCATTGCAAAATTTGAGTAAAGGCTTGGCGCGTATTCAGCATTTGGTGACGCAGCTTTTAGCTTTAGCAAAACAAGATGTTGGATTAAGTTTAATCGAACCAAATACTCACTTTCGTTTGAATGATGTCGCACTCAATTGTGTTGAACAGCTTGTTAATCTTGCAATGCAAAAAGAAATTGACTTAGGTTTTGAACGTAACGATTTGATTGAAATGCAAAGTCTTGAATCAACTGTTCATTCAATTATTTTTAATCTGATTGATAACGCGATTAAGTACACGCCAGATCAAGGTATTATTAATATTTCGGTTTACAGTGACAGTGACGATTTTGCTTGTATTCAAATTGAAGATAGCGGTGTCGGTATTGATGCTGAACAATACGATAAAGTTCTAAAACGTTTTTATCGAGTGCACCATCATTTAGAAGTGGGCAGTGGTCTAGGACTTTCAATTGTCGATAAAGCCACGCAGCGACTGGGTGGAAGCCTAGTTTTATCTCGAAGTCTTGATTTAGGTGGTTTATCAGTTCTGGTTCGTTTACCTAAAAAGCTTTAAGTTTAGCTATCGTTGATGTGACTATTTGAATTATCAAATGAGTTAAGTGATTGTTTCGGAATGCTCTTTTAAGTAACGTAAAAACAAAACACATTTCTGAATACGTTTGCCATCATTACCCACTTTGCTAATATTAAAATTCAGAACCCATTTTAAGCGTTTCCCAACTTTGCATATATCACTATAAACTTGCGGTTCAGCAAGGAGGGCTTGATAAAGAATTTGACTAGCATCGGATAATTGTTCAAATTCGAAATGATAGGCTGTAGAAAAAATAAATAGCAACCAGTCACGAACAAAACAATCATGTAGACTCAGGACTTCATGCGGGTCAGTTTCAAAATCAATAAAACTAAATCGGTTATTTTGATCGACGAGAATGTTGCGAGCGAATGCTTCGCTTAAATAGCCTTGTTTAGAATGAATATACTGAATAGCTTGAATTGCTTGGCTAAATAATAATGATTTTGAATGAATATCTTTTTGACAAGCCAATGCTTGATCTAGTTGTGAGACGCTACTTTGATGTTGTGATCCGATGTCTTCAAGCAAAATTCCTTTTTTTGAAACTGCAAGGACATTCGATGTAGAAACACCTAAAGATTTGAGTGTTTGAATCCGATGGTATTCACATTGAATTGCAGCAGAACCACCTTGATTAGGAACAGGAGTAATTGCACCTAAATTAAATATTTTTGCTAACCACTTCAATGGGGTGTACAGCCATAAACTGTGACGTTCAGATGCTTTCTTTAACCATACTTTATGAGAACCTAGATCGTAGGCTTGAATGGAAGATTGTTGCTTAGTTAAAGTAGTTTCTAAGAAATTTTGAAAGTCATCCATCAGCAGCAAACAGTACCTAAGTGAATATCATGATCATGCATGAAGCCATGCGAGTAGGGCATCACTTTATCATATCAGGACTCATTTGCGTTACAGAATTAGCTGCTGCATGAGCTAAATGACGTTTATAGGTGATCATATAAATCACAACATTGATAGCAAAGCAAATCCAAGCTGTCCATAAATTATGACTGAGGAAATGTGCACCACGCATCATTTGTGCCCAGCCCATTGCGAAGCCAAGTAATACACCTGCAAATAAATAAAACCAAGCTCTTTTACGCTGATCGAGGCGATAAAGAAAATAGCCTGTAACTAAGGCAAAACCTGTACTTGCATGACCACCTGGAAAACAATGTCCAGCGGTTGCTGAAAAATCCCAAATAAAACCTGTGACAGTCTTATGGGTCATATCCCATGGGCAAGCATGAGCAGCTTGTGCTTTCATTAGACCAATAATGCATGTACATAACATACTGACCCAAAACATATAGCCATACTGCCAACGTTTCGCTTTGAATTTTTCTATTTTAAAAGAAGCGATCCACAGTAGGAAAAAGCTTACATAGACAATAGTTAAAACTTTTTTGACATAAGTATGATTGAGCTTTGCAAGATACCAATCGCCTTTCAAAGCAAAATCGCCAAAAGTTCCTACCCATGGTTGAATCAAATATAGATCTATTGCTCCGCCGACTGGAAACACGAATAAGAGGATAAAAAAACTCACAAATAATAAGAAACTTGCGATTAAGAAAAAACGTGTTTTTAAAATCATAGAGCATGCAATTCGGCAGAATGATAGTTTTGTTATTTAATAATTTGAAACTTAATTGTCTCTTAAAATGTTCATAAAAAAAGCGGCTGAATAGCCGCTTTAAAAAATTATTTTTAGAACATTGATTCTTCTGAATTTGCTGAAATTTTATGAATTGAAAGATCCGCACCACGATATTCATCTTCTTGAGAAAGGCGAATCCCCATCGTAACTTTCAATATGCCATAAACGGTGAAACCACCAGCAAGCGCAATCACAATGCCTAAAACTGTTCCAATGATTTGAGAAATGATAGAGACACCTCCTAAACCACCTAATGCTTGTAGACCAAATATGCCTGCCGCAATCCCACCAAATGCACCACATACACCATGTAAAGGCCATACACCCAAAACATCATCTACTTTAAGTTTATTTTGTGTATAAGTGAATAAATACACAAACAAAGCACCCGCAGCACCACCAATTACAAGTGCACCAATTGGGTGCACAATATCGGAGCCTGCACAGATTGCGACCAAACCTGCGAGAGGGCCATTATGTAAGAAACCAGGGTCATCTTTACCCATGAAGTTTGCTGACAATGTACCACCAACCATTGCCATAAGAGAGTTAATCGCAACTAATCCTGAAATAGCATCAACGCGTTGTGCGCTCATGACATTAAAGCCAAACCAACCAACAATTAAAATCCAAGAGCCTAAAGCAAGGAATGGAATCGATGAAGGTGGATGTGCACTCACACGACCATCATGCTTATAACGACCATGACGCGCGCCAAGTAAAATCACTGCGGCTAATGCAATCCAACCGCCCATAGCATGCACAACGACTGAGCCTGCAAAGTCATGGAAGCTTGCGCCAAAAGAGCTTTCTAACCATTTTTGAAAGCCGTAGTTACCATTCCAAATCATGCCTTCAAAGAAAGGATAGATTAAAGCAACCAGAATTAAAGTGGCGATTGCTTGTGAACGCATTTTGGCGCGTTCTGCGATGCCGCCAGAAATAATTGCTGGAATCGCTGCTGCGAAGGTGAGTAAGAAAAAGCAACGCATTAAGTTAAACCCATGGTCAGCCGCTAAAGTGCTTCCTGCATGGAAAAAGTTTTGTCCGTATGCAATCCAGTAACCGACAAAGAAATAAGCGATTGCTGAAATCGCAAAATCGGTCAGAATTTTACTGAGCGCATTGACTTGGTTTTTGTGGCGGACTGTACCAAGCTCAAGAAATGCAAAACCTGCATGCATTGCCAATACGAGTACTGCACCAAGCAGTAAGAAAAATAGATCTACGTTTTGCATAGTGGTGCTCAAAAAAAGTGCTAAATTTAATTTCGATGCAAACATTTGATTCGTTTTTTGCACCAAAATAGATTTAGTAAATCTAAAAACTTAAGCTGTCGTTGAACAACTCAATTTGATAAAAAATATAAAGCAAAAAACGCACCAATTTAGAAAGTAAATTGTAATTTTGGTGAAAAGTGGTGCATTTTTCTTAAAAATAGCACCATTTATTATACTTTGAGAATTAAATTCTTAAATATGAATGCGTTATTGCAACCGAAAATTACAGCTTAAGCTTGAGTAATAGAACTTGAGTCTATTTTCATCGGATTCAGTATTTTTCCAACTACATTCGTTACTTTGACTTAATAATTCATAAAAGATCTTTGATATATTGCTGAGTTTAAAAAGTGATTTGCTATTAGGATGCAAATGAATATATTTCGCATAGATTCCTTTCGTAATCGACTACTGGTCCTGTTCGCAGGGATGTCTTTTATGTTTGGACTATGTATTACTTTATATATTGGTAAGACTGCTTCGGCGCAAATGAGTCAAACCAGCGGTCAGACCTTATATATTGCAGCGAAAAGTATCAGCAATACCTTGGCAAACTCGCTTACAGAACGTGAGCGAGAAATGGTGTTATTAAGCCAATCTCCATTTTTTGCTGAAGCTGATTTTCATAACCCGCGAGTACAGCAACAACTTGAGCAAGTCAAAAAGTCTTATAAATATTATGCTTGGTTAGGGATTGCCAATACTCAGGGGCAAGTGGTCGTTGCAGCTAATCATTTACTAGAAGGGGCAGATGTTTCAGAACGCCCGTGGTTTATTCATGGTGTAAATCAAGTTTATCTAGGCGATGTACATAAAGCTGTTTTACTGGCCAAGAAAATTAAAGCGATTAATCCTAATGAACCATTACGTTTTATTGATTTCGCTACGCCAATTTATGATCCATCGACACAGAAAATTAAAGGCGTTTTGGCTGCACATGCAGATTGGAGTTGGGCGAGTCATGTATTAAGCAGTTCATTGTCAGAAAATTCTGCACAACGAGGTATTGAGGTATTTATTGTCAATCAGCATGGTGAAATTCTATATCCCTTTAAAAGCATTGGACAAGTTCAGCCTCCTGCATTTCAGGCAAATCGTGGACATCATTTTTTGCATAATTGGAATGAAAAACAACAGTATTTAACTACAGATGTCCCTGTGCTTTCGCAAACTAAGAGCAATTTAGGTTGGCACGTGATTATTCGTCAGCCTATTTCGATTGCTTTAGCAGAGGTGAAATCACTGCAACATAAAATATTAGCTCTGGGCTTTATTTTGTCATTATTGCTGTTGCTACTTACTTATAAATTGGCGAATAAGTTTAGCCGTCCGATTGAATTATTAGCAGATTCAGCGCATGCAGTAGAAAAAGGGCAAGAAGATATTCAATTTGAAGCTCAAACCAGTATTCGTGAAATTCAAGGTTTATCTCAATCGTTGCAAAGCATGACCGATACCTTGCTTACTCAGAAGCATCAACTTCAAGATGCCAATGCCACACTTGAGCAAAAAGTTGCAGAACGTACGCACGAACTACAAGTTGCCAATGTCGAGTTAGCTCATATTGCGCGTTATGACGCACTTACGGGCTTACATAATCGCCGTGCTTTCAATGATTATTTATCCTATCTATTTACTCAAATGTCACGTACACAACAGACTTATGCAGTGCTATTAATGGATATCGATTTCTTTAAAAAGGTGAATGATACCTTTGGACATGAAACAGGTGATCAGGTATTGCAGCGTGTTGCAGAAATTCTTCCAACTGCTTTACGGATTACTGATTTCGTCGCACGTTTGGGCGGGGAAGAATTTATTGCCTTGTTGCCTGCTACTTCATTGGATGGAGCTGCGATATTGGCAGAGAAAATCCGATCTACGATTGAGCAAGAACAAATTATTGTAAATCACGCCATCAGTTTAAGTATTGGTGTAAGTGTAGTCCTGTTAGATGATACTGATATGAATGATGCGATTCGTCGTGCAGATAAAAATTTGTATATGGCGAAGCAGCAAGGACGTAATCGAGTGATTTCTTGATTACTATAGTGAATTCAAAGTTCATGTAAATAGCTTTGCCAAAGCACTACTTTTAATATTTGATAATTGCTAGGGTTTTTAAAATTTTTAGGTGAATGAGCATGTCCTTTGATCTCAAAGTTAGTTTACAACAAAGGGCTGAGCCGTCTGCGCAGCAGAAAAAGCTGAATCGCCTGATTGATAAAATTGAACAGCAAAAAATTAGCCTTGCCACATGGCAAAATGCCCAAGCTGAAATTCAGCAACATACACGGCAAAAACTTTTGCCCGTGTATAGCGAACTCCATGAAATATTATTTCAGCAGTTAGAGCAACTTTGGAATATGTTACACAGCCATGAGTTTTCCAAAGCTAATCTACAGCAACTGGATGAAAAAATTGCCCAACTTGCGCACATGTTAAAACGTTCCAAAATGTTGAAAGACGAACAGCTAAAGCTAGTGAAGCAGATTGATACCTTTTATCAGCAACATGCACAGCAATCGCTTAAAAAGAATAAAAAAGTACAGTCAGTTAAGTTCGAACTTAATGAAAACTTTGATCAAAATATAGAATTAGAAGAAGGTGACTTTGAACAATATGCTGTCGAACAACAGCAAGCACGGGAACAAGCCAAGCAACTGAGACAACAACAAAAACGTGAACAAGCGGAGCAGATGGCAGCACAGTCGTTGAAAACCGTGTATTTAAAGATTGCTGCGATGATTCACCCTGACCGTGAACAAGATGAAACTAAGAAAGCCGAAAAAACTGAGTTATTTCAACAGGCGAGTCAGGCGTATGAACAACAGGATTTGTTTTATTTGCTGAAAATGCAGTTACAGCTTGAACAGAATAAAGCTGTAGGGGCGAAAGAGTTATCAGCAGAGCAGGTGAGGTTTTATAAACTGGCGTTGGATGCGCAAAGTCAGCAGTTGGAAAGTCAAATTGAAGAAATTTTAGATTCTTTTCAGTTGGCGAAGAAGGTGAAAGCGGAGCATGTGCATATTAGTGATGTGTATAAAACTATAGATGCAGATTGTGCTGAGTTAAAGCAGCAGTTGAAGTGGGAAAAAGAGCGTTTAAAGCATATGAAAAAGGTGAGTGGGGTGGAGATGTTGTTGGGGCATGGGGTTTTATGAGATAAGATTTTACTTTTTAAACAAATAGTCGTAGGCATGCTTTCTGTTAA
>ERZ650302.750-NODE-750-length-18182-cov-8.785072_pt1 | contig 18182 bp, 1 predicted proteins | sample MGYA00376238_ERZ650302 | MGnify/ENA primary metagenome ERZ650302 (study PRJEB26733, sample SAMN07839298) | wastewater metagenome | biome: urban; feature: wastewater treatment plant; material: waste water | place: USA: North Carolina | collected 2016-04-28 ... | reverse complement strand
AAGCCCTTTTGAAAATCCAGTTGTATAAACCAAACTATAATCAACTGTATCACTTCCTCTTCCTGTTACATTAATTCCATCAGTTTCATTTCCACCATCTATTACATCACCAGCAAAACTTAAAGCGGTTGTTCCTCTAAATGTATCATTTCCAGTGCCTCCAAATAATGTATCTGCTCCTGTACCACTATAAATTAAGTCATTGCCTGCTCCACCATCTATATAGTTATTTCCAGCAACTCCATAAATAGTATCATTTCCACCCATACCAAAAATAGTGTTATTTTCACTATTTCCATAAATAGTATCAGCTCCTGCACTTCCTTTGATATTTTCGATGCCTGCTATTTTATCAATAATTGTACCTGATGAGCTTGTAACTTGGATACTAGCATAAGTTCCATCATTTGAAAAACCTAAACTGTTCTCATTATTTTTGTGATATACATCTAAATCAACTACAATTTTTGTAGCTGAGTTGGTACTATAATCTATAGTATCCCCACCACTTCCTTGTGCTCCACCATCTATAATATTTGATTCACCTACTTTTGTAATAAATGAGTCATCAAAGCTACTTCCAACAAGATTTTGAATCTTAATTAAAGTATCTTTAACTGTACCATTAATAGTTGTTTTTTCAACTTCTCCTGCTTGTAAATTAGCAACTATTCCTGCTGTTAAAGCTGTAAAGGTATAAAGTGCTGTATTATTTCCAGCACTACCATTTAAAATATTTGAATTTGCATTTCCTCTAAATGTATCATTTCCACTTGTACCAATAGCATTGTTGATATAATAAATATTGTCAGTTTTAATAGATATGTTTAAATCACTACTCTCTCTTATCTTTACACTTTGTCCCTCTGAGGCTAAATCAGCAAAAATAGAGTAATTTGTATCAGTAATTGCACTATAATCAACTGTATCACTTCCACTTGCAGTTGAACTTATGATATTTCCGCTTCCATCAAGTGTTACTGTACCACCATAAATAGAGCTTAATCCACCAAATTTTTCTGTACTATTAGTACCACTTGCATTATAGTAAGTTTTAAAAATATCATCTCCACTTCCACCTACCATAATATCAGAACCAAGCCCTGCAAAGATTAAGTCATTATTTGCTCCACCATCTAAATAGTTATTTCCAGCTATTCCATAAATAGTATCATCTCCACCTTGCCCCCAAATAGAGTTATTGGCACTATTTCCTCTTATTGTATCGCCTTCTAAATCACTTCCTCGAACTTGCTCTATTCCATAAAGTAAATTAAACCCTTGGTCTGCACTATATGCAAAACCGTTGTTATTGTATGTATTTATAAATTAATTATCATAAGTTATTTCATCAGAAGCTTTTATTCCTACTTTTCCACCTAAATCAATAGTAAGACCTTTGATGGCTTGAGTGTAATCAACCATATCAAGTGAGCCGTTATCTGTTGTTTCATTTCCGCCAAATACTAGATTGGTCATATTATCAGCTGCTTCAAATACAAATATATCATCTCCAGCTTCACCATAAAGTGTATCTTCTCCTAGCCCACTTCTTATAGTATCATTTCCAGCTCCACCATAAATAGTATCATCGCCCAATCCACCTCTTAAGTCATCAGCTCCTGCTGCTCCATATATAGTATCATCGCCCGTACCACCTACAAGTAAATCAGCTGAAGTTGAAGTAGAATTTCGCTCTTGTGTTCCTCCATAGATAAGATTATTTCCACCTATTCCATATATAGTATCACTTCCATCCATACCTACAAAAGTATTAACCCCTTCACTTCCTGTGATAGTATCATTTTGTGCCGTTCCAATAATATTTTCAATAGATGTGATAGTATGATGATTTGTAGTATTACCAACTTGTACTGCTACATTTGTAACCCCTTGCATATTAATAACCACTCGCTCATCTAATCCATCATAAGAAACTGTATCAAATCCAGCTCCACCATCTACAAAATTTCCTACACTATTTGTAACTGATTGCATATGAATAATATCATCTCCTGCTTCACCATAAATAGTATCAGCTCCACTTCCTGTATATATAGTATCAGCTCCACTTCCAGCCCAAATAGTATTAACTCCACTTCCACCATATATAGTATCAGCTTGATTTGTCCCAATAGCATTATCTATACCGTAAAAAGTATCATCTTTTGTACCACTTGCAAAATTATTATTGAGCAAATCAACTTTAGCATTGCCATTAGCAAGATCTATTTGAACTTTATTTGTATAATTACTATAATCAATAGTATCTTGATTATTTGTATCTATATGACTTGCATCATTTATGCTTCCATCTGAATTAAATGTAATACTTCCTGCATAAACTCTATCTGCTAATTCCCCCATCATCACAAATCTATCTGCACCTGTTCCACCTATTAAAGTATTTGAGGCACTACTTCCTGTTAGTGTATCAGCTCCTGCTCCACCAATAACATTTTGAATGTTTCGTATAGTATCGTTGTATCCACTTCCCTCTACAGTTGCTGTTTGAGTTGTAAGGTTTACTATTACTTTATTAGCACTATTATTCACATATTCATAGCTAACAAAGTTTCCACTACTTCCATCTCCTCCATCAAGATAGTTGTTTCCACTTCTTCCCATTAAAAAGTCACTTCCTGCTCCACCTATTAAAGTGTTGTTGGTTGCATCTTTTCCGATTAAAGTGTCATTTCCAGCTGTTCCTATGATATTTTCTATATTTTTAAGCTTATCAGAATTTATACCTCCATTAAAAGTAACATTTGAAAAACCACTTCCATCTACTATATTTAGATTTACATTAATATTTTGACCTGCTCCTAAAACACTATAATCCATAGTATCACTATTGCTACTATTTTCAACACCTGAAACCCCAAAACCATCTATTGTATTACCACCAGTATATCCATTAGTTGCAACTTTTATAGTATCACTTCCAGCTCCACCATATACTGTATTTACAGTAGTATCATTTAAAGTTATATTATCATCATTTGCACTTGCTAAAATATTTTCTATTCCAAAAAGGCTATCAAGTCCTGTAGCAGCACTTTGAGCATATCCAGTAGCTCCTGCAAAAGTACCAACCGTAGCAGAGTTTAAATTTACCGTAACATTTGCCAATGCACTTTCAAAACTTACCCAATCTTGCAAACTGTTATCTTGATGTATGCTTGAACTATCAACATATCCACCGTAAATAGTATCGTTTCCAGTTCCACTTATTATAGTATCACTATCATCTCCACCATATATTATATTATCACCAGCATTTGCATAAATAGTATCACTATCTGCTCCACCATCTATTATATCATTGCCCGTTCCACCATAAATAGTATCATTTCCAGCTCCACCTCTTAGTGTATTAAGTCCAGCAATACCACTTATTAAGTCATCTCCACTTCCACCATCTAAGATATTACTATTACCATCACCATAAATAGTATCATTTCCTGCTCCACCGTAAATATTTTGGATATTTTTAACCCTATCTACTACTGCACCACTACCTATAATAACATCTTTAAAATTTGCACCATCAAGTGTCACAACTATTTTTTGACTAGCATTTGCATTGCTATAATCCATAGTATTGTTTCCACTATTTCCATCAAATTGGTTTGAAACTGCAAAATTTGTACGGAAAGTATCGTTACCTTTACCACCTTTGATATTTTGGATATTTATAAGAGTATCTATATCACTGCTTCCTATTACAACAGTTTGAGAATCTGTTCTACCCAAATCTACAGTTACACCAGCTGTATAATACTCATAGCTTACAAGATTTCCATTGCTACTATTTCCATCTATAGTATTTGCAATATCTCCTGTTGCCATTTTAAAAATATCACCACTACTTCCACCAATAGCATTTTGAATATTTACTAAAGTATCTTTATCTCCAGCACTCACATATCCAAGCCCTATTTTGAAATCTACTTCTACACTACTAGAACTATAAGCATAAGTTACAGTATTATTTCCAGAACCTCCATCAAGGTAGTCATTACCAGCTCCACCACCTAGTGTATCGTTTCCTGCTCCACCTCTTAGAGTATTATTAAGCTCATCTCCTATGATAGTATCATTTCCAGCTGTTCCAGTGATATTGTGTATCAACCTATATGTATCAGTAGCACTTTGTGTACCATCTATAAATATAGTACCTTTTTTACTACTTAAATCAATTCTTACAAAATCTTGTGTCACATTATCAACTGGGATACCACTATAATCAACAGTATCTCCAGCTATACCACTACCATATCCATCAAAGTAATTATCTCTACTAAAATGTGATTTAAAGGTATCATCAAAGTTACTACCTATTACATTTTCAATGCTTATTAGTGTATCTTGTCCCATACCACCACCGATATTTTGAGCAGTTTCAAGACCTAAATCAACATTAACAGCAGCTATTGCTTCAGAATAATCAACAGTATCTATACCATCTCCACCATCAATATAGTCATTGCCTGTACCACTAAAAATTGTATCATCGCCAACTCCACCGTACAATGAGTTGTTACCCGATTTACCTTTTATTATATCGTTTCCAGCTCCACCTTTAAGAGTATTATCATTAGCATCTCCTACAATAGTATCATTACCAGCTCCACCTGTAACATTTTCTATATTTTTTATACTATCATCTTCAAGTCCTGCTATAGTAACAGTTGTTAAAGTGCTTCCATTTAATGTAACAACTATACTGTTTGAACTATTTGTAAGATGTGAATAATCAACCGTATCACTTCCTGCTCCACCATCAAAAATATTACTTACAGCTGTATTAGATATAAAAGTATCATTTCCACTTCCACCTATTGCATTTTCTATGGAAGTAAGTAGATCATTATCACCAGTTGCAACTGAACCAGCTCCAAGATTGATAGTCAAGTTTGCAGTATAATACTCATAGCTTATAGTATCAATTCCATCTCCACCATCGATACTATTTGCCACACTCTCCAATGCACCTGCAACCGTACCCATTTTGATAAGGTCTGAATTTTTTGTACCTATTACATTTTGTATATTTACCAATCTATCTTCATCACCTATTGCTACTACACCAGTACCATTTTTTAAATCAACAATAACACCACTTGAAGTAGATACATAAGAGTAGCTAACAGTATTATTACCACCTTCACCATCAAGGTAGTCATTTCCTCCTCTACCCATTAAAGTATCATCTCCAAGCCCACCTTTAAGTGTGTTTGCTCCAGCATCTCCATAAAGAGTATCATTACCACTACTTGAAATAATATTTTTGATATTTCTTAGATAATCTGTTGCGACAACTCTTATATTATTACTACCATCATTATCTCTAATATCTACACTTGAATAACCGCCATTTATATTAGCCAAATCCATAAAGATATTGTCAAATATAGCATCTCCTGTATAATTTAAACCATTCAAATCTGCTTTTAAATTTGCATAGCTTACTGTATCTCCATTTACACTATTTGTATTTGTTCCACCATCAAATTTATTAGATTTTGTGTAATCTGTATAAAACAAGTCATCATATGCCGAACCTACTACATTTTGAATATCTACAAGTGTATCAACACCCATACCACCACCAACTGTTTGAGCCAATGAGTTTGATAAATCAACAGTTACTCCACTTGTAGCTTCACCATAATGTACACTATTTTCACCAGTTCCACCATCGATAAGGTCATCGCCTGTACCACTATAAATAGTATCATTGCCATCACCACCATATAGCTTATTGTTCCCTGCTACACCTTTAATTATGTCGTTGCCAGCTCCACCTATAAGAGTATTATTACTACTATTACCTACTATTGTATCAGCTCCAGCAGTACCAATAACATTTTCTATATTTTTAACTATATCATTATCGCCACCAGTTACAGTTACAGTTGCATATATATCAGCCTCTGCTAAAGTAATATTAATAGCATTTGAACTACCTAATTTACTATAGTCTATTGTATCATTACCTGTTCCACCATCTATTGTATCTTTTCCATCATTGTATGATGTTGCAATAAATGTATCATCTCCATCTCCACCTATTAGAAGATCATCTCCCCCTTTACCTTCAAGTATATCATCTCCTGCCATACCTTCTAGTGTATTACTTAGCTCATTACCTATAAGTGTATCAAAGCTACTGCTACCTTTTATATTTGCAATTCCGTATAAGCTATCTGTAGATTCTATATTTGAAGAAAATCCATCATTAGTTGAGCTGTTTGATTTCAAAGCTTGAGAATAGTTGTTGCCATTTGCATCGGTTGTTGTAGAGCTCAAATCAACATATACTTTAGAAGCATTTGAATAATCTACACTATTAGACTCTCCATTTGCAACTGTATGAGTAGTACCAGCTAATATCCCACCATAATAAGTATCACTTCCTTTTGTAGCTACAAATTTATCATTTCCAGCACCACCAATAAGTGTATTTATACCGCTATTTCCAGAAATAGTATCATTATGGCTAGAACCTATCACGTTTTCTATATTTGTAATAGTATCTGTTCCCATACCACCACCAACTGCTTGTGCTGTTGTAGTAGTTAAACTAACAGTTATATCTCCTGTAGCAGCTTCAAAGCTAACTGTATCGTTATCTTCTCCACCATCTATAAAGTCATTACCTGTTCCACTATAAATAGTATCATTTCCAGCTCCACCTAGAAGCTGATTATCTCCAGCTACACCTTTAATAACATCATTTCCAGCACCACCTACTAAACTATTATTTTGAGAATTTCCAATAATAGTATCTGCACCAGCACCACCTATAATATTTTGAATATTTTTTATTTTATCAGTAGTGCCATCACTAATTGTTACAGTAGAATAACCTGCACCATCTAAAGCACCCATATCCACTTTTATAGTTCTACTGCTTGCATAAGCACTATAATCTAAAGTATTATTTGTACCAAATTTACCATCTATTGTATTGTTGCCATCATTTCCGTCTATTAAACTTCCATCTGATTGTAAAATCCCTGCTTTAAAGGTATCATTTCCATCGCTACTTCCAAGAAGTACATCATCTCCACCACTTCCTATAAGAGTATTTCCATCTCCCATAAAAGCATCTAAAGTATTATTTTGATCATTTCCACCTATAAAATCTGCTTTTATAGTACCTCTAATATTTTCTATCTCTTTCAACTTATCAGTTTCTGAACCAAAATTTGCTATAGCATATCCACTGCTATCTACATTTTTCATATTTAGATTAAGTGCTACAAGCTTTTGATTATAATATACCCAATCTCCGCCACTATTATTAGTTCCACCATCAAGAGTATTGTTTCCACTTACACTAATAAGAGTATCATCTCCCTCTCCACCTATTAATGTATCATCTCCAGCTCCACCATCTAATATATCATCTCCAGCTCCACCATCTAATACATTGGCACTTCCGTCACCTTTGATAGAGTCGTTACCGCTTGTTCCTATGACATTTCTTATGTTTTTTACTAAATCGTAAGTATTTGTTATTACTGTAGAACTTGCATTATCGCTATAAATAGTAACCTTAACCTCTTCTTCGCCATCTAAAGTAACACTTATAGCACCTGTTGTAACTTTGCTATAATCAAGTATATCAGCACCAGCTCCACCATCTACATGATTTATATAGTCATTTCCACTTCCAAAGAAACCACCCATAATAAACTTATCAGCTCCAGCATCACCATACAAGAAGTTTGAACCTTTACCACCATAAATAGTATCAGCTCCATCACCACCTCTTATAACATTTGCTATATCACTACCTATTAAAATATCACTATTTTGTGAGCCTTGAATATTCTCAAAATTTACAACAGTACTTGTTTGACCATCCCTTGTTGCACGATTTGCATTGTATGTAGTGCCATCTATAGTAACACTACTACCTATATTTACACTAATTCCATTTACCCCTACAACACTAGCAAATGATACAGTGTCTCCATTAGTATGAGTTCCACCATCAAGATAGTCAGCTCCACCGCCACCATCTATTGTATCATCTCCTGCTCCCCCTAAGATTGTATTGTTACTACTATTACCAGTTATTGTATCATCCGCACTATTTGAACCGTAAATATTTTCTATATTTCTTATTGTATGATTTGTAGTATCACCACCTACTCGAACAGTAGTAGGGTCACTTCCAGCCTCAAGTGTAACTACTATTTTATCAGCAACACTACTATAATCAACCGTATCACTACCTATTCCACCATCAATTTTTACACCTGTAAAAGTAGCTCCATCAAAGGTATCATTACCTGCTCCACCTATAAGTTCAAAGTTTCCACTCTTAACAGTAAATTTATCATCTCCAGCACTTCCCTCAAAAACGGAGATATCTTTTACATAATCACTATCTCCACCATTTATACCAATCTGATATACAGTTTGAGATACACTATTTTCATCATTGAAAGTTGTAGTTGTCCCTAGATTTACTGTGATACTATTTGCTTGAGTTAAACTACTATAATCAACTTTATTGCTTCCAGCTCCACCATCTATAAAATCACTTCCAGCAACTTTTCCTATAAAAGTATCATTTCCAGCCTCACCATATAAAAAGTTACTCCCACCAATACCATAAATTGTATCAGCTCCATTACCACCTTTAATAATATTAGAATTGTTGTTTCCTTTAAGTATATCATCTTGACTTGAACCAGTTAAATTAGAGAAATTTAATAAAGTGTCATTTCCATCTCCAGTATTTTGAGCAGTTGTAATTCCTAAATCAACAGTTACTCCTGCTGCTGCTCCACTAAAACTTACAGTATTTTTTCCACCAGCACCATCAAGGATATTATCCTCTTCATTCCCTTGAATAGTATCATCACCTGAACTTCCTATTACATTTTCTATGCTATAAAGTCTATCATTGTAAGATACTCCACTATATGTTGCGGTTGCTGTACCATAAGAAGAGCCTCTTAGACTTAAAGTAACACTTGAAGCATCAAAATAACTTACAGTATCAATCCCTTCTCCACCATCAATAGTATCATTACCAACTCCACCAACTATTGTGTCATTTCCCTCTTCCCCATATAATTTATCATCTCCAGCTCCACCATATATAAAGTCATTTCCAAGCCCACTATATATATAGTTTAACCCACTACTACCTATTAAAGTATCATCTCCACTTCCTGATAATATATTTTCAAAGTTTATTATCTTATCTGTACCTATAGTAGTACCTGTTGCTTGATTAGCTGTATATGTATTTGAGTCTAAAGTTATCTCATTACCTATATTTACTACAACTTTAGCTCCTGAATTTTGAAAACTAATAGTATCATTACCGTTATTACCATCTAAAGTATTGTCTCCTAGATCACCTTCAATAGTATCATCCGCTTGAGAACCAATCACATTGTTGATATTTCGTATGCTATGATGATTAGATTCAGCTCCTAATGTAACACTACTATAACTACTACCCATAAGTCTAAGGCTTACTTTATCTGTTAAAGCACTATAATTTATTGTATCGCCTGTAGTTTGTGAAGCTGTACCCCCATCTATAACCGTACCAACACCATCAACTCCACTTTGGAAAATAAATGTATCATTACCACCCTCACCAAACAGTCTATCACCACCAGCTGTTAAATAAATAGTATCGTTACCGTCTCCACCTTTGATTGTATTTTTACTTGCATTACCTGTTAATGTATCATCTCCACTTCCACCAGTTAAGTTTTCTATATCATATATAGTATCAGTTTTTTGTAAAACACCTAAACTATTATAAACACTTATAGTGCTATTACTTAAATCTCCTATAACTTTGTATTGATTATCAGTAATACCGCTATAATCAACAGTATCTCCATTTACCTCATCAGTTGTACCACCATAATAAGTATTATTTCCATCATTATATGAGCTTATAAATAAATCATCTCCACCTTCACCATAGAAAGTATCATCTCCACCCAAACCTCTAAAAGTATCATTTCCAAGCCCCCCATATATAGTATCATTACTCATACTACCAATAAAAGTATCTGCGTAATTACTACCTTTAATCTGCTCAATACCAATTAAAGTATCCTTACCTCCGTTACCATTATCATAAACTTGCTCTACTGTTTTAGAAAGATCTACTTTTATACCATTGTATGGATTTGAACTATAATCAACAATATCAATAAATGTTTCAGGACTTGCTGTTAGATTAGTATTTGAACTAATAATACTATTTGTCTCTATATATAATTTTTCGCCATCATTTACTATATAACTATTTGTTATATTATTTAAATTAAAACTATTTTCTAACTCTTTTAGTACACTTGCTTTTGTATCTCCTGCTTTAGCTTCATAACTTATAGTTTTTCCTTCTAATGCAAAACTATAAGTAGTTCCCACAACAATAGCTCCAAGAGCTATTTGATAGCCATTTAATCCACCAATTAGATAGTTATTTCCTCCTCTTCCCACAAGAGTATCATTCCCATATCCACCTCTTAAAGTATTATCGCTATCATTTCCATAAATAGTATCATTTCCAGAACCACCTGCTATATTTTCAATACTCTTTATTGTTAAATTTCCATCATTTGTATTTTGTACATCTGTAATTGCTAAATCAAGTTTAATATTTTTTGCAGTGTAAGCAAAACTTACAAAATCACTTCCACTTCCACCATCAATATAGTCATCTCCGCCATAACCTAATAGTGTATCATTTCCACTCCCACCAATTAAAGTGTTTCTTCCACTATTTCCTATTAATGTATCATCTCCACTTCCACCTACAATTCCATCAATGTTTTTAAACGTATCTGTTCCGTAATATGAATTTATATATTTTGAACCATCATTAATATCTACAACCAAATTTGTAATTGCTGCACTATAATCAACAGTATCACTACCTGTACCACCTTCAAAATAGTCATTTCCAGCACTTCCTATAAACCAGTTATCTCCTAAACCACCAATAAAAGTATCACTATTTGTACCACCTTTGAAAGTATCTGCATAATCACTACCTACAATAGTATCTATACCACTAAGCTTATCTCTTCCACCAAGACCATCATCTGTAACTTGAAAATTAATCTGTGTTAAATCTACTTTTATACCACTTGTAGATGTTTCATAACTAGCGACATCTGTCCCTGTTCCACCTATTAGTGTATCATCTCCAGCACCACCTATAAGTGTATTATGACCACCAAAACCACTTAGAATATTATTATTTAAATCCCCTCGAATAGTATCATCGTATATAGTACCAATTATATTTTCTATACCTGTAAGTCTATGTGAACCCACATCATTTAGTGTTGCTTGTACTGTTTCATTTCCATTTAGAGTAATTTCCAAACCTTTTGTAGTAAGTCCACTTATTCCACTAAAATCAACCGTATCACTTCCAACTCCACCTATTAGTGTATCAACTCCATGGTCTTTTGAAGTAATAATAAACAGATCATCATCGGCACCACCGTCATAAAGATTTGAGCCTCCACCACTATAAAAAGTATCATTACCTGCTAAACCTCTTAAAGTATCATTACCATTTCCTTTAAAAGTATCTCCATAATCACTTCCATGTACTTCATTAATATCTATTAAAGTATCACTTCCACCATCTCCATCACGAACTACTTGAGCAGTTTGGTTCATATCCACATAAATCGAAGTACCAGCTGGTTTATAATAAGCTATATCTACACCACTTCCACTTCCTATAAGTGTATCATCTCCACCTGCACCATATAAAGAGTTTCTTCCAGCTGTTCCACCATCAAGTATATTTGCAAAACTATCTCCATATAGAGTATTATCAGAACTGTTTCCAATAACTCTTTCTATATTATAAAGTACATCACTTTCATCATCTATATCAAAATCACTATTACCATTTGTATCTACTCTTGATCTATTTTCTGCTAAGTTTACAAATGCTATTCCTGTTCTACCACTTAAATCAAAAGTATCTATTCCATCTCCACCGTAAACAGTATCATTTCCTGTGCTACTAAAAATAGTATCATCTCCAAGTCCACCGTAAATAGTATCTACTCCAGTACCGCCAGTTATCAAGTCAGCACCGCTTCCACCACTTAAAGTATTATTTCCAGCAGTACCAAAAATTGTATCATCACCAGCCCCACCATCAAGGATATTATTAAAACTATCTCCCCTTAAAATATCATTGTTGCCTGTACCTATAATATGAGATACATTTTGAATAGTATTTGTATTTCCACCACTAAGAGCTATAGTTACAGTATTTGTGCCATCTAATGTCACATTAATACCACCTGTAGCTCCATTTGCATCTGTATCTGTTACAAGACTATAATCTATTGTATTTATACCGCTTATACCATAAAAAGTATCATTACCAGTAGAGCCTAGTGCATCACTTGAAGAAACTACAAAAGTATCATTTCCACTACTTCCAAATACAGTATCACTTCCTGTACCACTAAACACAGTATTATTATAGCTTGTATAGTCAGTTCCACTTTCACTCATTCGTGAAGTATATATTACATTTGCACCACTTCCTGCAAATATTGTGTCATTTCCAGCACCTAGTTCAAAATATAAAGTACTATTATCTGTTCTTGTAGTGCTTCCTTGTATAAAATCACTATTTTTTGTAGCAATAATTTTTTCTATACTAATTAAAGTATCTTTTCCAACATAACCGTTATTTTGTACTTGTTGTGTAGATAATCCAAGATTTACATTAATTCCATTTAAGCTATCAACACCACTATAATCAGCAGTATCAAAATCAGCTCCACCATCAAGGGTATTATTTCCAGCACGTCCTACTAATATATCATCACCAGCCAAACCGCTTAATGTATTATCACTACTATTTCCATAAAGCCTATCATTTCCAGCACCACCCTCTACATTTTCGATATTTACTATTTGAACTCTACCTTTACCAGTATTTTGGATACCACTATTTGCTAAATCAAGAGTAACAGCACTATTACCACCAAAATTAAAACTTACAAAGTCTGTTCCACTTCCTCCATCAATAAAATCAAGTTCATCAATCCCATTGTTCCCATTTGGTAAAAGTGTATCATCTCCATCTCCACCAATTAAAACATTAGAGCCACTCGTTCCTTTAATAGTATCATTTCCACTTCCTCCGATAGCTCCCTCAATAGATATAAATGTATCTGTACCATATCCAGTACCTATAGAAACTGGAGTAGTAACTCCAAGGTCAATATAGAGATTTTCAGTAGCACTAGCATAACTAACAACATCTATACCATCACCACCATTTAATATATCATCTCCACCACTTCCTATAAATGTATCATCGCCCAAGCCACCAAAAAGTGAGTTGTTTTGTGAATTTCCAGCTATAATATCTTTATTATTGCTTCCTATAACATTTTGAATATTTTTTAAAGTATCTTTTGCAGTTGTTGAACCATCTAAATAAACTTCTTGCATACCTGTTTTATTTAAATCTACAGTAACGTTGTTATTTGCACGACTATAATCCACTGTATTAATACCAGCTCCACCGTCTAAATAGTTTGTCCCAGCTCCACCACTTAAAGTATCATCTTTATCTCCACCAATAATAGTATTATCTAAAGAGTTTCCTCTCAAAGTATTTTCGTGATTTAAACTTCCTATGATATTTTCTATATTTACAATAGTATGTGTTTCTAAATTTGGATCATAATTAGTTCCATTAAATTTTGATTCTGTTACTTTTGATTCTGTATCTCTTTCATTTAGAGTTAAATCTATTTTTGAATTAACATGTGAGAAATCAATAGTATCAATACCATCTCCACCATCTATATAATCTTCTCCTCCACTAGCATAAAAATAATCATCTCCATCTTGACCATACAAGAAATCATTACCTTTTCCACCTTGTAAAGTATCATTACCAGAACCAGCTTCAAATACAAAAGAGATAGTTGAATTAGAATCAGCTTTTATAATATCTTTGTAGTTTGAACCAATTATTTTTTCAATAGAGTTTAGATAATCCTCTTCTCCTGATACTGCTCCTTTAAAAACTGTTCCTGTATTATCCAAATTTTCAATTTTTATAGCTTTAAGTGATGAAGAGTAATCAATAGTATCAAATCCATCTCCACCAATAATTGTATTTTTACCACCATTGCTTACAAAGTGATCATCTCCTGCACCACCATCTAAAATATTATTAAAATTATTTCCTATAAGAGTATCTTTTCCAGAAGTACCTTTTAAATTTTCAATATTAAGTAAAGTATCATCTACACTTAAGCCTTTATATACTTTTCCTGTAAGTAAATTTCCAACTATACCCTCATCTCCAGCCAATTTTGGTAGTAAACTGTAATCTGCTGTATCATTACCACCTAATCCATTAAGTATATTTACTTCTGCAAAGCTTGCACCCAAAGTATCATTAAATACAGAACCAATAAGATTTTGAATATCTTTTAGAGTATCAAGCCCTGCATTTATAGTATCTTGTTGAGCACTTTTTGATAAATAAACAGTAACTCCACCTGTTTGAATATCTTCATAACTTGCAGTGTTATTACCAAAACCTCCATCAATATAGTCATCTCCTAGTCCACCACTTAATGTATCATTACCACTTTTACCTAAAAGAGTATCATTCCCATCTCCACCAAAGATAGTATCATCACCTAATCCTCCATCTAAGATATTATTTTCATTATTTCCATAAATAGTATCATTAAACCTAGTACCAATAACATTTTCTATATTTACAATAGTATCATTACCCTCTCCACCAGAAGCCTCACCTAAACCTAAATGAACAAATTGAGATGAATTTGAAGATGAGTAATCAACAGTATCATTACCCTCTCCTCCATCTAAATAATCATCTCCTAGACCACCGCTTAGTGTATCATTCCCTTTTGCACCAAAAAGAGTGTTTGCTAAACTATTCCCTTTGATAGTATCATCATAATTTGAGCCTATAACATTTTCAAAATTCCAAAGTTGATCTATTCCATCTATACCTGAAGCTTCACCTTTTTTAATATTATATTCATCAGAACCTAGATTTACAATAACACCTTTATTATCAACATTATTAATAGCATTTATATAACTAACAGTATCTTTACCATCTCCACCATCCAAATAATCATCTCCAGCTCCACCTTCGATTGTATCATCTCCACCTTCACCTTTTAATGTATTATTTTTCTCATTTCCAATTATTATATCTTTATCTTGAGTACCTATAATATTTTCAATATTTACTACTGTATTTGTAAAGGTTGTTGATGGATCAATTGAACTTACATTATCAAGCTTATATGTAACTTTTCCAGTATTTAGGTTTGCATTTATACCTATATTATTTACATTATCTATTTTAGAATAATTTAAAGTATCACTTCCAGCTCCACCATCAATAGTATCGTTTCCAGCACTACTAAAAATAGTATCATCTCCACTATTTCCATAAATAGTATCATCTTTCATTCCACCATGAATTATATCGTTTACAATTCCACCATAAATTGTATTTACTAACTCTTGAGAACCTTTTGTTTCAGTATTATTTATATTTGAAGTTATTACAAAGCCATTTTTGTACTCTTTTCCATTTATAAAAAATGGTTCAAAATCATACTCTTTTGCAACCGTTTTATCTTGAATCTCCTTAATCTGTACAGCATAATCTTTTGCAAACTCTATTGAACTCTCAAGAGGTGGTTTAATACTAGCTTTATTCTCTTCAGAGACATTATCTAAGCTAAATTCTGATTTGGCACTCATTTTAAAAACAAAATTACTTTTTTGAGAATTATCCACAACAAAAGTAATATTAATCTGTCCTCTATTATCAACTACAAAACCTTCTACTACATCAAGTGTATCTGGGTTATCTTTTTTTAAAACCCAACTATTACCTACTTGAACTGCATTTAATACTTTAAAACTAGGTGGAAAATTATCACTTGTAATTGTAATTTCAGTTATTCCAAAACCTTCTGGTTGGCTAGGAGTTAAGTTTATTGTTCTAGAAGTTGTTGTACTATTAAAAAGAGTAGAATCATCTGCATAGATAACAACATTATCAAAGCTACCAAACTTTTTATCACTATAATCTATAATCTCTGGACTTGTTTGTAAAACTAATTTAGTTTTATCAACCGCAGTATAATTTTGTGGATAAATATTTGAATAAGAGACACCTCCTCCACCATAAATAAATAGTGTTTTATTAAGAGTTGAATCAATTACAGTATTTTCTCTTATTTGAACATGTTGAATATCTATATCAAAAGATAGTGTAGGTTCAATCCCTTCTACAGAGGCAACATTATCCTCCTGTTTTGAACTTGAACTTGAACTTGAACTTGAACTTGAACTTGAACTTGAACTTGAACTTGAAGATTTTTTTGAATCAGTTTTTGTCAAATTTGAAGTAAAATCATTTGATTCTACTAAATTTAAAGATTTTTTTTGTGCTTCTAATAAATCAAACAAGTTAGATACATTATCATTTTGTTCAGTTGCTGGATTATTATCGATAATAATGACTTGTGGAGCCACCTCTTTCTTATTTTCTTGAGCTATTTCATTTAGCATATTTATATATTCATTAGTTGGTGTAGAGTTAATAGGTAAAGCATTTATATCATCAATATCTGATAAAATAGAGCTTAAAGTAACAATTTTACCAGCAACACCTAAAAATTCAGGAGCATCACCACTATATCCCATCAAAGCAAGAGAAACAAAAGTAAACTCCCCAGCACCTGGTATTTCTAATATTAAGTCACCACCAACCAACTTAAATTTAGCAGTCTCTAGATTTAATCCTAGTAATTCAAGGTCAATTTTATCGCCAGGTCTTACATAAACTGGAATATTCTCTCCAGCTAAAGGCTTACTTTTTATTTGAACCTTACCATCAAGATATTTAACCAATGTTTCTTTATCTTTTGACATATTAAACTCTTTTAAAAATATATTTTACTCAATATACCATAATTATTATTAAAAATCAGTACATTTTAGTATAACAAATCCTGAGATAAGATAGAATCAATAAACCCAGATTATGCAATAGAAAAAGTAATAAAATATTTATCTATAACTAAAAGTTATAGATTTTCTCTGTAATTTTTAAGTATTTTTATTGAAAATTATCTATGTATACTTAAAGGGAATTTGACTTTGTTTTACGTTTTCAAATAAACCATTCATCCAAGTTCTTCTTTTTTGTGGAAGTGATATTTTTAGTACTTTTTGATTTGAATGTTCTATTATCCAAGTTCCTAATGCAAAGCAATAGGATCGTAGTGTTGAAAGCATCATATTTGAATTTACTACTTCATGTTTAAAAAGTGCCATAATATTGTATGCCATCATAATAAATCTAAAAGAGGCTTCTGTGGCATAAAAATCTTTTAAGCAGAAGTTATCAGCTCCAAAATCATATTTAAGTTCTTTTATTCTATTTTCACAATCAGCTCTTGTGTTATATATATTATAAATTTGATCAACTGGAAGTTCAATATTAGTAACATAATCACTATATCTATATATAGGTTCATCGAATAGAAGTTTACCACCTGATTTTGGGTATTCTTCACTTAATTTTCTAACAATTATATATCTTCTTTCACTTCCGTTATCAGGTTTAAATCTTAGGCTTGCTACATCAACTCCTTTTATGATTTTAATCCACTTAGTTATATTTCCAATGGTGTATTTTATATTTTCATAAAATTTTACAGCCACAATATAATTAATACCTCTTTTTTCAAACCATTCTAAGAATTCTTGTGAATAAAATCCACTATCTGCTCTTACAAGTCCAACTTTTTTATCTTTTAAGCATATATCAAATGTCTCATTTAAAAATGCGTCATAATTATTAAGTGAACTAGTATTACCACTTCTCATCCATGTATTTGCTATCATTTTTGTTTGATCTATAAATGCAATAATTGGATGATGTGAGTTTCTACCAGGTTTTTTAGGGTTATAACCTTTCTTAGCTCCTTCTTGTTCACCATATCTTGTTATTACTGTTGAATCTAAATCAATTGTTAGTGATCCTACATCTAGTTGTGAAAGGAATTTTTGTTGTAATATTGGAAATATTTCAGAATTCTTTTCAATAT
>ERZ650302.748-NODE-748-length-18187-cov-10.760589_pt1 | contig 18187 bp, 20 predicted proteins | sample MGYA00376238_ERZ650302 | MGnify/ENA primary metagenome ERZ650302 (study PRJEB26733, sample SAMN07839298) | wastewater metagenome | biome: urban; feature: wastewater treatment plant; material: waste water | place: USA: North Carolina | collected 2016-04-28 ... | reverse complement strand
TGCCAAGTACTCATATTTCAAATGTAGGCAAATTACAGCAATAAAAAAATCCCGCCGAAGCGGGATTTTTAACTTATTTGTTTTACAAATTAGAATTTGTAGTTAACTCCGAAAGTTACAGCTCTCCAATCACCTCCAAAAGAGAAATTGTTAGTTTTGTCAGCACCGTTTCCTCCGTTATCGTTAGAAGAGTAACCTAATACAGCTACACCAGCCTCGATAGAGAAGTTAGAAGATACGAAATAGTTCATACCAGCTCCTAATCCTAAACCAATTTCTTTGCTTTCAAAAGAACCACCGTAAACTGTTCCTGTTTCAGCATCAAACTCTTCATCATAAGATGTATAGTCAAATCCTAATTCAGCAAATAAAGAGAATTTATCAGCTGGAGTGAAATAGTAACGTCCGAATGCACCTAATCCTAAACCAGAGTTAGTAGCGTCAGCAGCACCGTTATCAAATTTTAAAGATTGAAAACCAACAGAAGCACCAACAGCGATGTTCTCAGTTACAAAATAACCAACTTTAGGAGCAATTTCGAAAGCATTTGTTTTAAAGTCACCTGTTTTAGACGAACCAAAAGTTACAGCTCCAGAAACGAATACATCACCTTTAGCGAATCCACCGTTACCTTTTTCTTCTTCTTGTGCGTTAGCAAATGCGAATCCAAATACTGCAACAGCAGTTAAAATAATTTTTTTCATTTTTTTGTTTAGTTTATTAAGATTATTCAACAAAACTAGTAATTCAAAATCAAATAAAGAAAAAAAGCATTCAAAAAAACATCCTATAAAGAGATTTTAAAGCATTAATAAAAAGCAACACAAAAACATAAAAGACTACATATCAATAGACTAAAAAAATAACTCTCACTAAAATCAGGTATTTTTCAAAACTTAGATATGAATTAAATTTTAACAAGTTAAAACTTATTTTAATAATATTGGAAACCAATTAAAATTATTGTTATTTCGCAACATAATAACTATCTAGTTATAAGCTTGGCTTTTTGCAAAACAATATTTAGTTCAAAATGCAGTTTATAAAATATAAAACCCTATTTAAAAAAGAAAAAAAATGAAAAAAAACATTCTTATTGCAGCTTTAATCTTTTTAGGAACATTGAATTCACAAGCACAATTATTACGCTTAGGAGCAAAAGCAGGTTTAAATTATGCCAATTTTACAGGTACTAAAATTTTAGTCAACCCAGAAAATTACAAATCTGATGCTATTACAAGTTACCACATTGGTTTATTAGCCGAAATCAAATTAACCGAGAAATTTGGTATCCAACCCGAGTTGTTGTACTCTACACAAGGAGCGTCATACAAAAGTGCCGTCAAAGAATTTAAAAATGAATTGGGCTACTTAGCTATTCCTGTAATGGCAAAAATCTATTTAAACAACACCTTCAGCTTAGAATTAGGTCCACAAGCTTCTTTCTTATTAAGCGAAAAAGACAATGTTAACATAGAAGACTCCAAAACATTCGACTTTGCGGTTGCTGGTGGTTTAGGTGTGAAAATTACAAAAGGCATCTTTGTACAAGCTCGTTACGGACTTGGATTAACAGAAGTTTCAACCAATGCAAAAGCAAAAAATTCTGTTGTGCAAGTTTCTGCTGGATTTATGTTTTAATAAATAACAAAATCAACTACAAAACCGTACTATTATTTAGTACGGTTTTTTTATTTTTACCAAAAAGAACCATTATGCAAATTGCTATTATTAACGGCCCCAATCTAAATTTATTAGGAAAACGTGAACCCGAAGTGTATGGAACAGCAACCTTCGAAGATTATTTTGAAAGTTTAAAAACCAAGTTTCCTCATATTCAATTCTCATATTTTCAAAGCAATATCGAAGGAGAATTAATCGATAAAATTCAAGAATTTGGCTTTTCTTATACTGGAATCATTCTCAATGCTGGTGCTTATACCCATACATCCATAGGCATTGGCGATGCGGTAAAAGCCATAACGACACCAGTTATTGAAGTGCATATTTCCAATACTTTTTCAAGAGAAAGTTTTAGACATCAATCCTATATTTCAGGAAATGCCAAAGGGGTTATTTTGGGTTTCGGTCTAAAAAGTTACGAACTCGCGATTCAATCTTTTGTATAACCTTACCATTTTTAACACAATAAATTAACAAATTTTTATGATGTAAGTTTTTTCATCTGTTTAATTTTACAAAAAAAGCAGATGAAACAATTTTACGTTTTTATTTTATTTTTAATCTCTTCGCCTTTTATAGCACAAATAAAAGGTACTATTACTGACGAAAAAGGAAACCCATTACCTTTTGTTTCTGTCATCATTCAAAATTCCTATTCAGGAACTACCACCAACGACAAAGGAAAATATGAACTAAATCTGAAAAAAGAAGGTGATTATACCTTGTTGTTTCAGTTCCTTGGATATAAAACCGTAAAGAAAACGATTCACTACGAAAAAACACCAATAACAATTGACATTGAGTTGTCTGAAGAAAATTACAACCTCAACGAAGTCGTTATCAATCCCAAAAATAATCCTGCCAACGCCATTATCAAAAGTGCAATTGCAGCACGAAAAGAAAACGCTGAAAAAACAGCTCGATTTACTGCCGATTTCTATTCGCGAGGATTATTCAAAATCAAAAATCTACCTAAAAAGATTTTAGGAATGAAAATAGAAATGCCAGACGAAATGACCACTGGCTTAGATTCTACCGGAAGTGGCATTTTGTACTTATCTGAAACCGTATCAAAACTCACCTTCGAAAAACCCAACAACTATAAAGAAAGAATTATTGCCTCAAAAATATCAGGAAACGACAAAGGCTTTAGTTACAATACCGCTCGCTCTTCATTTTATGATTTTTATGACAATACCGTCGATTTTGATGTAAAAATGATTTCACCCATAGCTAGCAATGCTTTTCAATATTACAAATACAAACTCGAAAGCACTTTTTTTGACGAAAGCAATCATCAAATCAACAAAATTAAAGTCATTCCAAGACGCGACAAAGAACCCGTTTTTGAAGGTTACATTTATATTGTAGAAGACAGTTGGGCGATTTATGCCGTTGATTTCGATATCAAAGGCTATCGTATGCGCAATGAATTCACCGAAGTAATGACCTTAAAACAAAACTTCAATTACAATTCCAAAACTAAAATTTGGAGCAAAAATGCCCAAAGCTTAGCATTTACAGCTGGTGCATTCGGAATCGGATTCTCAGGCACTTTCAACTATGTGTACAGCAATTATGAATTCTTTGATGCTTTTGATAAAAAGACCTTTGGCAATGAAATTGTTAGTTTTGAAAATAATGCCAACAAAAAAGAAGATACTTTCTGGGAAAGCACAAGACCTATTCCACTCACCGAAGAAGAAAGCAAAGATTATATCAAAAAAGACAGCATTCAAACCATTCGTTCATCCAAAACCTATTTGGATTCTATTGACCAAAAACGAAATAAATTCAAACTATTAGACCCCATAACAGGTTATAACTATAGAAACACCTTCAAAAAATGGTCGTTCGATTATGCTGGATTAATGGACATAAGTTCATTAACGTTCAATACGGTTCAAGGTTTCAATCTAGACTCTGGCTTTACCTATAGAAAATGGGATGATGAATCTGGAAAAAGCACAGCCCTTGCAACAACTTTCAATTATGGCTTTTCAGACGAACGTCTTCGCGTAGTCGGAAACTTTAGTCACCGATTTAATAATCAAAATTATGCCACAATTTGGGTTTCAGGAGGAACGGCTGTTAAACAATTCAACGAAAACAATCCAATCTCGCCTTTCATCAATTCGATAAGCACACTCTTTTTCAAAAACAATTTTATGAAATTGTACAACAAAGAGTTTTTCAATATAGCATATTCTCAAAACATCGCCAACGGCATCAACTTTACCGGAAAACTAGAATACAGCCAACGCAAACCATTATTTAATACTACTAACTATACCTTTATCAAAAATGACGACCTTTATTCTTCAAACAATCCTTTGGATTCTAATGATTATTCAACTGCTGGTTTCACAACTCATCAGTTACTAAAAGCTAATTTGAACTGGCGCATTAACTTTGGCAACCAATACATTTCGCGCCCTGACGGAAAATTCAACCTCCGAAACGACAAGTATCCAACCGTGCTTTTAGGCTACGAAAAAGCCTTTGCTGCTAGCCAAAAAAACTACGAGTACGACTTAATTAGTGCTCGTGTGCTATATGACCTTTCATTATCCAACAAAGGCGATTTGGGTGTAAATCTAAGAGCAGGTAAATTCTTCAATGCCGAAAATATTGCCTTTATGGATTACAAACATTTCAATGGCAATCAAACACGAATTGGCCAAACCGAACGCTATTTAAACGTTTTCAACCTGTTACCTTATTACAGTAATAGTACAAACGATGCATATCTTGAATTTCATTCAGAGTACAGCGACAATGGTTTTATAATGAACAAAATACCAGGACTCAACCTTTTAAAAAGCAGTTTAATGCTCGGTTTTCACAACTTAGCCATTCCAAATCGCAAACCTTACCAAGAAATCAGCATAGGACTCGACAACTTAGGAATAGGGAAATTCAAACAGTTCAGAGTAGATTATGTCCGCTCTTACCAAAATGGTTTTCAAGGTGACGGCGTAATTTTTGGACTAAAGCTTTTGAATATTTTAGATTAGGAGCGGAAAGAATAGGCTTTCTTGTGGGCAAAGTCCCGTCATCCGCTATATCTTTTTTTATTTTACCCTGTCAGGGTTTTGAACCCTGACAGGGTAAAATAAAAAAAGGATGCCGCTACTACCGGGGCTAAAAGGAAGTATCTTACCTTTTTGTCGTAATGACTTAAAATTAATTCGGTTCTACATGAATCAAAACATGTCCCAAAGAAGGGATTTGAGCTCTGAGCGTATCTTTCAAATCATGTGCAATATCATGTCCTTCTCTAACTGTAATGGTACCTTCAACCCTTGCGTGCAAATCAACATGATACTGCATTCCTGCTTTTCTAATAAAACATTTTTCAGTATCAATCACCCCTGGAACCGTTAAGGAAACAACTCTAATTTCCTCCACCAATTCATCATATAGATGTTCATCCATTATTTCGCTCAAAGCCGGTCTAAATATTTTATAGCTATTGTACAAAATAAAACCAGATGCAAAAAGAGCCGCCCAATCATCGGCAGATTCATAACCTTTACCAAAATAAAGTGCGATAGAAATACCTAAAAATGCCGCTACCGAAGTAATAGCATCGCTTCTATGATGCCAAGCATCGGCTTCCAAAGAAGAACTATTGGTTTCTTTACTTCTTTTCATCACCAACTGAAACGAGTACTCTTTCCAAATAATAATGGCTCCCAAAATATAAAGTGTCCAAGATTTGGGCAAATCATGAGGTGTCCCTATGTTTTGAATACTCTCATACGCAATAATCGTTGCCGAAGTAATCAAAAAACCGACCACTAGAAACGTAATCAAAGGTTCCGCACGTCCATGACCGTAAGGATGATTGTCATCCGCAGGTTTATTAGAATATTTGATTCCAAAAAGGACCAAAAAGGACGCGAAAATATCAGTAGTAGATTCAATCGCGTCGGCAATTAGCGCATAAGAATTACCGAAAAAACCAGCCAATCCTTTTACTATAGCCAAAGACGTATTACCAATAATACTGAAATAAGTTGCTTTTATAGCTGTTTGTTCGTTAGTCATAAATTAGTGATTAGTCCTTAGCAGTTAGTCCTTAGCAATTAGTCAATTTGGCTAATTACTAAGGACTAAAGCTAATTATTAATTTTAAGCGAATTGTTGATTTTAGTATAAACTAAACTTGTATTTAATCAAGATTTAGCAACTAGTCCATTGCGCTATTCACTATGGACTAATTACTAAGTACTCAAAAAAAAAAAAATTAAGCTCTTACAATATTGGCTCCGATAGCTCTAAGACGCTCATCAATGCGCTCGTATCCTCTATCAATTTGTTCAATATTTTGAATAGTACTTGTTCCTTTCGCTGACAAAGCAGCAATCAATAACGAAATACCCGCACGAATATCTGGTGAAGACATTGTAGTAGCTTTTAATTGCGATTTGAAATCATGACCAATAACTACCGCTCTATGTGGGTCACACAAAATAATTTTTGCTCCCATATCGATTAACTTATCTACGAAGAACAAACGGCTTTCGAACATTTTTTGGTGTATCAATACGTCACCTTTACCTTGAGTAGCTACTACCAAAACAATACTCAATAAATCTGGAGTAAAACCAGGCCAAGGTGCATCAGCAATGGTTAAAATAGAACCATCAATATCTGTTTTAACTTCGTAACCATTTACGTGTGCTGGAATAAAAATATCATCTCCTTTTTTCTCTAGTGTAATCCCTAGTTTACGGAATACATTAGGAATAACTCCAAGATTTTCCCAACTTACATTTTTTATAGTAATCTCTGATTTAGTCATAGCGGCCAATCCAATCCAAGAACCAATCTCAATCATATCTGGAAGAATTCGGTGTTCGCATCCACCTAATGCTTCTACTCCTTCAATAGTCAACAAATTAGACCCAACACCAGAAATTTTAGCCCCCATGTCATTCAGCATTTTGCATAATTGTTGCAAATAAGGCTCACAAGCGGCGTTGTATACTGTAGTTGTACCTTTCGCTAAAACGGCAGCCATTACGATATTAGCAGTTCCAGTTACTGAAGCTTCGTCCAATAACATATCTGTACCTGTAAGTCCATCTGGAGCTTCTACTCCATAGAAATGATCTTCTCTATTGTATCTAAACTTAGCGCCTAAATTGATAAATCCTTCAAAATGGGTATCCAATCTTCTTCTTCCAATTTTATCTCCACCTGGTTTCGGAATATAACCTTTACCAAAACGAGCTAATAATGGACCAACAATCATAATCGAACCACGCAAAGAACCACCTTCTTTCTTAAAGGCTTCAGTTTCTAAATAGCCCATATTTACTTCATCTGACTGAAAAGTAATGGAACTATTGCCGTTTTTTTGAATTTTAACTCCTAGATTACCCAACAAAGTGATTAACTTGTTGATGTCAATAATATCTGGAATATTATTGATTGTTACTTTTTCTGGAGTAAGCAATACAGCACATAAAATTTGTAATGCCTCGTTTTTTGCTCCTTGTGGGGTGATTTCTCCTTTTAATTGAATTCCACCTTCGATCTTGAAAATTCCCATTTGTTATACCAATTTATATTAATCAATAATTACCCAAAATATAATTACTGCTGTTTTCTATTTTGATTTTTGTGCATCGGAGTTTTGCCCGATTTATTTTTATTATTCTGATTTTTTTGTTGATTGGAAGGTGTGATTTTATTCGACATTCTTTTGTTTGTTCGAAGTAAATCTGTAGTTCCCAAAAGCTCTTCTTTGCTTTGCAACAAATTCAATTTTCCATCAGAAAGCTCATATAAATGTTCAAAAATAACATCGTCTTTTACGGTGTCTTTGTTCCAACTCAAATACGATTTCTTCATGTGATTGGCAATTACCTTGACCAAAGCACTTTTCATTTCGCCCTCTTCCCATTTATTCGCCACATCTATCATGTACTTGATATTATTCCCATAATATCTATACTTAGGATAGTTCTGAGGATATTGCAAAACCTCAGGTTTCAATTGCAAAACTTCACGAGACGGAATAGGATATGGAGAGTCTACCGCCAAACGAAAGTCGGACATAATAAATAACTGATCCCATAACTTATGCTGAAAATCTGGCACATCGCGCAAATGAGGGTTCAAACTTCCCATTACTTGAATGATGTATCTAGCGGCTTTGTTACGCTCTTCATCATCTTTAATATCAGTAGCTTGCTCGATCAATTTTTGCAAATGACGACCGTACTCAGGAATGATTAAATGTTTTCTTTCAGAATTGTATTCTAAATGATACACTACATCATTGGCGTTCTCTTTTTTATATTTTTCGATCATATTTATAGGGAAACAATACCTTCAATTGTAGATAATTCTTGGTACTTTTCAATAATTTCTTGCGAATTTTTCATAGTTACATCAACAGAAACACTAGTAAATTTACCCGTTTTTGATTTTGTAGTTTTAATTACGGCTCCCATACAATTGAACGCCTCCTCTACTTTTTTCACATTTCCATCTACTGAAGGAACAATAAATTTAAACAAGTATTCTGCTGGCCAAGTATTACTATTATCTAATTCTACTTGTAATCTTTCATAAAAAGCAGCGGTCTCTTTTTCTTTGTCTTTATCCATTACTAATTTAAAATAAACGCAAATATACATTTTTGAGAACAGATTCAAGAATTTAGAACCATGATTTAGGTTTTTTTTTAGAATAACATTGCTACTAAAAGCAACATTAAACCAATACTAGTTTTATGCCGCCAAAAAAAATAAAACAAAACTAAATCATTAAAAACCAATAAATTGTTCTCCACTCACTCTAAAATTAAACAACTAAAATCGGGTAAACCTGTTGCTATTAATAATCCTATCAAAAAATGTTTTAAAAACCAATAAGTTTAGGTAAATTTGCGCCCTTATTTACAAAACGTGCAAAAAGAAATCATCGTTATTATTGGTGGTCCTGGAACAGGAAAATCAACTATCATCAATCAACTTACCTCGTTAGGACATTGTTGTTATCCTGAAATATCCAGACAAGTAACTGCCGAAGCAAAAAAACTAGGAATTGACCAATTATTTCTAGAAGACCCTTTGCTGTTTAGTCAAAAACTACTCGAGGGAAGAATTAAGCAATTTAACGATGCACAAGAAGAAGCTCATCCCGTAGTATTTATAGACAGAGGTGTACCTGATGTAGTCGCTTACATGAATTTTATTGGAGACGATTACCCACCCCATTTTGAAGAAGCTTGTGTGACTTGTACCTATTCAAAAATATTTATGCTTCCACCATGGGAAGAAATTTACGAAAGTGATGGTGAACGCTACGAAAACTACGAACAAGCACAACAAATATACCTGCATCTGAAAGAAACCTATCAAAACTATGGCTACGAATTAATCGAAGTTCCAAAAGATACGGTTGATAACAGAATTCTTTTTATCTTAGACCGAATTTCTAGCAAATAATCAAGAAATCGGAAATAGATTTCTAGTTCGAACGAAACTGAAATCCATGCAAGAAGCCTTACAAATTCTAAATAAATACTGGAAACACGATAGCTTCCGCTCCCTTCAAAAGGAAATTATCGAATCGATTCATAGCGGTAAGGATACCTTGGCAATTCTCCCAACGGGTGGAGGAAAATCAATATGTTTTCAAGTGCCTTCTCTAATGAAAGAGGGTATTTGTCTAGTAATATCGCCTTTAGTTGCTTTGATGAAAGACCAAGTTGCCAACCTACAGCAACGCAACATCAAAGCAATTGCACTAACTGGTGGAATACCAACAGAAGAAGTCATTGATTTATTAGACAATTGCCAATTTGGAAATTACAAATTCTTATATCTTTCTCCTGAACGCCTTCAATCGGATTGGATTATGGATAGAATCAAAAACCTTCCTATCAATTTAATCGCAATTGATGAAGCGCATTGTGTCTCACAATGGGGACATAATTTCAGGCCTGCTTATTTAAAAATCAGTCATCTCAAAGAACATTTTCCAAAAATTCCTTTTTTGGCATTAACAGCAACTGCTACACCTAAAGTAAAAGAAGACATCATTAAAGATCTTAATTTACAGCAACCCGCTGTTTTTCAAAAATCATTTTCTAGGGATAACTTGGCCTATATGGTTTTTGAAGTGGAAGATAAATTACATCGCATACAACAAATTCTCAAAAAGAACCCAGCTCCTTCTATTATATATGTAAGAAATAGAAAGTCTTGCTTAGACATTGCCTCACAATTGAACATTTTAGGCTTCAAAGCAACCTATTATCACGGCGGCTTATCTTATAAAGAGAAAGAAAAAAACATGCAACGCTGGATGACTGAAGAAACACAAGTTATTGTTGCCACCAATGCTTTTGGAATGGGAATTGACAAAGCAAATGTAAAAACTGTTATTCATATTCAATTACCTGAAAATTTAGAAAATTATTACCAAGAAGCAGGAAGAGCAGGAAGAGATGGCAATAAAGCGTATGCAATTTTGCTGAATAGTCCCTCTGATAGTCTTCAAGCGGAGTCACAATTCATCAATAACCTACCGGATCGCCCATTCTTGAATATGGCTTATGTCAAACTTTGTAATTATTTTCAAATCGCTTACGGAGAAGGCATAAACGAACAGTTTACCTTTAATTTAAATCATTTTTGTACAAAATATAGTTTTCCTATTCTAAAAACATATCAAGCGTTACAATTCCTAGACCAACAAGGCATTATTAATTTATCTCAGGAGTTTTCAGAAAAAATAACCCTGCAATTTCTAATTCCTTCCAAAGAAGTTATTCGATACAATAGCCTTAATCCAAACGACGAAGAGATTATTTTAGCCATTCTTCGAACTTATCCTGGAATTTATGAAATGCAAACACCTTTCAATCTTTCGTTGATAGCAAAAAAGGCAAACGTCAAGGAAGAAGCCGTTCATTTGGTTTTGAAAAAATTAACTGAAAAAGAAATCATTGACTACCACGCAAAAAACAATGACGCAACTATTCTTTTTAATGAAGTTAGAGAAGACGAACGAACCATCAATCGAGTGATTAAACATTTGAATCAGCAAAATCAATTAAAAAAAGACCAACTAGCTAGTGTTATTGATTATATAAACAACAAAAACCAATGTAAAAGCCAGTTGCTTCTTGCTTATTTTGGAGAAAAATCAAGCTCAGAATGTGGTATCTGTTCTTACTGCATTTCCAAGTCAAAACCTGCCTATCTTGATAAAGAACTCTCCAATGTCATTCTCGAGCTTTTACAAAAAGAAAATTTAAACTCAAGAGAACTCGAAAAAAAGACTCAAAAAAGTGCCGATGCCATTATCTTTGCACTGCAATCATTACTTGAACAAGACAAGATTAAAATTCTACCCAATAATAAATACACTTTACAATAAAATGGAAAAATTACGAATCGTTTTTATGGGAACTCCTGAGTTTGCCGTAGGAATTCTGGATACAATAGTCAAAAATAATTTCGAAGTAGTTGGGGTAATAACCGCAACAGATAAACCAGCTGGGCGCGGACAAAAAATCAAATATTCTGCAGTAAAAGAATATGCATTAGAAAAGGGATTAAAAATCCTGCAACCTAGTAATCTAAAAGACGAAAGTTTTTTGGCAGAATTAAAAGCACTAAATGCCAATTTACAAATTGTTGTAGCATTCCGAATGCTTCCAAAAGTTGTTTGGGAAATGCCAAAATTGGGAACCTTTAATCTTCACGCTTCCTTGTTACCTAATTACAGAGGTGCCGCACCTATTAATTGGGCCATTATCAACGGGGAAACCAAAACTGGAGTTACCACTTTCTTTATTGATGATAAAATCGATACAGGAGCTATGATTCTCAGCAAAGAAACAATAATTGAAAAAGAGGAGAATGCAGGAATGCTTCACGATCGACTAATGCATATCGGAAGCGAAACAGTTGTAGCAACTTTAAACCTTATTGAATCCAACAAAGTTAACACTACGATTCAAGAAGATAACGAAGGAATCAAAACAGCTTACAAACTTAACAAAGAAAATTGCAAAATAGATTGGAATCAATCTGCTGAAAACATTCATAATCTGATTCGCGGATTAAGTCCTTACCCCGCTGCTTGGTGCTATTTTAAAGACAATTCTACCGAGTACAATGTTAAGATTTATGAATCAAAAATAGTGACAGAATCTCATTCTAAACCTATTGGAAGTATCGTTAGTACCAAAAAAGAGTTAAAAATAGCCGTACAAAATGGTTTTATTGAAATTCTGAGTTTACAATTCCCTGGAAAAAAACGAATGAAGACCTTCGAACTACTAAATGGAATTACTTTTTCTGAAAATGCGATAGTGGCTTAACATCAGTAAAATTGGGAGCTCCCAAACTTTACTTCTTTTTCCACCTTCTTTTATGAACAAAAAAAGCAAGTTATTAACAATTTTAGCTAAAAATTACAAAAACACTTGTGAGGAACGTAAATCCTACTAAATTTGTTCTTATAACATTTTAACCAACAATTAATAACTATTTATTATGAACAAATCAGAATTAATCGACGCTATTGCTGCTGATGCAGGAATTACTAAAGCAGCTGCAAAATTAGCATTAGAATCATTTTTAGGAAATGTAAGTGGTACCTTGAAAAAAGGAGGAAAAGTATCTTTAGTAGGTTTCGGATCATGGTCAGTTTCTTCAAGAGCGGCTAGAGACGGTAGAAATCCACAAACTGGAAAAACTATTCAAATTGCAGCAAAAAATGTTGTTAAATTTAAAGCTGGAGCAGATTTAGAAGGAGCTGTTAACTAATCCTTTCTAACGTAAATACATCAAAACCTTCCATATGGAAGGTTTTTTTTTGCATTTTAACGATTATTTTTGGCGATCTAAAATTTTTTTTGTTAAATTTAGTAAAAAAAGAAGTATTATGATAACAGAAAAATTAAAAAAAGGGCACCTGCTAATCGCAGAACCTTCGTTAATTGGCGATTTATCATTTAATAGATCGGTAATCTTATTAGCAGATCACAACCAAGAAGGCTCCATAGGTTTCATTATAAATAAACCCCTAAAGTATACCATTAATGATTTGATTCCTGAAATTGTTGCAAGATTCAAAATATACAATGGTGGACCTGTTGAACAAGATAATCTTTACTTTATTCACAATATCCCAGACCTTATTCCAAATAGTATTGAAATATCAAATGGAATTTATTGGGGAGGTGATTTTGAATCAACAAAGGAATTAATAAATTCTGGTCTCATCGGAAAAAACAACATTCGCTTTTTCTTAGGATACACTGGTTGGGAAGAAAAACAACTGGAAAACGAGATGGAAGACAACTCCTGGATTATCGCAAGGAATTCATACGAGAATAAAATAATCGGAAAATCATCCACTCATTTCTGGAAAGAACAATTAATGGAACTAGGTGGCGACTATTTAATTTGGTCTAATGCTCCCGAAAATCCATATCTAAATTAAACCATCCCCAAATGCTGCTTAAGTATTGTATTTAATACTTTTGCAGTATCCTGCTCAAATTCTTTCTTCCTATATTTCGTAATAGGCTGAATACCTCGAATAACATTGGTAACAAATAATTCATCTGCTTTTTGAAGATCAAAAGGAGAAATAACTTGCTCCACAACTTCTAAATTGGTTTCTTTTTTAGCAAAACTCAAAATTTGCTTTCTCATAATTCCATTCAAGCACCCTTCACTTATTGGCGGAGTAATTAATGTATTTCCCATACGCATAAACAAATTACCCTGCAAAGCTTCTACAACATTTTTACTGTCATTTAGGAGAATACAATTATCCAAATCATTTTCTTTTGCATAAATACTGCCCGTAACGTGAATCATTTTATTGGTAGTTTTCAAAGTAGACAATAATTGCTTTGGAATATAAAAATCTTTATACAAATCCACTTCATATTCCTTTTCACTAATGCTATATACTGGGTTCTCTATTGCCGAAGTTTGAATCAAAAAGGACACCGTATTATTTGTAGGCAAATATAAACCACCATTGTTTCTATAGACTGTTATTCTGGCACGAGCGGATTGCTCAATTTTATTCTTTTCAACCAAAGACAAAACTTGTTCTTCAAGATACTCTAATGTAAAATTCATTGGGATTTCCATACGAACGATTCGCATAGCTGCCATTAATCTAAAATAATGATCTTCAAAAAACAAAATCTTACCACCTACAATTTTCAGTGTTTCAAACACACCATCTCCATATAAAAAACCACGATTTTGGTCTAACAAATTTGTATCTGAATCCTGAAGTATTCCATTAAAATTAATCATAAAAAAAGCCCTAAAATTAGTTTAGGGCAAAGATATAGTTTAAAATAGACTTTTACTACACGGAACCGATGAGATGTTTCAAATCAGAAATTTGATTTTCCCACAATTGTGATGCTTCAGGTATTTCATTTTTTTCGGCAAAATCAACTACCAACAAAGAAACATCTTTAGTCAATTCATCCTCAAGAATATGCAATTCAAAAAAATAATCTGTGTCTTTGTTTTTATCATCTACCCATCGAAACTTCACTTTTTCACCAGATTTTTTGGAAGCTAATCTCGCTTTTTCTTGTGTGTCATCCCAAATGAAAGTAAAAAATTCCCCTCTTGAATTCACATCATCAGCAAACCATTCCGCCAAACCCGAAGGTGTCGATATATATTGATACAACAATTGGGGAGATGAGTTTATAGGGAATTCAATCTCATATCTTACTTTTTGATCCATACTTACTTTTTTTTTGGGAAATATAAGAATATAATGCCAAAATAAAACGCTTTTAAAAAAAAATATTTTTTACACCAATATGCTTGTCAACTCTAATTTTATTTTTATATTTGCACCCGCATTCAGGGGTTATTCAATTAACCAGAATAAGGCGAGATAGCTCAGTTGGTTAGAGCGCAGGATTCATAACCCTGAGGTCCCGAGTTCAAATCTCGGTCTCGCTACCAAAACAAAAAATCGCTAAGCCCACTCCCAAAAAGGGTTTAGCGATTTAAAATAAACATCTTACGGCCAGTAATTACATTTAAACGGCAACCCTAACGGCAACCCCTAAAAAAGTAATTACATTATGTCAAAAAATCTATTATTCGACTGTCACTATTCAGAGATCTGGGTTCACCCTGAAAACTGGAAATCATTAACTACTCAAAAAAGTTTAAAGCTTAATTGGTATGTGGAGTGTAAATTCTATGATCCATTGTTTAAAGACAAGTATCCAAAAGGATTTCCATATCGAAAAAAACTAAACAGCTATAGAACTCTTGAAGAACGTAAAGCAGCTGTTCAAGTTCTTTTAAAGGCAATCCCAAAACTCTTAGAGGAAAAAGGTTATAATCCAATCACAAAGAAATACATGATTCCAGAAGCTAAACCAGCTTCAGGAACCTTACACCCAAAATTGAATTTTATTGAAGCTCTAGAAATAACATATCCGAAACTTTCAGTTTCTGAAGGCGTAAAAAAGGAAATTCGTCGCATTGTTGCTAAAACAAAAAAATCAGCAGCAGAACAAAGAATTGATTTTGCTATTTGTGAAATTCATAGTGGACATGTTAGAGATTTACTCGACTACCTCAACCTTACACCAAATGAATACAATAAGTATTTGACTCATTTGTCAATTATAATGTCTGAATTAGTAGAAAAAAGAATGGTTTTTCACAATCCGATCAAGGACATCAAGAAGAAAAAAACCGTTAAGAAAATCCGTGAAACTATGGAAGTTTCAGAACTTAAAAACGTTTTCAAAATTCTAAAAACTGAACATTATACATTTTATAGATATGGCATGATCTTCTTTCATTCCGGTGCAAGAACTTCAGAACTTTTCAGAGTTCAAAAAAAGCATGTGAATCTGGCAAAACAAGAATATAAGGTTACAATTTTTAAAGGCAATACATATAAGGAAGTAATGAAAGTCATTATGCCAAAAGCCATACCTTTCTGGTCCGAAATATTAAACGAATGTACCAGTGATGATGATTTCTTATTCACAAGAGGACTAAGGCCTTCACTGGTTCCAACTAAACCATATCAGATAACCAAAAGATGGAAAAGATTAGTAAAAGACAAACTAGATGTTACTGCTGATTTCTATTCACTAAAACATTTATTCCTGGACGAATTGGATAAAGCTACTAATTCGGTCCTGAACCTATCTAAAGAAATGGCAAGTCATACAACTAATGTAACTGAAACTGCTTACCTGTTTGGAAGAGAATCAAGAAAGAATGAAGTTCTTAAAAAGATGCAATTACAAGCATTTTAGATTTATTGTAAAATAAAAAACCCCTCCATTATGAGGGGTTTGATATTGTAATTAAAATGTTCTAATCATTATTGCTAATAAATTTATTATGCAAAAGTCAAATCACTGATTTCATCAGCTAATTTATGAAGCCCTTTAGAAATTTGCGCCATCTTATCTCCCGAAAGTGACGCGAGTCCTTTTGTGTATTGGCGGAATAAACTTTTATTCATTCCTGCATAATGTTCAGCAAAAGCTGATTTGTTAATTACATTAAAATATTCGAAAATTTGCTCTAAATCCACTACATAATTAATAGTAAAATTTTCTTTTGTCAATGCTTCTCCTTGTTCATTTAGATATTCTATATGATATTGAAGGACTTCATTGAAATTTTCTTTCAATTCAGATAAACTACTCCCGACCGTAGCTAATCCATCGATTTCTTTTGCGTAAGCCGAAAATCCTGTTGCAGTTTTTTCAACTATTACTGTTAACTCTTTTCTTTTCATTTTTTTGTTGGATAGGTTGTTGTTCTTTTTATTGAAAGTATGCAGGACTATTTAAGTCCTGCAGCTTTCAAAATACTATTTAAAGTACCGTTTGCCATTTCTTTACTACCATGTCTAGGTATGGTTAGTTGATTCGGCTTGGTTTCGTGCCTATATAAATCATGGTTTGCACCACTTCTATGTAGATACCAACCATCTTTTTTAAGCTGTTTAAGCAACTCATTTACTGTTGCCATTTGATTTTGGTATTAGGTTAAACAATAAGATTATGAACTTCTATTTTATTACCCTACAAATATATAACAAAAATGTTATATAACAAAAATGTTATAAATTATTTTTAAAAAAATGTATTAAAAAAAAAGCAGTTCAGACATGAACTGCTTTTCACTGGGTAACCACTCCCAAACAAAACCAAATAAATATATTTTACACCCACCAAATCTTCTTACCTATTGCAATTCTATTTCTCCAAACATAATAAATAACTGCTGCTGGAATTAACAGCCAAATCCAGTTCCAAAAACTCCAAGCCTCACGATTTATATGATTTTTTTGAGCTAGCTTTTTAGTAGCGTATTTTGCTTTTATGTCTTTGTTTTTCAGGTCCTTTTTATGGGCTTTAGTTTCTGTTTTTCCTGAAGTTTCTGTTTTGACCTTAGATTCTGTTTTGGTATTATTCATTTGAGTTCTAGTCTCAGTTGTCTTTTTAGAATTATTCAGTTCTTGCTTTTTTCCATCCTTATCAGTGTATGAAGCTGGTTTGGTAGGATCAACTGGTTCAATAGTTTCTTTTTTGGTTAAGATTTTATTCTGATTATCAACTGTAACCTCTTCCGATTTCTTGACATTGATTTCTCCTTTAGTTTGGCTTTGTTCTGTTTGCTCAGATTTAGATTGATTGGAAAATTCAGCTTTGGCATCTTCTTTACTTTCGGTTCTTGTGACTTTTCTAGAGCCACAAGAACTAAGCACTACTACTAGTAAAATTATTTTTATGTAATTATTTAATTTCTTCATTTTCTATTTTTTTAAAATCAGGTTTATTTAAGTACTCTACGACAGATTTTACAATTTCGGAGATATCGTCTTTGTTGGTAATAATCTTCCCAGCCAAAGCCCCTACATTTTCAATTCTAACTTTATCTTCAGCCTTTTCATAGATGCTTTTAATTTCTATCATACAAATACCTATAGCGCCGATAAGAGTTATAAAAGGAAACATAGGAAGTTTTGAGTAGCTGTAATATGTGTCCAGATACCATATAGAACTCATTTGCATCGCATCCACAACTGTAAGTGCCATAAGAACATTGTAATACCTAGCAATTTTATCAACAGTCCTACGGTAACCATATGAAGAACGAGCCACACCGTTAATCTTGGCTTTTCTCACACCACTCCACAAATCAGCAATGATGGCGATAATGACTAAAAAATACAATCCAAAGGTGATCCAGAGGGTAACAATAATTTTTTCCATAGTAGGTTTTTATTTTTAATTTAAATGTTTTACAATGTTTTTGGCCACAGCCTTCAATGTATCAGCATAGTCGGGAGCTGTGGCATATCCCGCTTTGGCAATTTCTTCAAAGAATTTATTGTAATCTCCACGAACTTCTAATGCCTTTGCATAGCGCTTATTCTTAAAGAAAAATTGCGCGTGATCATTGAATGAATCCTCAGGGGTTGCGTA
>ERZ650302.747-NODE-747-length-18215-cov-16.251487_pt1 | contig 18215 bp, 12 predicted proteins | sample MGYA00376238_ERZ650302 | MGnify/ENA primary metagenome ERZ650302 (study PRJEB26733, sample SAMN07839298) | wastewater metagenome | biome: urban; feature: wastewater treatment plant; material: waste water | place: USA: North Carolina | collected 2016-04-28 ... | reverse complement strand
AGATCAAGACCGGCTCGCTGTCGCGTTCTGACCGCATGGCCAAGTACAACCAGCTGCTGCGCATCGAGGAAGAACTCGGCGAAGCCGCCGTGTACCCCGGCCGCGCTGCGTTTTACCACCTGAAGTAATCCGGGTCGCATGCGCGCGTTGACGCTTTTTCTGCTGGTGCTGCTCTTGCTGCTGCAATGGTCATTGTGGCTGGGCAAGGGCAGCTGGTTGCGCGTGTGGCAGCTGGACAGCCAGCTCACCACCCTGCGCACCAGCAATGAAAAGCTGGTTGACCGCAATCTGGCGCTGGCGGCGGAAGTCAGCGACCTCAAGCAGGGCTCCTCGGCCATCGAGGAGCGCGCGCGCAGCGAACTGGGCATGATCAAGCGCGGCGAGGTGTTTTTCCAGTTGCTGGAGCCTCGCATCGCCGCCCCTGCCAAGCCGCCTGCCCCGTGAAAACGCCATGATGTGCCAGTGCGCCGATGCATGGCGTCTTAACAAGACTTGCGGACAGGATTACACTGGCCGCATCTGTGATTCTAGAGCGCGCAATGTCGTCGCCTGACCCTTCCATCGAAATTGCTCGCCAAGCGCTCAAGCGGTTGACCGCGCGCAGGCAGCCGCCCACCCCGGAGAACTACGAGCGTGCTTACGCTGAAGTAGCCGGACAGCTGTTGCCTGCGTCCAACCGGCCAGTGCATCCGCTGGTGTCGGCGATGGGGCAGTTTCTGGATGAATTACAGCCCGGCAGCGATGCTGCTGGACAAATTCGCATCAATCGCCTCAAACAGGCGATTTTTGAGCAAGACTGGTCGGGTATCCCGGCCATGCTGCAACAGCATCTCACCCTCCAGGTCGAGCAACAAACCGTTGGCCAGCGCTGGGGTGAACTGGTACTGAACCTGATTCGGCAATGGGATTTGCGCCAGCCAGGATTGTCCAGCGCCATGAAAAAAGAAGCGCTGGAGCGCGTGGTGGCCAACTATGGCTACCAACCTACCTTGTTATACGAAAAACTCAGCAATCTGCTGACCAACTGGGCGTTGCCGCTGGCCGCCAGCCAGACCGCGTCGCCATCGGCGATGACGCTGGCCGGTTTTCAGTTTGACGAAGCACTGCCGCCGCCGGCAGCGCCAGGCACAGCATCGTCTGCCTCTGCTGCACCGCAGATGACCCCGGTCAATCAAATCCACGGCCAACCGGTCAGCAAGATGGACGAGCCGCTCAGCCGCGCCTGGAAAGTGGTGCTGGACGAAGCGCTGCGCTACGGTGTGGTGCCCTGGCTGACGCCTTATCCGGAACTGCGTGAAAGCATTGAAGAACCCTTGCTGGCCTTGCCGGGCATCGACAACGAGCAGGCGCTGGAGGTGTTCTCGCGCCAGCTGAAAAAAGTCTGGATCAAAACCGATCTGCAATTGCAGCACGACGGCCGCATCGTCAATGGCCTGGCTTCGCTGCTCAGCCTGCTGCTGCACAATCTGCGCGAGCTTTCTGGTCAGGATCAATCATTGATCGGCCAGATCAGCGCCATCGAAACCGTGCTGGCCCAGCAACCCTTGAATGTGCGCGACATCTACGCCGTGGAAGCCAGCCTCAAGGACGTGATCTACAAGCAAGGCGTGATCAAGCACAGCCTGGACGCAGCCACTCAAGCCATGCGTGAGATGGTCAACACCTTTGTCTCGCGGCTGTCGGTGATGACCGATGACACCAGTCAGTTCCAGCAGAAAATTGGCGATTACGCGCAAAAAATCCAGGCGGCGGACAATGTCATCGCCCTGTCAGAAGTCATCGACACGCTGATGGCCGACACCAAATCGGTGCAAACCAGCCTGGCCAACAGCCGGGGCGAGCTGGAAGCCGCCCGCGTCGAAGTGGACGCTGCCACCCAGCGCATCCGCGAGCTGGAAGCCGCGCTGGATGAAGCCAGCATGCAGGTCAAGGAAGACCAGCTCACTGGCGCCTACAACCGCCGTGGTCTGGACGAAATGTTCGCCCGCGAGAAAGACCGTTCGGCACAAAGCGGCCAGCCTTTGTCCATGGTGCTGCTGGACGTGGACAACTTCAAGCAGCTCAACGACCACTATGGCCACCTGACTGGTGATCAGGTGCTCAAGCATCTGGTGGACACCATCAGCGCCAACTTGCGCCCCAACGACATCGTCGCCCGTCTGGGCGGTGAAGAGTTTGTGCTCTTGCTGCCGGCCACCGCCGCCGAAGCCGCCGCCCAACTGACCGAGCGCCTGCAACGCCAGCTCACCCGCGCCTATTTCATGGCCGACCAGGACCGATTAGTCATCACCTTCAGCGCTGGCGTCACCGTGTGGAAGCTGGGCGAAGACGAAGTGGACACCATCGAACGCGCCGACCAGGCGATGTATCGCGCCAAACTGGCCGGCAAGAACCGCGTGCATATCGCCTGAGCTCCATTTTAGATACGCCCGCTGTACCGAGTCGACGGCTTTGGACGCTAAACGCTGGACTGTGTCCGGCGGTAAGGTGAATGGCGCGTAGAGCCACCCACAGCACCCAGCAAAACGATCCTGGCTAGGTTACAAGTACGGCAAGGCTGTGCAACAACGCCAGGGGGCTTTGTGAGCGGCTCTTAGCATGCCGAAGCCGATGGCTCCACTGGCGTTTCCCCCTCCGGCACCACACTCACCGCCACCGACAAGGTATGGCTGCCGCCGCCTTGTATCACCCCGCGCAGCGGGGCGACGTCGGCGTAGTCGCGGCCGCAGGCGATGACGGCGTGGCTTTGCGCGGCGATCAGGTTATTGGTGGGGTCGAGCTCCACCCAGTCGTGTTGTGGGCACCACACCGCCAGCCAGGCGTGGCTGGCGTCCACGCCCAATAGGCGCGGTTGGCCGGGGGGCGGTTGGGTGAGCAGGTAGCCGCTGACGTAGCGGGCGGGCAGGCCCAGGCTGCGCAGGCAGGCGATCATGATGTGGGCGAAGTCCTGGCAGACGCCCTGGCGGCGGCTGAAGGCTTCCAGCGCCGGGGTGGTGAGGTCGGTGCTGGCGGTGGCGTAGGTGAATTCGTGGTGGATGCGCGCCATCAGGCCGATGGCGGCTTCCAGCAGCGGCCGGCCGGGGGTGAACTCCAGTTGGGCGTACGCCTGAAACGCCGGGTGCAGCGGCACAAAGGCGGACGGAAAACAGAACTCCGCCGCCGGCAGCCAGGGTTGGCCGGCGCGGTAGCGCATGGCGGCGCGCACGCTTTCCCAGGCCAGGCTGGCGCTGGGCTTGGGCGTGGCGGCGGCCAGCCGGCGCACGCGGCTTTCTGCGCGCACGGTCAGCGCGTGGTGCGGGGTGGTCAGCGTCAGGTGGTGCTGCGGGTTGCCAAAATAATCCAGCGAGGCTTGGTTGCGGGTGGCTGGCGGGTCGATGTCCAGCCGGAAGTCCTCCAGCTGCTGGTCGGCACGGCTGAGCGGTTGCAGGTGCAGCAGGTGCATGGCCAGATCGACGCGGCTGGCGTAGTCGTAGTGGGTGACGTGGGAAATATGCAGCACGGTGTCGGCGGTGTTCAGCATGGGCTGTTCCTTGCCGGCGGGTTGTCAGGATGCCAGGACGGGTTGTGGTTGAAGTAATGCAGGCCGATTTCGTCGGACAGCCGCGCGCTGGCGTTGTCCAGGTGTTGCAGAAAACAGCGCAGGGTTTCCAGCTGTTGATTGGGCGCGCGCTGGCATAGCGCGTCCAGCCCCGGCGCCGAGCTGGGCAGCCATTCGGCCAGCGCTGGCGCGCCGGGCAGCTTGGGCAGCGCTTCCAGCTCGTTGCGCAGCGCCGCCTGCACGCTGCGGATGGCGCGCGGGTTGTTGGCGTCGCACACCAGCAAGTCCAGCAGCGCCGGCAGTTCCTGGCGGCATTGGTAATAGCTGCGGTAGGTCAGCGTGCTGTCGAACAGCGCCAACAGCAGCTCAAACGCCGGCCCCTGCGGCGGCGTGCAGCCGGCAATGCCCAGGCCCAGCTGGGCGGCCAGCAGGTTCAGCCGCTCCAGATGGCGGCCAATCGCCAAAAAGCGCCAGCCGTCGTCGCGGGTCATGTGGTCGGCCTGCTCGCCGGCAATCGCCACCAGCTCGACCGCCAGTTGCTCCAGGTCGGCCAGCGCCTCGGCATTGCTGTAGTCGCCCTGGTGGGCGCGCTGCGCCTGCTGGCCAGAAAACCGCCGGCTGGTGGCCAGCACCAGCCGTGAATACGTGGATGACAGCCGGTCGCGCACTGGCGCGGCGGCGCCGGCCAGCGCGCTCAGGGTGTGGGCGACGCTCCAGGCCGCCTGGCCGTCCACCAGGCCAATGCGCAGCGCGCGCGCCAGCGCTTCCGGCCCGATGCCGGCCGGCGTGCCCACCGGCAACAGCCCCATATAGCGGCATAGGTTTTCCAGCAGCGGCAGGCAGGCGTCGTTGCCGGCGCTGTCGGTCTGGCGCACCGCCAGCCATTCCAGCGCCCAGTACACCAGCCGCACGCGCTGCTCGGCGCGCTCGGCGTAGCGGCCCATCCAGAACAGGTTTTCGGCGGCGCGGCTGGTCACCAGCCGGCGCTTGTGCGCCAGGTCGGTGGGGCGCAGCTGGCCGGGCAATAAAGAAAACGTGTCCACCTCGCCTTGCGTCAGCACCCAGGTGTCCAGGCTGCTGCCGCCGCGCTGCATCGACACCACCGGCTGGTCGGGCTCGTCGGCCACGCGGGTGAGGCCGCCGGGCATCACCTGCCAGCCGCCCTGGCCATCGGCGATGGCGAACACCCGCAGCATGGCCGGGTGGGCGGCGATGTGGCCGTGCCGCCAGATCGGCGCTTGCGACAGCGGCACGTTTTCTTGCAGGGTGAAATCCCCCGGCTGGCGCAGGATGCGCTCGCGCCAGGCGTGCAGGCTGGCGGCGTCCAGCTGGCTGGCCAGCACCGGCTCCATATGTTCGCGCGGCGAGGCGGCCGGGTAGGTGGGCTTGATCACCCGTTGCGGCAGGCATTCCAGCGCTTCGACCAGCGCGGCGTCTTCGCCGCACCACCAGGACAGTAGCGAGGGCAGCTGCAAGGGTTCGCCCAGCAGCGCTTGGCTGACGCCGGGCAAAAAGGCGTGCAGGCCGGGGCTTTCCAGAAAGCTGCTGCCCAGCGCATTGGCCACCAGCACCTTGCCGGCGCGCACCGCCTGCAACAGGCCGGGCACGCCCAGGGTGGAGTCGCTGCGCAGTTCCAGCGGGTCGCAATAATTGTCGTCCAGCCGGCGCAGCACCACTTGCACCGGGGTCAGGCCGGTGAGGGTTTTCAGGAACAGCTCGTCGCCGCGCACGGTGAGGTCGCTGCCTTCCACCAGCGGGATGCCCAGATAGCGCGCCAGATAAGCGTGCTCAAAATAGGTTTCGTTATACGGGCCGGGGGTGAGCAGCACCATGCGCGGCGCGCTCTGGCGCGGGGTGGGCGGGCTGAGCTGCGACAGGGTGGCCAGCAATTGCCGGTAGCTGCTGGCCAGATGCTGCACGCGCAGCTGGCGAAACGCCTCGGGAAACAGCCGCGAGACAATCAGCCGGTTTTCCAGCGCATAGCCCAGCCCGGACGGCGCCTGGGTGCGCTGCGACACCACGCACCAGCGGCCATTGGGATGGCGGGCCAGATCAAACGCCACAATATGCAAAAACACCCCGCCGGCCGGGCGATGGCCCTTGAGCGCGCGCACATAGCCAGGGTGGCCCAGCACCAGCTCGGTGGGCAGCACGCCTTGTTGCAGCAAGGTTTGTTCGCCGTACAGGTCGGCCAGCATCTGGTTGAGCAGGCGCGCGCGCTGGCTGACCCCGCTGGCGATGTGCCGCCAGTCGGCGTCGTCGAGGATAAAGGGCAGGATGTCCAGCGACCACGGCCGCGCCGGGCCTAGCCGGGTGTCGGCGTAGACATTGTAGGTGATGCCGTTGTCGCGGATTTGCCGGTCGGCGTCGCCTTGCTTGCCGGCCAGCTCGACGGCGGACTCCAGCTCAAAGAATCGCCGCCAGTGCATGCGCACGCCGTGGGCATCCTGCCATTCGTCGAAGTGGTCGCAGGCGCGGGCGGCGTCTGCGGCGTAATCGCTGTTCATGCCATATTGTCTAGGGAAAAAACGCCCGGCGGTCAGCCGGGCGTGGTTCGGTCAGGATAGGTCAGGGCGAAAGTCTACCCCGGCTGGCGGCGTAAATCGAGGGTGAAGGGATGCTCGCGGCTGGGCGCGCGCGCGCTGACCGTCACCGAGCCGGCGGTGTGGCCAGTGGTGAAGAAGCGCGCCAGGCGGCGGCTTTCCGCCTCGTAGGCGTTCACCGGGAAGCTGGCGTAGTTGCGCCCGCCCGGATGGGCGACATGGTATTGGCAGCCGCCCAGCGAGCGTTCGCTCCAGGTGTCGATCACGTCAAACACCAGCGGCGCGTGCACGCCGACGGTCGGGTGCAGCGCCGAGGGTGGGTTCCACGCCCGGTAGCGCACGCCGGCCACGTATTCGCCCACCCGGCCGGTGGGTTGCAGCGGCAGCGGCTGGCCGTTGACGGTGATGACATAGCGGTTGTCGTTCAGCCCGCTGACCTTGACCTCGACGCGCTCCAGCGACGAATCCACATAGCGCACCGTGGTGCCGGCCATGCCTTCCTCGCCCATCACATGCCAGGGCTCCAGCGCGTGGCGCAGCTCCAGATGGATGCCGCGCACATTCAGTTCGCCCATGCGCGGGAAGCGGAAGGCAAAGTGCGGGGCAAACCAGGCCAGCTCAAAGGCGTAGCCGGCTTGATTAAGCTCGTCCAGCACGTCTTCGAAGTCCATCTGCACAAAGGTGGACAACATAAAGCGGTCGTGCAGGCCGGTGCCCCAGCGGGTCAGCCCGGCTTGATACGGCGTGCGCCAGAAGCGCGCCACCAGCGCGCGGATCAGCAGCTGTTGCGCCAGGCTCATGCGCGCGTGCGGCGGCATTTCAAAGGCGCGCAGCTCCAGCAGGCCCAGCCGGCCAGTGGTGGAATCCGGCGAATACAGCTTGTCGATGCAGAATTCGGCGCGGTGGGTGTTGCCGGTGACGTCCACCAGCAGATTGCGCAAGATGCGGTCAATCAGCCATGGCGGCACGTCGGCGCCCTGGCGGGCCACCGCCTTGCGGATTTCCTGCAAGGCGATGTCCATCTCGTACACCTGATCATTGCGCGCCTCGTCCAGTCGCGGCGCCTGGCTGGTCGGGCCGATAAACAGGCCAGAGAACAGATAGCTCAGCGAGGGGTGGTTGTGCCAGTAGGCAATCAGGCTGGCCAGCACGTCCGGGCGGCGCAGGAAGGGGCTGTCGGCCGGGGTGGCGCCGCCCAGCACAAAGTGGTTGCCGCCGCCGGTGCCGGTGTGGCGGCCGTCGAGCATGAATTTCTCGGTGGACAGCCGGGTTTCGTGCGCGGCCTGATACAAATATTCGGTGCGCTCGACCAGTTCTTCCCAGTGGCTGGCCGGGTGGATATTCACCTCGATCACGCCGGGGTCGGGGGTGACTTGCAGCAAGGTCAGCCGTGGGTCGCGCGGCGGCGGGTAGCCTTCCAGCACCAGTTTGACCTTCAGCGATTCGGCGGTGGTTTCCACCGCCGCCAGCAGCGCCAGGTAATCTTCCACCTGGGCCAGCGGCGGCATGAACACATACAGCACGCCCAGCCGCGCTTCCACGCACAGCGCGGTGCGCACCACCTCGTGGGCGGAGGCAAAGCGCGCCGGCGCTTCGCTGGTGTTGTAGGCGGCGCTGCCCTGCGGCGCGTCGCCCAGATGGCCGGCGCTGCTGGCCGCCACGCCCTGGCCGTGGGCCGCCGCGCCGCTGGCGCCGTGCAGGGCAAACGGAAACTGCCCGCGCAGCTCGGCGGCGCCAGGCAGCGCGTGGCGCTCGGCAAACGGGTCGGTTTCGATCAGATACGGGTAGTCGGCCTTGTCCACCCACGGCAGCGAATCCATCGGCAGGCGAAAGCCCATCGGCGAATCGCCGGGCAGCAGGTACAGCCGCTCGTCGCGCAGGAACCAGCGGCCAGTGCGCCAGCGCGCGCCATCGCGGGCAATCGGCAGGGTGTAGCCCACGGCGTTGTCCAGGCCGTGCTTGAACACCCGGCGCAGGCGCTCGCGCTCGAGTTCGTCGTCCAGCCGCGAGTCGAAGGGATCAACGTTCACCGGCAACTGGCGCTCGCGCCACAGGTAATACCAGACGTCTTCGTAGCCGGGCAGGATGCAATCGGTGTCCAGGCCCAGCACGCGGGTCAGCGTGTCGATAAAGCGGCTGGCGTCTTCCGGGGTGTAGTGCGAGGGCAGGCGTTCGTCGGCAAACAAGGCCGGGTTGCGCCAGCACGGCTGGCCGTCCTTGCGCCAGTACACCGACAGCGCCCAGCGCGGCAATTGCTCGCCCGGATACCATTTGCCCTGGCCAAAGTGCAAAAAGCCGCCAGCGCCGTAGCGGGCGCACAGCTTTTGCACCAGCTCGGTGGCGTAGCCGCGCTTGGTCGGGCCTTGCGCGCTGGTGTTCCATTCTTCGGCGTCGCGGTCGTGGTCGGCGACAAACGTGGGCTCGCCGCCCATGGTCAGCCGCACATCGTGCGCCACCAGGTCGGCGTCCACCTGGCGGCCCAGGGCGTCGATGGCCGCCCATTGCGCCTCGCTATACGGCAGGGTGACGCGCGGGGATTCCAGCACGCGGCTGACTTCCATCTGGTGCTCGAACGCCACTTCGCACTTGTCCACCGCGCCGCTCACTGGCGCGGCGCTGCCCGGTTCGGGCGAGCAGGCCAGCGGAATATGGCCCTCGCCGGCAAACAGGCCCGAGGTCGGGTCCAGGCCAATCCAGCCGGCGCCGGGCAGGTAGACCTCGCACCAGGCGTGCAGGTCGGTGAAGTCGGCTTCGGCGCCGCTGGGGCCGTCCAGCGATTTGACGTCGGGCTTGAGCTGGATCAGATAGCCGGACACAAAGCGGGTGGCCAGGCCCAGGTGGCGCAGCACCTGCGCCAGCAGCCAGCCAGAATCGCGGCAGGAGCCGCTGGCCAGGGTGAGGGTTTCTTCCGGGGTTTGCACGCCCGGCTCCAGGCGGATCAGGTAGCGGATGGCGTGGTGGATTTTCTGGTTGAGCGCCACCAGGAAGTTCACCGTGCCCACCGGGGTGAGGTCCAGCCCGTCGATAAAGGCTTTCAGCGCCGGGGTCAGCTCGCCCTTGGCCAGATAGGGTTGCAGCTCGTGGCTAAGCTCGGGCGAGTAGGCAAACGGAAACTGCTCGGCGCTGGGCTCCAGAAAAAAGTCAAAGGGGTTGAACACCGACATCTCGGCCACCAGATCGACGGTGATCTTGAATTCGCCGGTTTTTTCCGGGAACACCAGCCGGGCCAGATAATTGGAGAACGGGTCTTGCTGCCAGTTGATGAAGTGGCCGGCCGGTTCGATGTTCAGCGAATAGGACAAAATCGGCGTGCGGCAGTGCGGCGCGGGCCGCAGGCGCACCACATGCGGCGACAGATTGACCAGCCGGTCATAGCGATAGTGGGTCACGTGACGCAGGGCGACGTGAATGGACATGGGGCTCTCCGCAGGGCTAGCGCCCCCGCCGGCGGCGGGGGACGGGATGGTCATTCAGGGCATGGCGGCGCGGGCGTTCAGCCCACCAGAAAATCCTGGCTGATGCGCGCGCCCAGGTCGTTGATGCGCTCCAGAAAATCCGTCAGGTAGGCGTGCATGCCGGTGTGCAGGATGTCGTCGATGCGGCCGTAGCGCAGCTCGGCGTGCATCATGCCGGCGCGGCGTTCGGTTTCGCCGGATTGCTTATTGGCCACCGCCTTGAGGTTGCGCTCCACTTCGGCCAGGCAGGCCAGCAGCGAGCGCGGCATGTCGCCGCGCAAAATCAGCAATTCCGCCACCCGCGCCGGGGTGATGGCGTGGCGGTACACCTTGCGGTAGTTCTCAAACGCCGACAGCGAACGCAGCAGCGAAGCCCAGTGATAGTAATCGCGTTGCAGGCTGTCGTTTTGCTCGTCGCCGTCCACTTGCAGCGCGTCCTGCTCGGCCTGGCGGCGGAAGTTGACGTCCAGAATGCGCGCGGTGTTGTCGGCGCGCTCCAGAAAAGTGCCCAGCCGGGCAAAGTGAAACGCCTCGTCGTTGAGCATGGTGCCAATCAGCACGCCGCGCGACAGGTGCGAGCGAAACTTCACCCACTCAAAAAACTCGCCGGGGGTTTTTTGGTGCACGCCGTTTTTCAGCTGCTGGTTCATTTCCAGCCAGGTGGTGTTAAAGGTTTCCCACAGCTCGGTGGTCAGCGCGCCGCGCACGGCGCGGGCGTTTTCGCGGGCGGCGCGAAAACTGCAATAAATGCTGGACAGATTACTGGTGTCGCTGACCATAAAATCCAGCATGCGGTCAGAGCTGACCTGGTCATGGCGGGCCAGGTAGGCGTCTTTCAGCTCAGACAGGCTCAGCATGGTGTGCCAGACTTCGCCCGGCGTCGAGCCGGCTTGCGGCAGCAGCGAGCTTTGCAGATTGGCGTCCAGCATCCGCGCGGTGTTTTCGGCCCGCTCCACGTAACGGGCCATCCAGAACAGGTGGTCAGCAGTGCTGCTCAACATGGTGTGTTTTCCCTTGGGGGTCGCCGCCCCTGTTTCGCGCGTCGAACAAAACCGTCCTGGCGGGCGGCGCGGCCCTGGCCGCGCGCTGCGCTGGGTTTTGTTCGCCGCGCCTTATTCAGAGCGGCGGGGTGATCAATTCAGTGTGATGAAACACGCGGCGCGGGGCTTAGCCCTCCAGCACCCAGGTGTCCTTGGTGCCGCCGCCTTGTGAGGAATTCACCACCAGCGAGCCTTCTTTCAGCGCCACGCGGGTCAGCCCGCCCGGCACCACCGAGATGCCCTTGCCAGACAGCACAAACGGGCGCAGGTCGATATGGCGCGGGGCAATGCCGGATTCGACAAAGGTCGGGCAGGCCGACAGCGCCAGCGTCGGCTGGGCGATGTAATTGCCCGGCGAGGCTTTCAGCAGCTGGCGGAAGTGCTCGATTTCGGCCTGCGTGGCGGCCGGGCCCACCAGCATGCCGTAGCCGCCCGCGCCGTGGACTTCCTTGACCACCAAGTCGGGCAGATTGGCCAGCACATAAGACAGGTCTTCCGGTTTGCGGCACTGCCAGGTGGGCACATTATTCAGAATCGGTTCTTCGCTCAGGTAGAAGCGCACCATGTCCGGCACAAAGGTGTAGATGGCCTTGTCGTCGGCCACGCCAGTGCCGATGGCGTTGGTCAGCGTCACCCGGCCTTCGCGGTACACCGACATCAGCCCCGGCACGCCCAGCGCCGAATCCGGGCGGAAGGCCAGCGGATCGAGAAAATCATCGTCCAGCCGGCGGTAAATCACGTCCACCCGGCGCGGGCCCTGGGTGGTTTTCATGTAGACGGTGTGGTCGTCAACAAACAAATCCTTGCCCTCGACCAGCTCGACGCCCATTTGCTGGGCGAGGAAGGCGTGCTCGAAATAGGCCGAGTTGTAAATGCCAGGGGTGAGCACCACCACGGTGGGGTCGTCCACCCCCACCGGGGCCACCGCGCGCAGCGAATCCAGCAGCACATCCGGGTAGTGGGCAATCGGGGCAATGCGGTTATTGACGAACAGATCAGGGAACAAGCGCATCATCATCTTGCGGTTTTCCAGCATATAGCTGACGCCGGAGGGCACGCGCAGATTGTCTTCCAGCACATAGTAGTCGCCGCTGCCGTCTGCTTTGCCGGCGCGCACCACGTCCACCCCGGCCACGTGGGCGTAGACATCGTTGGGCACGTTCAGCCCGCGCATTTCCGGCCGGTACTGGCTATTGCCCAGAATATATTCCGGCGGCACCACGCCGGCCTTGATGATGGCCTGCTCGTGGTAGACGTCGTGGATGAACATATTCAGCGCGCGCACGCGCTGCTTGAGCCCGGCTTGCAGGGTTTTCCACTCGTGGGCGGGGATGATGCGCGGGATTTGGTCAAACGGAATCAGCCGCTCGGTGCCGGCGTCGTCGCCGTACACCGCAAAGGTGATGCCCACCCGGCGGAAGATCAGGTCGGCTTCCTCGCGCTTGCTGGCCATGAAATTGTCCGGCTGCTGCTTGAGCCAGTCGTGAAACGGCTGGTAGTGCGCGCGCACTTGCTGATCGGCCGTGAACATTTCATCGAAGAGTACGGGCATTCATCGGCTCCTTGTTTATGCTGGAATCTTGGGAACGGAAGGTGAGTGCATATTGATTTAGCAAGATGTGAACCAGCTCTGGCATGGGCAAGGAAAATGTGCGGCAAAGGAAGGGGTGCACAATAACTGTGCGGAATGCGCTGTAAATGCTCTGGATAGATAAAGAAAAAAAGAAAATGATGCGTGGTGCTTGGTGATTCTTGCACCGTGACAGACCATTTAGCATTGGAATGGTGCATCACCTGGGCAGAGCTAGGGAGAGGGGGAGGATAGAACTGAATGCCACCACGGCCAGCCATTCGCTATGACTGGTCGTAGTGGCGAGGAGCAAGATTCTGCTGGTGCTGCGCTGGGCTTAGCGCTGTTGATTGGCTAAAACCAGCCCACTTTTTGCCAGATAGAGGGCGCCATCTTCCTCAGCAAGGCGGCGTACGCGCTGGGTATCTTCCAACAAGACTTCGCAATGATAGCGCTGTAGATGATGGATCCAGTACTCCAGGGGTTGTTCATTGACGTGGTGATGCCCTCCCTGCCCTGGTTCGGCATGTGTCATCACAATAATCTTGCCGCACGCCAGCGATTGCAGCAGGTTTTCCAGGTAGCGCGCGTCCACGTGCTCCACCACTTCGTGGCAGTGCACCAAGTCAACTTTGCAATATACCGGCCCCTTGGACAGATCCATCTGAATGGCAGGGTACACGCTATGTGCGCAATTTTCATGCAAGCCATCGACAGCTACAACTTGCAAGCCAGCCCGGAAAAAGTAGTCCGCAGCAAAGCCCATCCCTGAGCCGAGATCCAGTACCGATCGTACGGCAAAGCGCTTGATCAGGTAATCCCAGACTCTGGGCGCAAACGTGAATGGGTCACCTTCTGCGATATTGCCGCCAAGATGAGGTGCTTCTTGGCTGATCATGCAGGACAAACCATCATAAATAGACATATAGTCCCTTTTTGCTGTGTTTACTATTTGATCTGGAAGTTTTTGGCAAGCATCACGCCCAGCGCGCGTGAAAATGCCTCTGATGCGTCATCCATATAACTTGGTGGCACGCTGCGCAAGGGTTGCAGGAGTGATTGAGCCTCGACATTCCAGCTCAACAACCCTCTGACTGTATTCCAGGCTAGATCCGTCAGGTCGGCGCCTTCCTGGATCTGTGATTGGTTGGCGTAATTTGATAGCCCGGTGGCAAATGGAAAAATCGCAAAGGAATTGATCTGGCCGCTGTGAGTGAGCTCTCGCAAGGCCAGATCATAAGGCAGATCCAATGCCGGCTGATCGAGATATTGACATAATTTCGGCAAAGCGTTCGGGTTGACAATGTACCCTGCCGAGCCTGCAAAGTTCATGTTTTGTAATGGCAGCAGTTGCAGCCCCTGCGAGGCTTGTAACTGCCTGTGCAACATGAACAGATCAATCATGGTGTGTAGATCCGGAATGCAGACATTGGTGAACAGGATGTCCCAAGGCGTGTTTGCCGCCGCCGCAATCGCTGCCTGGATGATTTGCTCTGTTTCCGGAAAAAAGCTGACATCGTCCTCAAAAATGCACAACGGTGACCGTGTGGCCTGTTGCCCTTTCAGCAGGGTCAGGTGGCTCATATAGCAAGCTTTTTCCACCGGACGGATACTTCCTGCCACCGCATGCTCGGCAATCCATTGTGTGTCGATGGCAGAAAATCGCTGCAAAGACTGACGCGAGCATGCCGCAAACTGTTGTTCTACATGCTGTGCACGAGCATGTTCGCGATCCAGATTAATATAGAAGTAATTCATGAGTAGGCCTGTACCGGCTCGAAAAACTCAAGCCTTTTCAGTGGGGCACTCGTCGGGTTTCTGACATGCCCGAGGATGGCCAGTGGAGAGGGTTGCATGAACAAGCAATTGATTAATATGTCTTTATTTTTGGCCCATTACTTGCTTTGTATTCATCTGGGCGGCGCAACAGAGACTATTTTCCCCAAGAGCATATCATGAAACACCATCTGGATTGGTCCAGCTACGAAACCGCCGGCCAGGGCGACGCCTACGCCGGCATCCCCGCCACTGGCGGCGATTTTGCCCGCGCCGTGGCGGTGTGCATTGGCGACCGGCTGTGCCAGCGCACACCCAAGGGGGTGATGTGCCCCAGCTTTCGCGTCAGCGGCGAGATCGCCCACTCGCCGGGGGCGCGGGTGCTGGCGCTGAAGGCGGCGCTGAATGGCGAGCTGGGCGCCGCGCCGTTTGCCGACGCGCGGCTGGCCGAGGCCATGGAGCTGTGCGTGGGTTGCAAGGGCTGCAAGCGCGAATGCGCCAATCAGGTGGACATGGCGGCGATCAAAATCGAATGGCAGGCGCAGCGCAACGCCGCCCTGGGCGTCAGCCGCCGCGACCAGCTGTTTGCCGGCCTGCCGCGCCTCTTGCATCGGCGGCCGTGGCTGGGCGCGCTGATTGGCTGGCGCAACCGCAGCCCGCTGCTGGCGCAGCTGGGCGAGCGCTGGCTGGGGGTGGCCGCCTCGCGCCAGCTGCCGCAGCCTGCGGCGCGGCCGTATTTGCCGCCAGCGATTGCGCCCGTCCTGGGCGAGCGCAGCGTGTTTTTGTTGGTGGACACCTTTGCCGGGCTGTTTCAGCCGCACATCGCCATGGCGGCGCAGGCGGTGCTGCACGCCGCCGGCTATCAGGTGCATGTGCTGCGCCCGCTGGCCGACGACGCCGAGCCGGCGCGGCCGCTGTGCTGTGGCCGCACCTATCTGTCCTTGGGCCAGGTGGACGCCGCGCGCGAAGAAGCCCGCCGGCTGCACGCCGCGCTGGCGCCGGCGCTGGCCAGCGGCGCGCCGATTGTCGGGCTGGAGCCGTCGTGCATCCTGTCTTTGCGCGATGATCACCTCAAGCTGGGCCTGGGCGAGGACGCCCGTCAGGTGGCGCGCCAGGTGTTTCTGTTTGAAGAATTCATCGCCCGCGAGCACGACCGCAAGCGGCTGCGCTGGCAGCTCAAACCCTGGACGCAGCCGCCGATGCTGGTGCACGGTCATTGCCACCAGAAAGCCGTGGGGGCGATGAAATCCCTGCGCAAGGTGCTGCGTTTGATTCCGGGCTGCCAGTTTGAGTTTATCGACGCCAGCTGTTGCGGCATGGCCGGCAGCTTTGGCCTGGACGCCGAGCACGCCGATATTTCGCGCGCCATGGCCGAGCTGGATTTGCTGCCGGCGCTGCGCGCCGCGCCCGACGCGCCGGTGCTGGCCAATGGCTTTTCCTGCCGTCATCAGATCGAAGAAGGCTGTGGCCGCGCGCCCCGGCATATTGCCCAGTGGCTGGCTGAGGCCTTGGCTTCGCCAGAGCCATTGCTTGAGTCAGCCGGTTGAGCCGATCGCGGCTTGTTTCCCTGTTTTTCATCTGGTCTGGAGCCCGCCATGAGCAGCACTGACGTGAATTTGTCCGCCGCCGAAGCGCGCAACTACCACCTGCGCAGCAAACACCATATGCAGCGCTACGCCGAAGGCCCCGGCCAGCTGGACTGGGACGCCCAGCCGGCGCCGTTTCGCCAGTTTGTCGGCGCGCCCACCCTCAAGCTGCCGTTTTGTGCGGCGGACCAAGACCGCCCGTTTGCCGAGCTGACGCAGCCGCACCCGGCGCCGCTGCCGGTGACGCTGGCCAATGTCGCCGCGCTCTTGCAGCTGAGCCTGGGCTTGTCGGCCTGGAAAAGCTGGCAGGGCAGCCGCTGGGCGCTGCGCAACAATCCCTCGTCCGGCAATCTGCATCCGGTGGAAGGCTATCTATTGGCGCGCGGCGTGCCCGGCCTGGCCGACGGCGTGCACCATTACGACCCGCTGGCGCACGCGCTGGAAGGCCGCGCGCTGACCGCGCCCAGCGCCGCGCCGTGCTGGCTGGCGGTGGGGCTGAGTTCGGTGATGTGGCGCGAGGCGTGGAAATACGGCGAGCGGGCGTTTCGGTATTGTCAGCTGGATATTGGCCACGCCATGGCGGCGTTTGGCTACGCCGCCGCCAGCCTGGGTTGGACGGTGGCGGCGCAGCCGCTGGCCAGCGGTGAGCTGGCGGCGCTGCTGGGGCTGGATCGGGAGAGCGACTACCCCAGCGGCCGCTACGCCTACACCGAAGACGAAGAACCGGAAGTCCTGCTGTGGCTGGGCGCGCCGGGGGTGACGCCGCCGCCGGGCGCCGCCGCGCTGGCGGATTGGCTGGGCGCGGCGGTCTGGCAGGGCCAGCCCAGCGTGATCGACCCCCAGCCCGGCTACCGCTGGCCAGTGATCGACCGCGTGGCGGTGGCCACCCGCGCCCATGAGGCGCCGCCAGCAGGCTGGACGCCCACGCCGGGCCAGTTGTCGCCCACCCCATCGCCGCACGCCAGCCCGGCCAGCGCGCAGACGTTGATCCAGCAACGGCGCAGCGGCCAGCGTTATCAGCCGCGCCACGCCATGCCGGCGGCGGATTTTTACCGGCTGTTGCAGGCGCTGCTGCCCCACGAGGGCGCGCCCTGGCATGTGCCGGCCATGGCGCCGGCGGTGCATTTGCTGCTGTGCGTGCTGCGGGTGGACGGGCTCAGCCCGGGTTTGTATTTGCTGCCGCGCCAGCCCGGCCGGGTGACGCAGTGGCCAGAGCTGGCGCTGCATTTTCCTGAGCGTGCGCCGGTCAGCGCGCTGCACCCGGATTGCCCGCGCGGCCTGGGCCTGCTGCGGCTGCGCACGCTGGAGTTGCCCGAGGCGCAGCGCTTTATGCGCGCGCTGTGCTGTCATCAGGACATCGCCTCAACCGGCGCATTCACCGTGGCCATGCTCGGCGAATTCGACGCCACCCTGGACGCACACGGCGGCCACGGCTACCGGCTGCTGCTGCGCGAAGCCGGGCAGATTGGCCAGGCGCTCTATCTGGAGGCCGAAGCCGCCGGCTTGCGCGGCACCGGCATTGGCTGTTTTTTTGACAACACCTTGCACGGCGCGCTGGGCCTGAACGACGCGCGTCTGCAAACCTTGTATCACTTTACCGTCGGCCTGCCGGTGGTGGACGCGCGGGTGGAAACCACGCCGCCCTACCCGGACGCTGACCTCACCGAAAGGCCGTGATGACCCCCGAATTGCGTGAATTTTTATTGGAGCATGGTTTTCCGCTGGACGACCCGGATGCCCCCGGCGCCAATGGCCTGACGCCGTTGATGCGCGCCGCCAAGCTGGGGCGCATCGAGCTGATCGACCCCTTGCTGGCGCATGGCGCGCGGGTGGACGTGCTCAATCAGGATGGCTGCAATGCGCTGTGGCTGGCCTGCTACCACGGCGACCCGGCGCTGGTGCGCAAGCTGGTGGCGGTGGGCGCGCCGATTGACCAGCAAAACGGCAACGGCGCCAGCTGTTTGATGTATGTGTCGTCCAATGGCAAGGCCGAGCTGGTGGAGGTGTTGCTGGAACTGGGCGCGGACCCGACGCTGAAGAATTTTGACGACTGGACTGCGCTGGATCTGGCGGCGTCGCCGGGGTGTTTGCGGGCCTTGCGCAAGCTGCGGCCGTAGCATTGGCCTTGCCACCATGGACGTCTTGATGCGCTTGTGGTCATATTCAGTCTGGCAGCACGCCATCGGTTTGATGGCATATGTGTTTTCCTTGCTGTTTTTTCCTCACATATCACACGCGTCGGTCGGGGCTGTTGTCGGCAAGCTGGCGGACGCAGGCATATCATGACACAGACTGACTCTCTGTTTGCCCAAGCACTGGCTCATCATGAAGCTGGTCGTGGCAACGATGCTGAACCTTTGTATCTGGCCGTGCTGGCTGAATCACCAACCCATCCACATGCGTTGCACAACCTCGGGCAGTTATGGCTGGGACGTGGTGAACCTGCCCGTGCGCTGTCGTATCTGCGCCGGGCGCTGGAGCTTGTGCCAGAAGATGGCTTGTTCTGGGTGAGTTGCCTGGAAGCCTTGTTGCATGATGAGCGCTATCCCGAAGCGAGCGAATTGCTGGCGCGCGGCCGGGCGCAAGGGTTGGCGGGGGAGGTGGTGGAGCAGTTGGCTCAGGCGCTGGATTTTGCCCGTGACTTACCACGACATGATGCGGCGATTGTTGCCTGCTTTCAACAAGGAGATGATCTGCAATTGGCCGA
>ERZ650302.745-NODE-745-length-18235-cov-5.507811_pt1 | contig 18235 bp, 19 predicted proteins | sample MGYA00376238_ERZ650302 | MGnify/ENA primary metagenome ERZ650302 (study PRJEB26733, sample SAMN07839298) | wastewater metagenome | biome: urban; feature: wastewater treatment plant; material: waste water | place: USA: North Carolina | collected 2016-04-28 ... | reverse complement strand
TTAATTATACAACCAATTTACCTTTGGCACAAGGGATTAAATTTGATTTGTAATAATTTTAAATTAGAACACAGATAACAGGGATTGAATGGATTAACACGTATAAAAAAGTTTAAGATCTAACTTTATAATTAAGAAATCTGTCACTATCCATTCAATCTGTGTAATCTGCGTTCCATTCACATCGAAATTAATAACCACAAAAAAAGCGGCTTGATGTTCATCTTGCCGCATTTTATTATTTTGAAACTAACTATTACAAGTTAAAAGAAGCTCCGATGCTAAAAGAGCTACTGTTGTTGTATTTTGAAGCAGCATCCTTATCATATTTTGCAAATGGAGCAGAAAATTCAGTGAAAACACCAAATCCTTCCGAGAAGAAATAACGAGCTCCAAGATGACCGCCAAAGTTTTTCAAACCTAAATTCAAACCTGGATACAAATCAAATTTTGGAGAAATATTTAACACATTTCCTAGATTGGCATTGAATCTTGCTTTTGCATCAAAACGATATTCAAAAGATACATCTTCAATATGACTTCCGCCAAGTAAATAAGAACCAAGGATACCAATAGAGAAATTTTCTCCTAAACCAAAATCAGTAGAAGCTTGGATACCACTTCCGCCGTTTTGAGCAGTTAAACCAATGTTTAATTTAGCATCACCTTTTCCGCTGAACGCTTGTGCATTTACCATAGAAAATGCTCCTAGTAATACAATTGTAAAAATTTTTTTCATAGTTATTTTAGCTATCGATATATGCAATGTCAGAGGTTAAGATTTTCTTTATACATTCTACCAACAGGTATTATTTGTCCGTTATTGAGTACAATTTCTGTAGAATTTTTTTTAGAAATATATTGTTTTTGTACGGCATAACTTTTATGTACCCTAATAAAAGATTGAAAATAATTTTCCTTCAAAAGATTTCCTATGCTTTTTAAGACGCAGTGTTTTTTCTGTGAAGTCACAATTTTGGTATAATCCTTCAAAGCTTCTAGGTAGAGAATATCGTGCAGTTTTATTTTGGTTTGTTCGTGCCCTTCTTTTATGAAGATGGTATCTCCACCAATGCTGTTTTCGAATAATTGTGCTTTGTATTTTAATTCTAAATAATCTTCAATTTTTTGCACCGTAATAGAAAATCTATCAGATTTTAGAGGTTTTACAATATAGTCTAAAGTATCTAGCTCGAAGCTTTCTGCGGCGTGTTCTGGATAAGAGGTAATATAAATACAAACGGGGATTTCCATTACTTTTTTACGAAATTCTAATCCGTTTATTTCTGGCATTTCGATATCTAAAAAAAGAACATCTATTTTATTTTTTTCGATAAGGTGCAGTAAGAGATCCAGAGGACCTTCAAATACTTCCAGCTTTACCGGAATTCCCATAGCACAGTCTTTTCCTTTTCAAGTAAATATTTCGCTGCCATACAGTCAGCAGACAGTAACAATATTCTCAGGCATTCGGTTTCAGATCCACCATCAGCAATTCCCTGGGATTATGGATCCTTACAGGTATGGTGTGTTCCCCTGCTCCTGCGCTTACCAGCATATGCTGTTCCTTCCTGTGGAAATCTCCGCAGCAGAACTTCGGAAATGGATGAAGCTGTGGGGAAAGCAGCCCATTGTGCCTGCCAATTCTTACAATCCCTCCATGATAATGCCCGCTCAGGATCAGATCTGCCCCCCAGTCAAAATAGGTATCTCCATATTTGGGACTGTGAGCCAGAAGAATATTCAGGGAATCGGAAGATGGTTCTCCGATCAGTTCCCTGATTTCCTCTCTTTTAAGCTGTGGAGAAAATGGCTTTTTATAATAGATCAGAGGTACTTCCAGACCATAGACAGTAAGGCTGGTTTTTCCCACCTGCAGGCTGCAGGATTCATTATGCAGGATATGGATCCCGGCTGTCTTCAGCTCCTTTTCATATTCCTGATATCGGGCTGCCATACAGTTCTCCTGAGGATCTGTCCTGTACAGCTTATATTCATGGTTTCCCAATGCATAATAAACAGGATACTGCTGAGCCAGGCTCCTCAGAAGAGATGATGCAGTCTTTAAAGAAGCAGAATCATTTCTCACGATCATATCACCGGCAATGAGAATCCCATCCGGTCTGTACCGGTGGATCGTCTCCGAAAGCTTTCTGTTATCAGGGCCAAATTCCATGCCATGAAGATCTGCGATCACAGCAAATCTGATGCCTCTCGCATCCTTTATTTTGTTAGAATGGATTGTATAATGTACGGTTTTAAATCTTTTCATGCAAGTTTTCTTTTCCCTTTATGTTCACTTTATGTCTGGCAACGCATTCTGCGGGATATTATTTTCCGAATCCGCAGTTCGGGAATGTACAGACATCACAGTTCAGGCAGAGTCCACCCTCTCCAAGTTGGTTAATCTCTGATAATGTGATCTCATCATCTGCCATCAGTCTCGGCAGAAGCAGATCAAAGATGGTATTCTTTGCATACATAACACATCCCGGAAGCCCAAGGATCGGTATCTGCCTGCCGTCTTTCTCATAATAGGAAACCAGCATCATAGCTCCCGGAAGTACGGGTGCACCGTAGGATACGATGCGGGTTCCTGTTGCTTTGATCGCACCCGGAGTTCTGTCATCCGGATCTACGCTCATTCCACCGCTGCAGACTACCATATCGGCTCCCTCTTCGATAAATTTCAGGATATCGGCTGTTATCTGTTCCATATCGTCACCCGGTTTTGTCTGACCGATGACCTCTGATGGAAATTTTGCAAATTTATCTCTCAGTACAGGAGTGAAGGTGTCAGTGATCAGACCTTTCTGCACTTCACTTCCTGTTGTTACGATACCCACCTTTTTCTTCTTATATGGCAGAATGGAAAAGATCGGCTCTGTGCCTGCCACCTCTGCTGCACGATCCATTTTCTCCTTCTCGATCACCAGAGGGATAATTCTGGTTCCTGCAAGTTTGTCGCCCTTCTTTACAGGAAAATCTCCATGGCGGGATGCGATCATCATCTCTCCAAGTGAATTGACAGCCAGCAGAGCTTCCCTGCGGATCTTAAGCACTCCGTCAATGTCTGCGATCAGCTCGATCTTTCCCTCTTTTATATCAGAACCATGCATGGTGTCCGAATCTCCGGCACAGATCTTATAAAGGATCTCTGCGCCTTCATTCTCATGAAGGATTCCTTCTTTCTTCTCCCACACATATAAATGTTCTTTTCCTACAGAGAGTAACAGAGGAATATCCTCTTCTCTGACAATATGACCTTTCTTAAAAAGCACCCCTTTTTTTACATCTTTGATAATCTGTGTGATGTCATGGCATAAAATGTGCCCTACGGCATCTTCTGTACGGATTTCTTTCATTATATAGTACCTTCCTTTTGTTTTTTATTTCCCTCAATACCCATTTGGATTTTATTATACATCGGATTGCTGTCCTTTGTCAAAAAATTATAAAACTGTCCAAAATACTTTTTGTTTACAGGTTACTGTTCACTCTGTTCTCAGTAACGTTTACAATCTCATGACGACTTTTTTCAGGCAGTCCGGATATGTGGCTTTTCCTGCATTTTCCCCGTAAAGGATCCGCACTCTTCCCAGTTCCTTCCCATCGACGGAATAGATCATCTCCCCTGCCAGGGTGTTCTTTTTCACCGGGGCCTTTACTTCCCTGTGGATCCTCAGCTTTCTTTTTACATTTCCGATATTCTGTCCTGTGGTGTCCAGATAGTGGAACTGTTCTTCATAAACCAGGGAAACCGTCTTTTTCTTTCCATTTCTGACCGGGATCTCAGGCAGAGCTTCCATTTTCTTATCTATGTACAGGCTGCATTTTGAAAAGCCATAATTTAACATGGAGGCTGCATCTTTAAATCGCACTTTATAGTCCGGGGCTGCCATCACTACTGCGATCAGAGTAATATCATTTCTTTTGGCGACTGCACTGAGGCAGTATTTTGCAATGCTGGTGCTTCCTGTTTTCAGGCCGACACAGCCCTCATAGCTGCGGATCAGTTTGTTGGTATTGGTAAGTCCGAATTCCTTGGTCCCCTGCCTGGTCACATGGGTGATATTTTCCATCCATATGGAAGAATATTCCAGAATTTTCGGATATTTTGTGATCAGTTCCCTGCTCATGATGGCAATGTCCCTGGCTGTTGTGTAATGATCGGGAGATTCTGTCAGACCACAGCAGTCTTCAAAATGAGTATTTTTCATCCCAAGTCCTTCTGCCCGTTCATTCATGTGGCGGACAAATTCCTGTTCACTGCCGCAGATATGCTCTGCCATTGCTACGCTGGCATCGTTTCCTGACGCGATCACAATGCATTTGATCAGGGTTTCCACTGTCTGGATTTCCCCCTCCTCCAGAAACACCTGAGAACCGCCCATTGACTTTGCATGGGCACTGGTTGTGACTGTGTCGTCCATTTTCAGGCTGCCTTTATCCAGAGCATCAAAGATCAGGATCAGCGTCATGATCTTCGTGATACTGGCAGGGCTTCGTCTGGTATCCGCATCCTTCTGATAAACGACTGTTCCTGTCTGCGCTTCCATTAAGATTCCTGATGGTGCTTCAATAAGATCTGTGGATTCTGCCTGTTTGGTATTGCTTTCCTCGGGCAAAAAGATTCCGGCGGCATAAGCAGGGGTAATGATAGTGCAGACCATGATGATCACAGCGCATATTATGGAGATCCATTTTTTTCGCATATTCTCTCTCCGATCAATGTACCGGCAGGCTGATTGCCGGCACACTGAGACTACTGTCTTTATTCATTATATAGCAATCCAATAAAATAATGCGTAGATACTGTAAAATACCGCATAGGATCCAATCTATACGGAGCACAGGACAATCAGGCAGATATTCGCAATCCGATTCGATACCTGATCATAATCAGATAAAAAGCACTGAAAACCATAAAAATACGATTTTCAGTGCTCATTTTACATCAGCGGCGCAAATGCGCGGAAAATATTCTGCATGATACGCAGCCCTATATTTCTGTTCAGGCAGAATTCCGGTTCTATCTGCCTGCAATATTCCATAGTCTGGATAAAATCATCTTTTATATCCTGTATTACTCTGTTTCTGTAGATCCATACACCATCCTCAAAATGAAGATAAAGACTTCGATAGTCCAGGTTGATGGTTCCCACAACTCCAATCTCATCATCACTCACAAAGGATTTTGCGTGAAGGAAACCGGGCTGATATTCATAAATCTTTACACCGGCTTCCAGAAGCTGCCTGTAATAGGACTGGGTAAGGATAAATACCAGCTTCTTGTCAGGGATTCCCGGCGTCATAATACGCACATCCACCCCGCTTTTGGCTGCCAGACAGAGGGCAGTCATCATCTCATTGTCTATGATCAGATAAGGAGTACAGATATATACATATTTTTTTGCCTTGTTGATAATGTTCAGATATACATCTTCACCGACAACCTCCTCATCCAGAGGTGTATCACAGAACGGCTGGACAAATCCGTCACTCTCAAATTCTTCCTCATGATATCTGTGGGGAAAATAGGCTTCATAATCAATACTTTCTTCAGATCTGCCGATCACCGCCCACATATGGAGAAACATTACCGTCATATTCCAGACAGCTTCCCCTTTGAGCATAACAGCGGTATCCTTCCAGTGTCCAAAACGCTCTTTCTGGTTGATATATTCATCTGCAAGATTGATGCCTCCCGTAAATCCAACCCATCCGTCAATGATACAGAGCTTCCTGTGATCCCGGTTATTCTGGATAATATTCAAAATGGGACGGAAAGGATTAAATACCTGACATTTGATTCCTTTTTTCTGAAGCTCTTCATAATATTTATGGGGAAGTGTTGTGAGACAGCCAAATCCATCATAGATCAGGCGTACATCCACGCCCTCCTCAGCTTTCTCCTCAAGAATATTCAGGATTGTCTGCCACATCACCCCATCATTGATAATGAAATATTCAATAAAAATGTATTTCTTCGCCTGTTTCAGTTCCCTCACAAGCACCGGGAACATATCATCTCCTACCTGAAAATACTCTGCAGTTGTGTTCTCATGGACCGGAAATCTGGAAACATCCGAAATATATCTGGACTGATTTGAAGCCGAGGGATCCAGAGCCTCCAGCTTCTGCCTCGTCTGTGGCCGATCCCGCAGATACTCCCTGCTCTCCTCAATCCTCTGTTCAAAATGCTGCTGCATGATCGCAGCGATCCTGGAACGTCCAAACACAAAATATAATACCACTCCAAGGATTGGCAGGATCAGGATCAGCATGGTCCAGGCCAGTTTATAGGAAGGATTTATTTCCTTATTCAAAATCCACAATACCAGCACAATACCTATCAGCCTCAATCCGATATCAATATATCTGGAATAAGCGGCCAGACGCAGTACCATCATTAAGATCCATCCGAGCTGGACAAGCATTGCAACCGCAACATAAAAGATTCTGTTGAAAATCAGCTTTGCCAGTTTTTTAAACAGTAAAAGGATCCAGTTTTTCTTTTCTTTAAGTATTTTGTTATTTTCTGCCTTCAAGATTACTTCCTTCCCCTGATTATTGTCCAAATTATGATAAAAATCCCTGACAGAACTGCCAGGGATTTTTGCGCACAATTAATTATATTTACGTTTTCTTGCGGCTTCAGATTTCTTTTTACGACGAACGCTTGGTTTCTCGTAATGCTCTCTTTTGCGGATTTCCTGCTGGATTCCTGCTTTTGCACAGCTTCTCTTGAATCTGCGAAGAGCGCTATCTAAAGTCTCGTTCTCTTTTACGATTACGTTTGACATAGACTCACACCTAACCTCCCTCCAGTTGTAGATTGTGCTAAAATACAACTGTCTGGGTATTTTTTCTTGCACAAGTGATATTATATATCATTGCCTGTGGGTTCGTCAACATCTTTTTGGTTAAATTTTGCAGATTTTTTTAGTTACTATTCACACGCCACTATCCCGCGAGGTGTTTTGGCATGTATATGCCAAAATCCCGAGACATACCGCGCGAATTTATGCGATTAGCATAAATTCTGTGCATCGCGAAGCGTGTTGCTGTGAACGGAGTGAACAGTAACACATCAGGAAGGATGAGACAGAAAATGGCGAAGATATTATGTGTATGCATCAGTAAGGAACGCAAGACCTGCTCGCAGAACATTCATGAATGCGAAGCTGATCTGCAGGGACTTGTGGGAGATGTGCATTATGGAATGGGCGGAAGAAAGCAGGTCAGTCTTCTTCCTTATGAGAAGGTAAAAGAATATTTCGAACAGTCCGAAGAAGAATTCAGATATGGCAGATTTGGAGAAAATCTCCTTGTGGAAGGGATTGACTGGAACAGTATTGCGGAGGGGAACAGATTTCGTTGTGGAGATGTACTTCTGGAAGCAGTCAGGATCGGTGCGGGCGGTCCTGCATCAGATGCTTATAAGGGAGAAAAGGTATGCACGCCCATGGAACCCTGGTTTGTATTCTGTCAGATTCTGGAGGCAGGGAGGCTGAGAGAAGGAGAAATCATTCTCCAACAGAGATGAAAAATATGTAATTCTTCAGCAGTGGGCTGAATATTATGATGTTATAGCAATTTCCAAAATACTGAAGACAATCTGGTTTATAAAAAATAAGGCTCTAATGGAGTATCTTAGTGATATTATTCTCTGAAATTGCTATAGAGTTCAAAAGGTAAAACTAATATATCCGTCAATTGACCCGGTGGTTATAAAGGTATTGAAAAGACTATAAAAAATGTAATATACAAGAGGAGGAATTAGTGCGTGGAGGGAATCAGTGTAGAACAGGCAGTGGAACAGATTCTGCAGCATACGCCTGTAATAAACGAGACAGAAGAAACAGAACTGAATAAAGCAGGGGGAAGAGTCCTAGCGCAGGATATGGTGGCAGGGTTTGACAATCCTCCTTTTGACCGCTCTCCGGTAGATGGCTATGCGTGTAAGGCAGAGGACCTTGCAGGTGCCGCTAAAGAGCATCCGGTGAGGCTGAAAGTCATGGAAGAGATTGATGCAGGACAGTATTCGGAAAGAGAAATCCAGCAGGGACAGGCAGTGCGCATTATGACAGGTGCTGCAATACCCAATGGCTGCAACTGCTGTATTTATCAGGAGGATACCGATTATGGAGAAGATACGGTAGAAGTTTACAGCGAACAGAAGCGATGGAGTAATTATTGCTTCGCAGGAGAGGATTTCAAAAAAGGAACTACACTTCTGAAAAAAGGAACACATATCGGATATGTGGAGGCAGCAATTCTGGCCGGAATGGGAGTGGCGAAAGTGCCGGTTTACCGTCAGCCGAGAATCGTGCTTCTGACTACAGGAGATGAGGTGGTAGAACCGGGAATTCCATTGCCGGAAGGAAAAATTTACAACAGCAATATGACAATGCTGTCTGCCAGACTGCGTGAACTGGGAATCGAATCTTTCCATATGGAAGCAGTCAAAGATGATCCGACGGTTATGTCTGAGAAATTAAAAGAAGCAGCAAAAGCGGCAGATATGATCATCACTACGGGAGGTGTATCTGTAGGCAAGAAGGACATTATGCATGAGTCCCTGAGACTGATGGGGGCAGAGCGGATTTTCTGGAGGGTAAAGATGAAACCGGGAATGCCTACACTGTTTTCTGCATATAAAAAGACTTCCGATATAACTGCAACAGATCATTGCGCTTCAGAAAGAGAGATTCCGATCATCAGTCTCTCCGGAAATCCTTTTGGTGTTGCAGTCAGCATAGAACTTTTGATTCGTCCTGCATTGGAAAAAATGATGCAGGATCCATCAATCGGTCTGAAAGAAGTAAATGGCATTATGGCTGATAACTTTGAAAAAGGAATCAAGGGCCGCCGCTTTATCCGGGCATATCTGGAAAATGGAAAATTTCATCTTCCCAATGGTCTTCACTCTAACGGAGTCCTCAGTTCCATGGCCGGCTGCAATTGCCTGATTGATACAAAAACCATGGAAAATCAGGAAAGCAGAAGCCTGAACGCAGGGGATAAAGTGGGCGCGATTTTGCTTTGAGAGGAGCAGCAAACAGGTGGAAAGAAAAAGAATATTTGCAATCAGCGGTGTAAAGAATTCAGGGAAAACAACTCTGATCTGCAGGCTTTTGGAGATTTTTAAAGACAAGGGCCTTAAAGTGGCGGTGCTGAAGCATGACGGGCATGATTTCGTGCCGGACGTACCGGGAACGGATACATACTGTCAGCTTCAGTCCGGAGCCTACGGCACAGCAGTTTTTTCAGCAGGCAAATATATGCTGGTAAAACAGCAGCCGCAGATTTCCGAAAAAGAGCTGGCAGAATTTTTTCCGGAGGCAGATCTGATCTTACTGGAAGGATTTAAATACAGTACTTATCCGAAAATTGAAATTATCCGTAAGGGAAATTCGGCAGAAAGTGTCTGCAATCCAAAGAAACTGATGGCGATCGCCACAAACCTGGATGCAGAGGAAAGAGATGCACTGTCTGTACTGGAAAATGTTCCATTCTTTGAACTGGACAATGCAGAGTGTATTGCAGAATTTATTCTGTCGGATTATTTCCGGTAAAGAGTTTCATACGGTCACGTCGCGCGGCACAGATAAGGGTAAGGTGGTATTCTTTGGCCATGGCAACTGCCTCGGCGGAAGGGGATGCCTTGCTTGCCAGAACCGGTATTCCGGCGCGGATTGCCTTGATCGCCATATCTGTAGGGATACGTCCACTGGAATAAACCACGCATTTCTTCAGGTCAATATTATGGCGCAGGGCATAACCGATGGCCTTATCCAGAGCATTATGACGTCCGATATCTTCGCACTGAAAGAGCAGTTCTCCGTCACAGGCAAGAAAACAGCTGTGAGTTGCCCAGGTCTGGCTGTGAAGCGGGGTACCATTGGCGAAACAGTCTGCAAGATCAAAGATCCACTGTTTTTTCCATGGGACAGGTGTAACTGGCGTCATTGGCTGATCTGTGATAAAATAATCATTAAGAACACGATTTCCGGTGCAGCAGGTCGGAGTAGGAGCAACATAATCTTCATTTTCCTCATGAGACTGCCCGGATTTATTTTTACTCAGGATCACGCGGGCACGTTTGCCGAATTCACAGATGTAGATCTGGTCAACGTCATCAGCAGAAGAGATGATTCCTTCAGTAAAAAGACGCCCCAGAACCAGTTCAGCCAGATGTTGTGGGATACAGACCAGTTTCATGGTCAGACGTTCATTTACATATACATCCATCATGTGTTCCACAAGGATTGGTTCTGTTTCTTCATGAGTTTCTCCGTCACGACCCAGAAACTCATAGGTAACATTCTCGAGCAGATTCAGGTTGTGGTATTGTTCGTTGATTTTCATAGGACAGTTCCTTTCGTCCGGTAAGGATTTTAATAATCTTGATACATTAAGTATAGACTGCGGAGTATGGAGTGTCAAACGATTATGAGAGAAAATATTGCCTGTGATTTTGACGGCGAATAACAGAAGAAAAGGTTACAAAGGTTGCGGTTCACCCGTATCCGGTAACAGGAAAATCAATTATTAGAAAGTAAAAGGCAGGTAGAGCCGATGATAGACAAATATGGAAGAGAAATAGATTATTTAAGGATTTCCCTGACAGACAGATGTAATCTGAGATGCATTTACTGTATGCCGGAAGAAGGCGTAAAATCCCTTTCTCATGCAGAAATCCTCACATACGATGAGATTCTCCGCATCTGCAGGTGCGCAGCAGATCTGGGAATCCGTAAGATTAAACTGACAGGCGGTGAGCCTCTTGTTCGTAAGGGCTGTGCAAGTCTTGCAAAACAGATCAAGGCGATCCCGGGAATTGAGAAAGTGACATTAACAACAAATGGAATCCTGCTCGCCGAGCAGCTGGATGCATTACTGGATGCAGGAATTGACGCCATTAATATCAGTCTGGATACTTTGGATCCGGAACTGTTCAAAAAAGTAGCGAGACGTGACGGACTGGAAAAGGTATTTGAGGGAATCAAAGCAGCACTTGCACATCCGGGACTTTCCCTGAAGATCAACAGCGTTCCGGTGATCAAGGAAAAAGAAAACTTCATCGGGATTGCAGGACTGGCGCAGAAATATCCAATCCATGTGCGTTTTATCGAGATGATGCCAATCGGATTCGGAAAACAGTTCCCATTCCAGGATGAAGAATCTATCAAAGCAGTACTGGAAGAAGCCTACGGTCCGATGCATGCAGTCAATGAACGCTACGGAAACGGCCCATGCCATTACTATGAAATCGCAGGATTTAAGGGAAAAATCGGATTTATCAGTGCCATGACTCACAAATTCTGCAGTCAGTGCAACCGAGTACGTCTTACATCCGAAGGATTCATGAAAGGATGCCTCCAGTATCAGAAAGGTACAGACCTGCGGGGGCTTATGCGCGGCGGCTGCACAGATTCGGAACTGAAAAAAGCAATTTATCAGGTGATCTGGAATAAACCGGTGAGCCATAATTTTTATGAAGCGAAGACAGAGCAGGATGAAATCAGAGGAATGTCACAGATTGGCGGGTGAGATATGTAAATAAGAAAGACACTTTTCTTCTAACATTTTGAAATTGCAGCATCTTGCGGCAAGGGAAGAATCTGGTTTGGCAATACACTTCTGGTATAATTTCATGGCTTTGTTTTGCAAAGTATTCTGAATATTGTCAATCAGAAATTTTTCTTTTTGGAGCAGATAAATATAATCGGTTTTTTCTTTGTCACTTTTAAAAGAACGGAAACAATCAATCTGATTATATTTTAATTGCGTAAGACAATTGTCTGGAACGGGAATCATGTTATTGATATTTAATACTGCATAAAGATATCTGGTAGATTCATCCTGAAGTTTGTGGAAATCCAGACTGTTTGACATTTTTTGATGTTTGGGTTTGGCGGAAGAGATAGGAACATAGTAATGAAAATTTCCAATTGTAAGAAGAGTTCCTACATGAAGTTTTAAACGTTCCCCATATTCCACATATCCAACGTGGGAATCAAATTGTGTTAGGTAATTTATATATTTTTTATCAACAATATACCAATTCATAAAACCTCCTGAAAGTAAAAAGTGGGTGGATTACTCCACCCATTGCTGTTAACCGATTGTTTTAATTGGACAACCTAACCGCTTTTAAACGAGTGTTTTGGCTGGACACTCTAACCGCTATACAGACATTTCTGTCTGTGATTTTATTATATGTAATATGAAGAAAAAAATCAATACTTTTATTGATGATTTATATAAACAAAAAGGAAAACTGATAATGAGAAAGAAAGAAATTTCTATGATTATTCTTGCTGGCGGTGCCAGCAGCCGCATGGGACGGGACAAATCAGATCTGACGATAGATGGGAAGACATTTCTTGAGATGCAGATAGAAAAGGGGGAAAAGCTTGGAATCAGTGATATTCTTCTGTCTGGCTATCATGGTGAAAATAAATATAAATATCCCATTATACCAGACCGCTTCCCGGGAAAAGGTCCGTTGGGAGGGCTGGAAGCCTGTTTTCGTAAAGCAAAGAATCCATATTGCCTGGTACTTGGTGTAGATGTTCCTCTGGTTCCGGCAGAGGAACTGGCTGCACTGATTCGCCAATCTCTGCATTCAGATGCAAAAGCAGTGATACTGAGCCACGGCGGGCATGAGGAACCTCTTATGGGAGTATACTGTACAGACCTGGCAGATGCCATGCTTGAAGAAATCACAGAGCGGAAAGGCGCAGTCTTTGCTTTTCTGCGGAAAAATGGATACGAATGCTACGAAAGCCAGGCTGCGGCCTGGTATTTTTCCAATATCAATGATTCGGAAACATATAAAGAAATAGCGGGAAATCATTTTAGATTCAATTGGAAAACTGTGATGAGAGTCGACAGAAACGTTTGATTGCTTATTACAGGAATAGCTGACAAAATGAACTGTTGATGTATTTTCAACATTAAAGAATAAGGGTGGTGATTATGGCTGAGTATAAGAATTGGTATTTGGCTGGAGGATCGGGAATGAAGGATGAGAGAAAAAAATTAAAATTAATTATATTACAATGCATAGCTGTGATAACTGCAAATTTTATTACAATCTGGTATTTCGAAGAACTTTTTTTCAGGGGATTTTGGTATGTTATTTTTGCATCATTTATTTTAACTTTTATATATATCATACGGAGTTTTTGCTGTTTGAGAAAGATTCGTGTATTTTGGTTTGCGGCAATACCAGTTTTTCTATTTGGAATATATCTGGCATTTTTGTTTAATGATGGAATAAAAAAATTAAACTTTCAGGTATATAAGGAAAAAAGGACTGAAATTGTTCAGATGGTACAGAATAACCAGATAAAAATAAGGAAAGATATGGAATTAATCGAACTACCAGAAGATTATAAAAAATGTTCTTCAGGTGGAGAAGCTGTAGTCCGGAAAAATAATGGCAGTTATACAGTGGGATTCTGGTATACACAAGGCTTTTTGGACAGTGGATTTTCTTTATTTGCCTATAGTAATGATGACAGTCGGACAGATGTGATTCAGATGGTAAAAGAATATGGAGGAATAGAATATGAAATTAATCTGTCTGAGAAAGAAAAGGGCTGGTATTATGTTACGGCAAAAGTCGGTGAGTAATTGAGAAAATGAAAGCGAAATATGTCTGGCGGTTCAAATTAGAATTAAGGAGAACAGAAATATGGATATACAAATACTAAATATTGCTGAACTGTTACTATTTGTTTTCATGATTTGTACTTGTATAAGGATATACAGACAAAAGAAACAAAAAGGAAAAATATCGTTAAAAACGTTAATTATGTTTTTGATAAACCTTATATTCTATGCTATGGTAACTGGAACTAATTATCATCGAACTCACCCGGGAGAGAGTAAATTTCAGGCAGGGATTACATATAATAATGTACGTATATTTATTTATAGTATTGTCTTTTGTTTAGGCCTGGCAATCATGAAGAAAATGAAAAAGCTTGCGTCAAAGTGGATTATAACATGGGCGATATTATGTACGGTATTTCTAATTGTAATGTCGTTTTGCGAAATAGAAAATGCATATGTGAGTTTTTCAACAGCAGATCAGGCAGAAAAGTATTATGGAATTGAAAAAAATAAAATAGATGAAATATATGGTGAAGATTCCATAGAGGTATTATATCTTGAAGATAGACAAATGAATAGTAAAATAATTTATAAAGAAGAAGGAGGGTGGAAATGTACATCACATTCTGAGATAAAATGTCTTTATAATAGGGCTGATTTTAAGAAAGATAATACAATTGTTGTGCGAGAATGTACGATAACCGGAGAACTGTATATCAGTGTTATTTGTGGAAAGAAAGATAATAAAGATTTCCAGATATCAGATACACAAAATACAATTTTTACAAAAAAAGAATTTGTAAATAAAAATGGAGAACAGATAAGTTATAATGGCTATCTTGGAAAAGAAAAACCAAAAAATTATGTGATTCACTTAGATGGCGAAGAGATATCTATAGACTGGAACGAAAGTGATATTATGATTGTTTGACAGGAACAAAGTTAAAGATGAATAAAGTTGATTATGAAGAGAACGGTTGGCATTCCCCCACCGACCGTTTTTTTTGTACCCATTTTTAAGAAAAAAGAGGTGAAAAACTATGAAATACAGAATAATTACATTAATTGGTCTTGCCGGAAGTACTCTGGCAGTGTGTTTTGGAGGCTGGGATAAATTCCTGCAGACATTGCTTTTGTTTATGGCAATCGACTGGTTTACAGGGGGAATCCTTCTTCCGGCAGTATTTGGAAAAAGTCCGAAATCTGAAAATGGTGCACTGGAAAGCAGAGCAGGCTGGAAAGGGTTGTGCAGAAAAGGCATGACATTGTTGTATGTTCTCATTGCTGCCCGTCTGGATGCATTGATGGGGACAGAATATCTGAGAGATGCGGTATGCATTGGATTTATTGCAAATGAAGGTCTTTCTATCATAGAGAATGCGGGACTGATGGGTCTGCCTCTTCCGGAAAGCATTTGCCAGGCAATTGATGTACTGAAACGACATTCACAAAATACGATAGAGAAACAGACTTAGAAAAGATATATGATTTCAGCAGAAAGGAGCAGGTTATGAATATAAATCAGCAGTATATATCAGAAAGAAACAGTTATTCGGGACAAATACCAAGATATATTGTGATCCACAATACGGACAATTACAGCACAGGTGCAGATGCCAGGGCTCATGCAATGGCACAGTATCATGGGAATTTTGATGGATATTCAGCTCATGTGTATGTGGATGATAAATCAGCATATCAGGCAATGCCATATAGCAGAGGCGCATGGCATGTAGGGGTGAATTATGGAGGAAGATTATTTGGAACAGTGAATAATCGTAATTCTGTAGGAATTGAAATGTGTGTGCAGGCCGGTTTTGATTATGATAAGGCATTTGCAAATACAGCAGAGGTGTGCAGACAGCTTATGTCGGAATTGAATATTCCGGCAGACAGAGTAGTACAGCACTATGATGTATGCGCCAAAAACTGTCCTTCCGCTATCCGTGCAAAAAATGACTGGAACCGTTTTAAAAAGCTGATTCAGGAAAAGGAAGAAGAGAATTCGCCTTCAGGTGGGAAGAAAATAACACTGACAGAAGAACTGAGAGTCATCCTTCCTGAATTATCCAGGGGATGTACGGGTACAGCTGTAAAGATGCTGCAGGTATTTTTACAGGTGCAGACAGATGGCATTTTCGGAACAGAAACAGAAAATGCGCTTCGTACATTTCAGAAGAATACGAATCAGTTGGCTGATGGAATTTGTGGCAAAAACAGCTGGACGGCAATTGCTGTACATATGAGAGAGAATACGTATGCAGGTTATTAATATTTGACAGAGTTTAATAAAATTCATTTTATAAGGACAGTTGCTGTACAACTTAAATGTGACTTATCTGGTTGAAGGAACTGTAGTCTGGCAGAATAATGGCGGTTGTACAGTGGATTTTCTTTATTTGCTTATAGCAAGAATGATAACCGGACGGATGTGATTCAGATAGTGAAAGAATATGAAATTAATCTGTCAGAAAAAGGCTGGTATTATGTTGCGGCAAAAATAAGCGAGTAATTGAATGCTTACTTATTTCAGAAAAGTCTAACGGAGCAAATTGTTGATGCATTTCCGGTATTAAAGAGAATCTTTACAGTCTTCCTAAAACAGTTAAGAATGGTTCTGAAACCTTAAACTATACGTATGACGCAAACGGAAATATCATAAGTATCAAAGATTCTGCAGGTGAGAGTACATTTCGATATGACGAATTAAATCAGCTGATCCGGGAAAATAATCATCAGTTAAACAAAACCATTACTTATGCCTATGATCTGGGTGGTAATCTTACAGTAGAAAAAGAGTACGCATTTACGACTGCGGAAACTCTTCCTGATACACCTGTGAAGACAATGACAGGAACTTATGACAGTGCATGGAAGGATAAACTCCTGAGCTGGGATGGCACAGCAATGACTTATGATGCCATTGGAAATATGCTTACCAGAGGAGGAACAACTTATACCTGGACACAGGGACGCAGGCTTTCCGGTGTAGAAAATGGAAAGAGTATTAAATATCTTTACGACAATATTGGTGCCAGAGTGAAAAAAACAGTAGACAATACAGTGACTGAATATCAGTGGGCAGGAGATCTTCTCCTTTCTGAGAAAACTGACGGAAGAATCATCTGGTACTGTTATGACTCCCAGGCAAATCTGATTTCTGTTACCATCAGGGGAATCACCTATTTTTATGTACGAAATGTACAGGGTGACATCATTGCCCTTGTTGACGCAGATGGAAAAGTGGTAGTAAAATATACTTCTGACAGTTGGGGAAAAGTGATTGCTGTTACAGGTGAGCTGGCAGATACAGTAGGTGTTCAGAATCCATTCCGCTATAAGGGATATTATTATGATAATGAAACAGGTATGTATTATCTGAAAAGTAGATATTATGATGCGGAAATTAAAAGATTTATTTGCGCAGATGGATATTTTTCTACTGGAGTAGGAAAACATGATTGTAATATGTTTTTGTATTGTAATAATAATCCGATTATGAATGTTGATGTTAACGGATATTCATTTATATCGTTTGTAAAAAAATCAATATCATTTGTAAAGGATATTGTCGGTGCGGTAAGTAAAGGCATTTCGATATCTGGAGGCTCTGCGGTTGCTATTGCGACATCAGATGGACCATCTCCAGTAATGGATTTTGTAGCAGCCGGAATTGTATTAGGTTTTAGTATTTATGAATATTATAAGGATAAAATTCACGATAATACACAAACAAAGATTTTAAGTTTGCCTAGAAATAAAAAAGATGTTGTTATTTATAGGTATGGAGGAACGAATCCTGGAAATTTAACGCCTTCTCAGAAAGATTCAGATACAGGCTTATCGTTCTCAACAATTCCACCTAGGATGGGAGGAAAAGCAGCTGTTACAACAATTAATACATTAAATAAGACAGGGATAGTTTATGCATATCAGGACAAATTAACACATGTTAGTGTGGTGCCAGTAGGAGTAAGTATTCAAACATGGATAAATGCAGGGAGTGGTTCAATTTGGACTCAAGCGGTAAAGAGTGTTGTAGTAAAATGGGATGGAGGAAACTAAATGGGAACAGATATTGATACTATTTTTAAAATGTTAAGTTGGAATAGTTCAGAAAAAGAACAATTGAGAGGAATAGATGAAGCGAAAAAAATAGAATATCTTTCCGTTTTATTTCAACCAATAGAAGATAAATCTGTATGGGAAAACTGTGCAAAGGTAATTAGCTCAAAATCAGATAATGAATTAAAAAAATATATGAATAATATGTTTGAATGGATAAAAGATATGAATTGGCCGGGTGCATTTGATATATATGCAAGAATTAAGCGAATGAATGTAGATTGTATAATGGAAAATTACATATATGCAATAAAAATAGCACTGAAATATCAAGATATAAATTGGCTGGACTATTTGTCTGGACTAATTGAAAATCCTGAGGTTTATAAACTTTTACCCGAAGAATATCAAAAATTAATGACAAAATATTATAATGATTTTTGGAAGGAATAACTTTAAAACAAAAGAGAGCGGTTGGCATTTCACCCCACCGACCGTTCTTTTTGTACCCATTTTTAAGAAAAAAGAGGTGAAAAAC
>ERZ650302.744-NODE-744-length-18240-cov-90.768326_pt1 | contig 18240 bp, 19 predicted proteins | sample MGYA00376238_ERZ650302 | MGnify/ENA primary metagenome ERZ650302 (study PRJEB26733, sample SAMN07839298) | wastewater metagenome | biome: urban; feature: wastewater treatment plant; material: waste water | place: USA: North Carolina | collected 2016-04-28 ... | reverse complement strand
AACTATCCCAACCAATTGGATGAAGTACATTAAAATCATTTTTTCTAAAATGTCTGGCAAAAGCATCACCTAAACAGTAATTTCTAACATGTCCCATGTGAATTCTTCCACTAGGGTATGGAAACATACTTAATATATATTTTTTTGGTTTTGAAAAATCATCACTTGGCTCAAAAGATTTATTATCAATCCAAAATTTTTGCCACTTTTTTTCAATATCCTTCGCCAAATACTCCATTAATAATCTTCCTTTTCTTTATTTTTTGCACTCTCTACCATAGAAAGTATCATTGATACAATATTTGCAATTACAGCACCAATTGCAAGAGCAATAACTAATTTCATATTTCCTGTAAAAACAAATACCAAAAATGCAGGAATCAAGTGTAAATCAGCAACTAATGAACAAGCCAAAAGCTCAGCTGCAAGAAGATTTTTTACACCAATTTTTAAAATTGTAGATATTACATTAACTCCACCTGCTATAAAAAGAGCTATTATATTTGGTTCATACAAAAAACCAGCCGTTGTTGTTAAAGACATTAATGTTAAGAAAATATAGGTTACCTTACCCCAGTCCATTTTTTTCCTTTTAACTATTTAAAATAAAGTATGTATATTAGCTAAAATTGTATAAAAAACTAATTTTAACTATATTGCAAACTTTATTTATAGATTACAGCACTTTTTTAATTTACTTTAGATATTATAAATTAATTTTTTTTTAGGAAAACAAATGGATTTATCTGTACTGTTAGGATTAATAGGTGCTATAACATCTATTTCCGTGGGAGTTATTTTAGAAGGTGGAAATCCCGCTGGAGTTCTTCATATCTCCTCATTTATTATAGTTATACCCACTGCCATGCTAGCGGCTGTTGTTGCAACTGATTCCAAATATGTAAAAGCGGCTTTTAAAGAGTTTAAAAATATATTCAAAAAGTCACCTGTGAATTTTGAAGCAAGAATTGATGAACTTGTTGAGTATGCAATAACGGTTAAGAAACAGGGGGTTTTAGCCTTAGAAAAAGATGTTCAGGGTTTAAATCATCAATTCTTAAAAGAGGCTTTAAGTATGGTTGTTGATGGAAGCAAAGAGGAGCAAATTGAAGAACAATTAGAACCTGTAATTGAAGCAACAGAAGAGTACTATCACGGAGCTAGTCACTTTTGGTTACATGCTGGGGAAACATCTCCTACTATTGGGCTTGTTGGTGCTGTTTTTGGTCTAATTTTAGCTTTACAAAAACTTGATGATCCTCCTGCTATGGCAGCTGGAATTGCTGGAGCATTTACAGCAACCGTTATGGGAATTGCTGGTTCGTATATTTTTTTAGGACCTTGGGGAGTTAAATTAAAAGCTAAAGGGCATTTAGTTGTAAAAGAGCAATACTTAATACTTGCTGCTTGTAAAGGAATGGCACGAGGTGATGCACCAGGTGAACTTAAATTGAAGTTATCTAAAATGGTAACTCCAATGCCTTTATAGGATTTTTTTTAAATGTCTAAAAAAAAGAAGTGTGAGTGCCCAGCTGGTGAGAAGTGGGCAGTTCCATATGCAGATTTTTTAAGTCTTCTACTAGCTCTTTTTATTGCTTTATACGCTTTGGCTTCTGTAAATATAGAGAAACAAAAAGCATTAAAAGAGGAGTTTATAAAAATTTATAAATTTCCATCTGCAAATATAGTTGAAGAGCAAACAAAACAAGAAAAAGCTATGACAGATGAACCTTCTGATGATAATGTTGAGGGAAAAAAAGTTATAGTTCATACTTTAGAGAATAAAGATGAACAAGAACAAAATCAAAATAAAGGTGCAAATTTAATAGAGCTTCCAAATGGTTCTTTAATGAGTGTTCCAGCACATTTAGCTTTTGAGAGTGGAAAATCAGAGATTACATCTGTTTTTGCAAATGATTTTTTAAGTAATTTAGCTAAATTAATAAATGCAATGCCTGAAGATACTGAAATAAATGTAAAAGGTTATGCACAAGATAGTGAGGTTAAAAACTCTAGACACAAAGATGCTTTAGAGCTTTCAACAGCAAGAGCAAATAATGTAATAAGAGAGTTAGTAAAATACAATGTAAAACCTTCAAGACTATACTCAAGTGGTTTTGGAAGTAATAAAGAGTCAACTCTAAAAGATAAAAGTGTAGTTGTGTTTGAACTTCATTCAAATGGTCAAATTCAAAGTGAAGAAGATTTAAATTTAGAGACAATTTTTAATAAAATGAAAGAGTAATGCAAAGTAAAAAAAAGTTTAATACTCTTCTTCCTACTTTAAAAAAGAGGTGCTGTTTTTTAAAGTTTATAGATTTTGAACCAATAGTAAAATATGGTTCAATCTTTATAATCTTAGTATCTATTTTTATTCAATCTTCAAATATAATTCAAAATAAAAACTTACTATTAAGTATTTTTTCACTCTTTTTTAATCTATTTTTTCTATTAATTATTTTACAAAAATTGGAGATGATAAAGATTGATTTTTTGAATATTTATGTAGAGAGTTCTCTAAAGTTTTTAATATTTATATATCTTATAAACTCTATTTTGTATCTTTTTATAAATAACTCAATTTATTCTTATATATATGCACCTTTAAATCTTTTCGGTGCATATTTTATATTTTTACTTTTAAAAAAAGATGATATTAGTTAAACATCTTTTTTAAAGCATCTCTTCTTTCTTGAATAGAGCTAGGGTTTTCGTTTATCTTTTTATCCTCTTTTGCATCGCCTAATACTATATTAAAAAGTATATAAACAGCGATAAATAAAACAACTATGATTAAAATCAGACCTTTTATAGAGTTATCCATATACTAAACTCTTCCTTGTTCATACATAGCTCTTAATTTCTCTTTCTCTCTTCTATTTGCCTCTTTTATAGCTTGTTTACTTCTATAACTATCTGTGTTAAATCCTAAGAATTTAATAAATGGAGAAACCACAAAAATAGATGAGTAAGTTCCTATAATAATTCCAACAAATAGTGTAAATGAAAACGCATATATTATCTCCCCACCAAATAAAAGCATAGTAAGAACTGCTAATTGTGTTGTAGAAGATGTAAGAACTGTTCTTGAAAGAGTTCTACTTACAGAATCATTTATTAAAGCATCAAGATCTCTCTCTTTTGTAATTTGTAAACTCTCTCTAATTCTATCATTTACAATAATAGTATCATTTATTGTATATCCAATCAAAGTTAAAATTGCAGCAATCATATCAAGATTTACATCTATTTTAAATAGACTAATAAGCCCCAAAGTAATAATAACATCATGAATAAGACCAATAACAGAAGCAATAGCAAATCTCCACTCAAATCTTAATCCAATATAAATAAGCATAGCCAATAAAGCCATAGTCAAAGCCATAATACCTTTTTCTCTTAGTTCTGCTCCAACTTTTGCACCAACCATATCTATTTTTCTTATCTCAAATTTTCCAGTTGGTTCTAATATTTTATTCATCTCATCACTAACATCATTTGTTACACTACTTGAAGTACCTGTAAATCTTATAGTTATCTCATCAGCACTTCCAAACTCTGTTACATTTGAACCAGCATATTTACTATTTTCTAAAACTTCTCTTATTTTATCTAAAGGTGCAGCTTGTTCATATTTTACTTGAACAATAGTTCCTCCAACAAAATCAATACCATAGTTTAAACCTCTTGTAAATAGTAACACAAGTGAAGCTATAATCAAAATTCCAGATATAGTTAAAAAAGCAACTTTTTTACCCATAAAATCATAAGTTTTATTGTTGTTAAAAATCTCCATTATGCTACTCCAAACCATTTTTTATTGTTTTTATCTTTTGCAATTTTTGGCATTATTGCTTGATAGATACCATGTGTTCCTACAATAGATGTAAGCATTGAAGTTAAAATCCCTATAGAAATAGTTACAGCAAAACCTTTAATAGCTCCACTTCCATAAGCATACAATACAATAGCAACTAAAAAAGTTGTAATATTTCCATCCATAATAGCTCTAATAGCGTTTGAATAACCATCTTCTATAGCTTTTTGAACACTTGCACCCGTTCTTAAAACTTCTCTAATTCTCTCATTTATAATAACATTTGCATCAATAGCCATACCTAATGTAAGAATAATTCCAGCCATACCTGGTAGGGTTAAAGTTGCACCAAAAAGAGCAATTACTGCTAAAAGAATAAATACATTTGCAATTAAAGCTATATTTGCAATAATTCCAGCTCTTCTATAATAAAACATCATAAATATAAAAATTAAAGCTGTTCCAGAGACTAAAGCTATCATTGAAGCTTTTATACTATCAGCCCCCAAAGATGGTCCAACACTTCTTTTTTCCAAAAGAGTTACGCTTGCCAAAAGTGCTCCACTTCTTAAAGCAATAGCAACATTTCCAGCTTCTTGTACTGTAAACCCTCCAGAAATTTGACCACTTCCACCACCAATTCTCTCATTTATATTTGGTGCAGAGTAAACTTTTCCATCTAAAACAATTGCTAACCTTTTTCCTACACTTTTAGCAGTAAAATCACCAAAAATTCTAGCTCCCGCACTATTTAAAGTGAAATTTATAATTGGTTGATTTGATTGACTAAAAGCAACTTGAGCATCTACAACTTGGCTTCCATCCAAAATTGGTATCTCTTTTACAAGATATTTTTTATTTGAATCATTTGTATCTTCTAAAATAACATCTCCAAAAGCAGCTGCCTCTTTACTTGTCATTTGATATACTCTATCCATTCTCTCTTCATCAACTGCCATAAGTTCAAGTTTTGCAGCTTTTGAGATTAAATCTCTTGCTGCTTTTTCATCACTAGCTGTTTTAATTCCTGGGAGTTGAACAACTATATCACTATCACCTTGTCTTACAACTGTTGGTTCACTAAGCCCAAATTGGTCAAGTCTATTTCTAATAGTCTCAACAGCTTGAGCAACAGAGTAATCTTTTGTTTTTATTATCTCTTCAGCATTTAGAGAAACTTTATACTCTAAATCTTGTTTAACTATATCTAAACCCTTTATTTCTGAGAGCATTTTATCCATTTTAGCCATTTCATCAATATCTAAAATTGAGAAATAAATAGAGTTATCACTAACAGTCAATCCGTCAATAAGCAACTCTTCATCATCACTAAAATATTTAATAGCAGTTGCAATTGATTTTATTTTTGAAGCTACCGCCTCTTCAGTGTTTACACCCAAAAGCATATGAAGTCCACCTTGAAGGTCAAGTCCTAGATTTACTTTTTTACCATAATCTGTTTGCATTAAAGATGGAATAGCAAAAAAAACACCAAATATAATACTAATTAAAAAAATTGTGAGTTTAAAATTAAAAATTTTCAATATAAATCCTTATTTATAGGGAGAGAATTTAAGATATGAAAATCATATCTTAAATAATAAATTATTCAGTAATAAGTCTAGCAACAAACTCTTTAGCCAATTTCATCTCAGAGTTATCACTATTTTTTACTACAAAAAATGCATCTTCAACTTTTACTACTTCTACCATTAAGCCACCATTTGTTACAATCTTATCACCTTTTTTAAGGTTTATGATCATCTCTTTATGAGCTTTTGCTTGTTTTTGTTGTGGTCTAATTATTAAAAAATAGAATATTGCAAAAAGTGCAACCAGAGGTAGTAATGAAGTCAATAAATCGCCTTGCATCGAATTTCCTTTTTATTGTGGGTTTAGTATGTTTTTATTAAAAACGGAATATTTTAACAAAAATTTAATAATAAAAGGCTTGATTACAGCTTGCCTACTTAGTGCTTTTATATATTTATCATATTTTGGATTTGAAATTAAATTAATCAATACACTATTTGGACTTTATGGAATATATCTTTTACTAACAATTCCTAGAGTTTCTCTATTTTATGCAGGATTCTTTACAGGAATTTTGTGGTGTTATTGGATGAGTGTTAGTTTGCAATACTATGATATTACCTATATAGCTCCATTTTTACTTTTAGGAATTGGTCTTGTTTTTGGAACTATTTTTGCTCTTTTTGCAGTTATAAATAAACTCTCTTTTAGAATTTTAATGATTTTTGGATTTTTATTTATCTCTCCATTTGGTTTTAATTGGTTAAAACTTGAGCTTATATTTATTGATTCATATTTAAGCACTACAAAATTTGCATTTTTTTTAATTCTTATATCGCTTTATCTTGTAATAAAATTAAAAAGATTAAAAGTACTAGCTATTTTACCACTACTATTTGCTTTTCATAGCCAAAAAGGTGAGTTTATAGATACTCCAAAAGCAAAAATATATATGCCTCAAATGTATATAAATCAAGATTTAAAATGGGATAAAGAGTATTTAAAAACTTTAAATGATGAAAATTTCAAACAAATTTTTGATGCTATTGACAAGGGCTATACTTTAGTTGTTTTACCTGAAACTGCTTTTTCTGTTGCACTAAATAAATACCCTAGTTTAAACAATATGCTTCTAGAATTATCAAATAAAATAGATATAGTAACTGGTGCTTTATATGTAGAAGATAACCAAATTTTTAATGCTTCATATTTTTATAGTAAAAATAGTGTATCTGTAGCAAAAAAAGTTGTTTTAGTACCTTTTGGTGAAGAGATACCTCTTCCTAAATTCTTTGTTGATTTGATTAATGATATTTTCTATAATGGAGCTACTGATTACTCAAAAGCAAGCTCTCCAACCGATTTTATAATTCAAGGAGAGAAATATAGAAATGCAATTTGTTATGAAGGGACAACAGATAAAATATTTGAAAATTTAGGCGATACTAAATATATGATTATGATTTCAAATAATGCTTGGTTTACTCCTTCAATAGAGCCAACTTTACAGCATCTACTTTTAAAATATTACTCAAAAAAATATAGCGTTACAATATTTCATGTTGTAAATGGAAGTGAAAATAGAATTTATAGACCTTAAAACTAAGTGGTGATAACAGGATAGGGTGATAAGTCCTATCCCTTTTATTAATATGCTTTTGTAATAAGTACAAAACATATTAAAACTATTACCACCATAAGAGAATACACAGTAACTCCTTTAAAAGTCGCTCCCGCCCTATAAATTGCTACACTACCCGCAAAAAAAAAGGTAAAGCTATAAAAAGCTCTACCTTTTACACGACTTTGTGGATTATCAGCCCACTTAAGTTATTTGTACATTCTCTTAACGGCAAAATTTTACTCAATTATAAAATTATTGTCAATATACTATTTTATAAAACTCTTCATAATTCTACCTCTTAACTCATCTTTTGAAAGATTCTCTTCTATTTGTAAATCCATTGCAAAATTCAAAATATTTTTAAAATCACCACTAGGAGTAAAACCTAAATCAAGCAAATCTACTCCCATAATATGTGGTTTTAATGCTTTATTTAAAATATCAGACTCTTCACATTTTTGTAAAATTAAATCAATATCTTTATTTCCAAATGCCATCTCAACAAAGATTAAATCTTCCAAAACTATATTTAAAGATTGTTTTTTTAAACTTATAATGTCATTTTCCAAACTCTCTTTACATAAAGATTCTACAGAATTTATAAACTTTTTATCACTGGTAATTTTTGATAAAAATTCAAAAACATCTTCTTCTTTTTCATCTTTTAGTAAAACAACAAAATATAAAACTAATGCCCTTTTTAAATCTATATCTCTATTTTCAAAAATTTTTGATAGTTTATCTATAGCTTTATATTTTTTTACAAAAGATATTTTAAATATTTCAAACTCATCCAAAAGTTTTAAACCAACACTTGGCTTTTTTGATTTTAAAAGAAGTTTTTTTAACTCTTCAAAAACTCTCTCTTTTGATAAATTATTCAATTCACCACTTTTTATTATAGTTTTTAAAAGTTGTTTTGTCTTTTTTGTTATTTTAAAATCAAATCTTGAAGCAAAACCAAAAGCTCTAAAAACTCGTAAACTATCCTCTACAAAACTTTTTTTATCTATATATCTTATTTTTCTTTTTTTTAAATCTTTTATTCCATCAAAAGGATCTATAAAACTATCTTTAAAATAGTCGTAATATATAGCATTTATGGTAAAATCTCTTCTTTTTGCAGCTTTTTTTATATTTAAATTTGAAAGAAGTTTTATCTCAAAACTTTTGTGAGTTTTTCCTACTTTTTTCTCTACTCTAGGAATAGAAAAATCAATATCAAAATCATCGATATTTATTTTTAAAACACCAAAAGATTTTCCAATATCATGAACTTTTGTATATTTTTCTAAAATTAATTTTAAGTTTTCTAAGTTTTCAATACCAAAAACTTCAATATCAAAATCTTTAACAGCTTTATTTAAAAGAAAATCTCGCACACAACCACCAACAAGATATGGCTTATAGCCACTATCTTGTAATGTTGTTAAAATATCAATGAGTAGTTTTGGTATATTAATTTTTGATTTGTTGATATACATTTTTTGAATATGGAATTGTAATTCCAACCTCATCAAACTTTATTTTAATCTCTTCTAAAAGTTCAGCTTTTAAAGAACCATAATCAGATGATTTTGCCCAAACATTAACACCCAATTTTACAGAAGTTTCAGCTAAATCAGTTACAGATATTCCAAATCCTTTATCTTTTAAAACTTTTGGATTTGAGTTTATAATATTTGTTAAAACATCTTTTGCATTTTTAATACTATCTTCGTAAGAGATAGCCACAACAATATCAACTCTTCTTGTATTATTTGCATTTACATTTGTTATACTTCCACTTGTAATTGAAGAGTTTGGTACAATTATTTTTTGATTATCAGCAGTTAAAAATACTGTATTAAAAATTGTAACTTCTGTAACAGTTCCACTTACTCCTCCAGCAACTACACTATCGCCTGCTTTAAATGGTTTAAATAAAACTATCATAACACCTGAAGCAAAATTTCCTAAAGAGTCTTTCAAAGCTAAACCAACAGCTAAACCAGCAGCTCCTAAAATAGCTAAAAATGAAGTTGTAGCAATTCCTAATTTATTTAAAGCAGCAATTATAACAACAGTTAATAAGGCATAATAAACAATGTTTTCCAAAAACTTAACCAAAGTTTCATCAACACCACCAACTTTTCTTAAAGCTTTACCTAAAATTTTAACTACACTTTTTGAAATCCATTTTCCTATAAAAAATATTAAAAGTGCAAAAACAAAAGATATAGAGTATCCTATAGCTATCTCCACAATATTATCTGGAATAAAAGATTTAAAATCTCTTGTTATTTGCTCAACATTTTGATCAACAACTTTCTCAATATTTTTTTCAATACTCATATTTCCACCTTTTTATTTGATTAAGTTTAAAATTTTAGAAACAACTTCTTCTATTTTTACTTCTGTTTTAAGAAGAGTTTTTCTATCCACTATTTCAACTATTCCGTCCAATAATTTTTTCCCAATAATTATCGCATATGGAAAACCTAAAAGCTCAAAATCTCCAATTTTAAACCCAAATCTAGCATTTATTCTATCATCTAAAATAACTTCTACATTTGAAGCTTTTAACTCTTCATAGATTTTTTCACCCATATTTTTTTCATCTTCATTTTTTGAGTTTGAAACAATAATATCTACCATAAATGGAGTTGTACTTTTTGTCCAAATACAACCTTTTTCATCGTGGTTTTGCTCAATCACAGCAGCAACAAGTCTTGATACTCCAACTCCATAACATCCCATAATAAATGGTTTTGCTTTTCCATTTTCATCTAAAAATGTAGCATTCATAGCTTTTGAGTATTTATCTCCCAACTGAAAAATATGTCCAGCTTCTATTCCTTTTGTATATGATAGTTTTCCACCACAACAAGCACAAGTATCTTCTTCTTTTACAGCTATCAAATCAAAGTATTTAATATTTTCAATAACTTTTAAATCAACATTTATAAAATGGAAATTCTCTTCATTTCCTCCACAAACCATACCTTGAGAGTTTTCTAACTCACTATCTACAACTACCAAAATATCTTTTGGTAAATCTACTAATCCACAATATCCAGCAACAACTCCTGCATCTTTTATCTCATCAAGAGTTGCATCAATAAGTTCCAAAGCATCTACACTATTTTGTGCTTTTGTATCTTCAAGCTCATCACTTCCTCGCACAAAAAACACCACAATTTTAGATTCATCTTTAAAAATTGCTTTTTTAATAACTGCTTTTATAGTTTGCTCTTTGCTTACACTTAAAAAATTTGCAACATCTTCAATTGTTGTACAGTTTGGAGTCTCTACTTTTTTTAATTCACCCTCTTTAAATTCATATTTTTTTGCTTCTCTTTTTGCAGCTTCAATATTTGCAGCATAATTACAACCATCACAAACAACAATTGTATCCTCTCCACTACTTGCCAAAACGTGAAACTCTTTACTTCCACTTCCACCAATTGCACCACTATCAGCTTCAACAACTCTAAAATCAAGACCTAATTTTGTATATATTTTTTTGTAAGTCTCTTCCATAAGATTAAACTCTCTTACTAAATCCTCTTCACAAGAGTGAAAAGAGTATCCATCTTTCATCAAAAACTCTCTTCCTCTCATAAGTCCAAATCGTGGACGTGCTTCATCTCTAAACTTTGTATTTATTTGATAAAGATGAAGAGGTAAATCTTTGTATGAAGTAACTCTATTTTTTACCATATTTACAACAGCCTCTTCATTTGTAGGACTTAAAACAAACTCACCATTTTTTCTATCTTTAAATCTTAAAAGCTCACTTCCCATAGTTAAAGCTCGTCCAGATTCGCTCCAAAGACTAAGAGGTGTCACAAAACCAAATTGAACCTCATTTGCTCCTGCTTCATCCATCTCTTTTTTTACAATAGCTCTAATTTTTTCTAAAACAATTTTTCCCAAAGGCATAAAATCATAAATTCCAGCTCCAGTTTGAGCAATAAATCCACCACGAACTAAAAATTGATGAGAAGGCAAAGAGGCATCACTTGGCATCTCTTTTGTTGTTGGAATAAAAAGTTTACTAAATTTCATATATTTTCCTATATTTTTAAAATAATTTTTGATTTTCTAATTTTTTGATAAATGTTCACATTTGAAGTTTGTATCACTATTTTGTTTTGTAAACATACTTTGAACAGAACTTACAACCAAATCACACTCCATATTTCTTGAAATATTTTTAAGCTGTTTTGATGGATTATGAAGATACTCAGTCATTATAGTTTGGCAAAGTTTTTTGATATTATCTTCATGCTCTTTTGGTATAAAACCTTTTTTTATAGCATTTTGAACTTTTTTCTCAATTATACTATCACCTTTTAGATACAAATTTTTAATAATTGGTTCAATATCAAGGCTCTTTAACCAATCAAAAAACTCTAAAGTAGATCTACCAACTATTGAGTAAGCCTCTTTAGCCTGAGCTGACCTTTGTGTCATATTTGAATTTACAATCTCTTGTAAATCATCTACACTATAAATATCTAAATCAAACATTGATATATTCTCATCAATATCTCTTGGAACTGCAATATCAAACCAATATCTACTTATACTAGAACTTGGAGTATTCTCTTGTGTAATTATTGGATATGGAGCAGATGTTGCAGTTATCATCACAGGCATAATTTCAAGTAACTCTTCAAGTTTAGAATAAGGCTCTACTTTTATAGAAGCTTCAAAACTATCTGCTAGATTTTGAGCCTTTTTAATATCACGGCTAGTTATTGTTACATCAAATCCAGAGCTTATTAGGTGTTTAACTGCCAATTCACTCATAAGTCCAGCACCTATAACTAAAGCATTTACACCTTTTGAATCTCCTACTAACTCTTTTGCTTTTGCAACAGCAGTAGATGCAACTGAAACAGAACCTGTTCCCAAACTTGTAGCAGTTCTCACCTGAGCAGCACACTTAAAAGCATAATGCATAACTTTACTCATAGCCTCGCCACAAAAGCCAAAACTTTGAGAAAATCTAAAAGCATCTTTTAGTTGTCCTACAATTTGAGTTTCACCAATAACCAAACTATCAAGTGCAGAAGCAACTGAAAAAAGATGATGCACAGCACCATCTCCATCATAAATATCAGCCCTATCATATAAAAATTCAAAATCCAAAGATGAATAACTAGCTAAATTTTCAATTATATTTTTACTACTTTGTTTTATATTTGAACTTTTTGCAATAATTTCAACTCTATTACAAGTAGAAAGTAAAACCAATTCACTTGTAGTTTGTGCTTCCAAAAGTTTTCTTATAAATCTTGCTTTCTCTTCATCACTATTAAATGCTAATTTTTCTCTCTGTTTTATATCTAAATTTTTATGCGAAAAACTGATTACTAAATAACTCATCTTAAAAATCTCTTTCTATCATAGCTTTCATAATATTTATTAAATCTTCACTATTTTTTTCATCTTTTATAGAGTTTATTGCTTCAAGCCCTATATTTTTTGCCTCTTTTATAGCATCACTCAAAGCATTTGTACTATTTAGTTTCTCTTTTAAATAGTCAAGCTCTTTTTGGTTTAACTCTTTTTTATACAAAGATTTCAAATACTCTTTATCTTCAACTCTTTCATATAAATATAGATATGGAATAGTTACTTTTCCCTCTTTAAAATCAAGCATAGCAGGTTTTCCAAGAGTTTGGCTACTTTGTGTAATATCTAAAATATCATCAACCATCTGAAAAGCAAGACCTAAATTTTTTCCATAAGAGGCATATCTCTCTTGTTTTTCATCATCGCAACCTATCAAAATAGCTGCACTTCTAGCACTAGCTTCTATTAAAGATGCTGTTTTTTTATAAATCATTGTTAAATATTTATCATATGAACTATTAAATGATTGTGTTAAATCAACATCCATCATCTCACCAATACTAAGCTCTGTTACTGCATTTGAAACATGATATGCAACTTTCTTATCCATTTGAGATAACTCTGTAAATGCTCTTGAGTATAAAATATCTCCAAACATTATTGAAGTTTTATTATCATACAAAGCGTTAATAGATGGTTTTCCCCTTCTTGTATCTGCTTCATCTATAACATCATCATGAAGTAGTGAAGCTGCATGAATCATCTCCACAACTGCACAAAGCTTTATAGTTTCACTATTAACCCCAGCAATTTTAAGTATCAATTTACTTCTTAGCATCTTTCCAGTTGCCAATTTTTCAAGCAAATCCAAAGCCTTTGGATAATGGCAAACCTCTACAAAATCTCTAATTTGATTTTTTACTTTTTCTAAAACTTCCACTTAACTATCCAACCTACTAATAATCTCTCCAGAAAATTCCATATAAAGCCCTTTTTTCATAGAGTTTACATCTTCTTGATTCTTTTCTTTAAACTCTTCTAAATATGAGTTTATATCAAAATCCTCATCTTTATCTTGACTTATAATAAGCTCCAAAATTGCTAATTTTTCAATAACTTTATCAATCTCATCTTCAACTAAATCTCTATGAGTCTGCTCTAAAATATCAAAAAACTTTGACTTTGGACTTCCAAAAAATATATCATCGTCATCTTCTGTAAACCAATCTTTATATTTACTCACCTTTTTCTTCCAATCGCACTCTTACACTTTTTGCATGTGCTGTTAATCCTTCAGTATCTGCTAAGAGAGCACAAGACTCTCCCAAATCATTTATAGCTTTTTTTGAAAAACTAATTATTGAGCTTTTTTTAAGAAAATTCTCTACATTTAAAGGACTATAAAATTTAGCAGTTCCACCTGTTGGTAAAGTATGATTTGGTCCTGCTATATAATCACCTATTGGCTCAGGAGTATTTTCACCTAAGAAAATTGCTCCTGCATGTTTTATAAATGGAAGTAGTTCAAATGGATTTTTTGTCATAACTTCAAGGTGCTCAGGTGCTATTTCATTCATAAGTTCAATTGCTTCTTCCATATTTGAAGCGACAATTATAACTCCTCGCTCATCTATTGATTTTTTAGCAATCTCATATCTGCTTAAATTTGCTAAAAAATTATCAACCTCTTTGCTTGTATTTTTTGCCAAATTTTCACAAGTAGTTATCAAAATCGAACTAGCCATCTCATCATGCTCTGCTTGAGAGAGTAAATCAATTGCTATATAATTTGCCTTTGCACTCTCATCTGCTAAAATTCCTATTTCACTAGGTCCCGCAATCATATCAATATTTACTTCACCAAAAACCATTTTTTTAGCAGTTGCTACAAAGATATTTCCAGGTCCCGTTATCACATCTACTTTAGGAATTGTTTTCGTTCCATATGCCATAGCAGCAATTGCACTTGCTCCTCCAACTTTATAAACCTTTGAAACACCACAAAGGTGACAAGCTGCAAGAAGTAGTTCATTTACCTCATTATTTGGAGTTGGTGTACAAACAACTATCTCTTTAACTCCTGCAACCTTTGCTGGAATTGCATTCATTAATAAACTACTTGGATATGCAGCTTTTCCACCTGGTATATAAAGCCCAGCTCTATCCACAGCAGTTACTTTTTGTCCCAAAATTGTCCCATTTTCTTCAAAATCAATCCAAGATTTTGGAAGCTGTTTTTCGTGGTATGCTTTGATTCTTTCATATGCTATATGAAGTGATTTTTTTAAACTCTCATCAAGAGTTTCATAAGCTTTTTTCATATCTTTTTGAGATATTAAAAGTTCATCATCACTTTTAACAATCCATTTGTCAAATTTTTCAATATGTCTTTTTAAAGCCTCATTTCCATCTTCAACAATCTCATCAATAATATTTTCAACTATTTTTGAAACACCTTTTATATCACTTTTTGCTCTTTTTAAAATATTTTCAAACTCTGTTTTAAACTCTTTATCTTTTGTATATATTATCTTCATTTTATCTGTCCTAAAATCTCTTTTACTATAAGTTTCAAATCTCTATTTTCAACATCAACAATAATATCTGCAACTCTTTCATACTCTTTAACTCTTGTATCATAAAGTTTCATAGCCTCTTTTTTATTTTGTAAAAGTGGTCGCTTTTTTAACTTATTTTTTGCATTTGGTGCTTTTTTTATTCTTTTTAATATTCCATCAAATGATGACTTAAGATATATTACAGTTCCTATATTTTTAAGATTCTCTTGTCTATAAAATCCACCACCAGTTGAAATAATTGTATTTTCTACACTTTCTTCAAGCCAAAGAGCTGTCTTTTTTTCTAAATTTCTAAAATAAGCTTCACCATCAACGGCAAAGATCTTTTTTATAGCTCTATTTTCCATACTCTCTATTAAATCATCTGTATCTATCACATACTGGAAGTGGGAATTTATTCCCACCATTCCCGCTTCTTTGTTTCCTTCATTCGGAACTGGGACTTCAGTCCCAGCTTTATTTTTATATGGGACTAAAGTCCCATTTCCGCAAACTTCTTCTTTTCCATCTTCTCGGAAGTGGGAATTTATTCCCACCATTCCCGCTTCTTCTTTTCCACCCATTCGGAAGTGGGACTTCAGTCCCACCATTTCTACCTCTTTTACCATAGCTCTAGCAACAGTTCCTTTTCCAACACCCATAAAACCAATTAGTATAATATTATTCTTTTTCATAAGAAAGGATTGTATCAAAATATTTGTAAAAAATTCTAAAAATAAGAAGCAAGATGCTTATTTTTAAATTAAATTAACAAAAAATTAACCAATTTAAGAAAAGTTTAATTTTAACTCATATAAAATGTGCGCCAAGGTTCACAAGGAAATAAATTATTTCTTGTAAATCGACTTTAATTTCGAAATTTTAGGAGAAAAAAACATGAGAAAAATCTCAAAAATTAGTTTAGTAGCAGCTGTTGCAGTTGCTGGTTTTAGTACTGCTAATGCTCAACCATTAGAAGAAGCTATTAAAAATGTAGATGTATCTGGATCAGTAGTTTACAGATATGACAACTTCCATAATAAAGAAAAATCATCAAATGGTGTTGTAACTTCTGATAGAGAAAATACAGATGCAAACAGATACAAAATCGGTTTAAATCTATCTTCAAAAGTAAATGACTATGTTAAATTTAACTCAAGATTTATCGTAGGTTCTAAAGATAATGGTGGATTTGCTTCATTAAATGCTGGAAAAGAAAATACTTGGAGAAATGGTTTTCAAGATAATACAGCAGGTGCTGATGGACAAGCTGATGTAAGCTTATCAAATGCATACTTTGGATTTACAGCTATTCCAAATACTGTTGTAAATATTGGTAAACAAGGTTTAACTACTCCATATACAGTTGCTGTTGATATAAATGGAAATGAGCAAACTGGAACTGGTATCCTAGCTCTTTCAACATTTGGACCTGTAACAGCTGGTGCTGGTTACTTTAATAATTCAAACCTAAATAAATCAGGTAACATTAATTATATAATGGGTATCACTGTTAGCGATTTAGTAGCTGGTGCTGGTGCAAATGCTTATGGTGTTGATGGTGGTTCAGATCTTTATGTTGCTACTGTTCAAGGTGATTTAGATTTTGTTAAACTTGAAGCTTGGTATTTAGGTATGCAAGATACTTTTAACTCATACACTTTAGCAGCTACATCAAATATTGATTTAGCAGAAAATGCAAAATTAGGTTTAGAAGCTAGATATGTTGCTTTATCACTAGATAATGATCTTAAAGAACAATTAGCATTAAATGATGATAATAATGCTATGTTTAGATTTGCTGTTGATGGAAAAGTTAGTATAGTTAATGCTAGACTTGCATATACAAAAACAGATAAAGATGGTGGTTTAACTGCACTTGATCAAGATGCAAAAAATACATCTCTTGGATGGGCTATTACATCAAACGGTGCTGTAGATGCTGACTATTTCCAAGCTGCTTTAGGTGCTGATATTTTAGATAACCTAAACTTCACTTTACATTATGGTAAAATTAAAGCTAAAGATCAAACTAATAGTACAAAAAATTTCGCTGTAGATTTAACTGATTATAAAGCACAAGAAGTTTATGGACAATTAACATACAAAATGTCTAAAAACTTAAGTACATATTTAAGATATGGTAACTTTGAGCAAAAAGTTGGTGGTACAAAAAATATTGACCAAGATGCTGGAAGATTACAAGTTGCTTATACATTCTAATTTCTCTTAGGAAGTGGGAATTTATTCCCACCTCTTTTCGGAAGTGGGACTTTAGTCCCACCATTCTTCGGAACTGGGACTTTAGTCCCAGCTCTTTTTTATTTGATGGGACTGAAGTCCCATTTCCAAAGTCCCATTTCCAAAGTCCCATTTCCAAAGTCACATTTCCAAACATATGATATAATTTATCAAAATTTTGGAGATAACATGTACAAAAAACTTCCTCATCTTTGTCTTGAAAATCACTACCAATTTATTACTTTTAGAACTTACGATAGCCTTGATTTTTATGCAAGAACTATTTTAGAAAAAGATATAACAATCCACAAAAAAGAGCAAGAACTAGATATTTATCTTGATAACTCAAAATCTGGAGCATATTTGTATGGTGAAGCTATTGAACTTCTAAAAGATATAATTTTTGAAAAAAATCATATTATGTATGAAATTGTTATTTTTGCTATTATGCCAAATCATGTCCATTTGTTGATAAAACAGCTAGATAAAATTGCTAATATTGTCAAACATATAAAAGGAAAAAGTTCTTTTGTTTTGAATAAACATTTAAAAAAAAGTGGTAGATTTTGGCATATAAACTACTTTGATAAAGCAATAAGAGAAGAAAAACATTTTGCTAAAGTTTATCAATATATTGAAAATAATCCTATAAAAGCTGAGCTAAATGATAATAGAGTCTTTTATGGATAAATTATATTTCGGAAGTGGGACGCAAGACCACCTTTCTACTTTTCGGAAGTGGGACTTCAGTCCCACCATTCTTTTTTATTTGATGGGACTGAAGTCCCATTTCCAAATCCCATTTCCAAAATCCCTATAAAAGTAAATAGAAAACTTGCCCTGTTTTATTGACTTTATTTTTATGCTTCGATATAATCCAAACGTTGAAACAAGATAATTCTTTCAGGAGTGATGACCTGATAGGTAAATCAAAAAAGGTAGAGCTTTTTAGCTTTACCTTTTTTTTTGCTGGGTGGTTAGCAAAAGTAAAACTTTTGGGGAAAAGGGGATTTTACCAAAAGGAGTTATTTTGTTTCACACAATAGCAGTAATACTTTTAATATTGATGGTTTTTGCAACCAGACTTTATTAATTGGAAAACATGGGGGAATTCATCACTC
>ERZ650302.743-NODE-743-length-18252-cov-5.674067_pt1 | contig 18252 bp, 16 predicted proteins | sample MGYA00376238_ERZ650302 | MGnify/ENA primary metagenome ERZ650302 (study PRJEB26733, sample SAMN07839298) | wastewater metagenome | biome: urban; feature: wastewater treatment plant; material: waste water | place: USA: North Carolina | collected 2016-04-28 ... | reverse complement strand
TACACGACGCTCTTCCGATCTTCGTAAATGGATATAATGTCTGACTTGCTCAAAACTTTCTTTATTTTTTATCTGAAATTTCCATTTTCTTTCGCATTTCATCTGGATTTGCGTTTCTTGCGGTATCCAAAGCTCGCAACATTAATTCTTCTCCAATTTCTTTAGGAATCGCTTTTTTGATGATGATTTCATCCCATTGTTTGTACAAACCTTTTATTTCTTCGTTGATTTCTGGAATTAATTTAGCTATTTTTTGTTCCGGAATTACTCTTAAATTCATAAAAGTCTCCAACGATTTTAATTTGGTATTTAAAGTGGTAATTCTACTTAAAATCTGAGGTTTATTATATTCAAAAGGAACCGTCAAAGCCAAAGTATCTGCCTTTTTAGACAAATTTGTTGTTTTCATTTGAAAAGCCGACAACGTAGATTGCGGTTTTTGAAGCATTTCAATTTCAAATTGACGCCATTCGTTCCAACGATTTAAGGTAACTTCTACTTCAGGTCTTGGTGTTGGAAAATTAAATTGCCACATTTTGGAAATGTTTCTAAAAACAGCTTCGTTTTTTTGGGCTACTTTTTGGGCTTCTAATTGCTGATTTTCATTTTCGCATGAAATCAATGTTAAAACTAAAAGCGACAAACTATATAAGAAAACTTTCATTCGGATAAATTAAAAAGCAAAGATACAAATGTTTACTTAACGTAGTTACTTTTCTAATAATATCTTAACACCAGTTTTACATCTAAATTGTTAATCTGCTAAGAAAAATCTTTGAAAAGATGTTAATTTATTAAATATCTAAATTAAGCAAAGCATTTATAAAAATATCACAAAAAACCATCCTAAAAATCAGTACTAAAATATTATATTTGTTACCTCATTACACTATCAAATGGACACAAAAATTTTAATAATTGGTGCTTGTGGGCAAATTGGCACTGAACTTACAGCTAAATTAAGAGCTACCTACGGAGTTAATAACGTTATCGCATCAGATATCAGAAAATTAGAAAATGATGTAGTTAACAACGGAATTTTTGAAGTAGTAAACGCTCTTGATTATAATCAAATTGAGCATTTACTTGAGAAATATCAAATTACTGATGTGTATTTAATGGCGGCATTGCTTTCGGCTACGGCTGAGAAAAATCCGGCATTTGCTTGGGATTTGAATATGAATTCGTTGTTTCATGTTTTAAATTTAGCCAAAGCAGGAAAAATTAAAAAGATTTTTTGGCCTTCAAGTATTGCCGTTTTTGGACCTACAACACCAAGACACAATACACCTCAATATACCGTTATGGAGCCTTCAACTGTTTATGGAATTTCGAAACAAACAGGTGAAAGATGGTGTGAATATTATCACAAACAATATGGTGTAGATGTAAGAAGTATTCGTTATCCAGGTTTGATTAGTTGGAGTACCGAAGCTGGTGGAGGAACTACCGATTACGCAGTAGATATCTATCACAAAGCTATTACGGATGGAAAATTCACAAGTTTCTTATCTGAAAACTCTGAATTACCGATGATGTATATGGATGATGCAATTAAAGCGACAATTGGAATTATGCAAGCTCCAGCGGAACAAATTAAAATTCGTTCGTCTTATAATTTAGCTGCGATGAGTTTTACACCTAAGCAAATCGGAGAAGAAATTAAGAAACATTATCCAAATTTCGAATTAAGCTACGAACCCGATTTCCGTCAAAAAATTGCGGACAGTTGGCCTGCGAGTATTGATGATGCTTCAGCTAGAGAAGATTGGGGTTGGAAAAACGATTTTGATTTAGAAAATATGACCGTAGATATGTTCAAAAACTTAAACGAACATATTTATAACAAATAAAAAAACGCCTCGATTACTCGGGGCGTTTTCCATTAAAACAAAAAACAAACTTACTCCTGAACGATAGGAGCTCTCAATGATTCTAATACAGCAACAACTTCACCAATTAAAGCAGGATCTGTAACCCCGTTTAAACCAGCTGCCGCTCCAACATATCCTATAAATTTATCGTATTCAGCATCATTAGATTTTTTCCCCATACGAGGATTTTGTGCTGGATCATGTGCTGCCACCATATTCAATCCTGTATAAGTATTTGTAGCACCTCCCCCTGTATTTGCTGAGAAAAAATCGGTTAAATTATCACTCAAAATAGCAACGTTAGTAGTATTTCCACTTAAAGCTTCTGAAATTACTGGTGCAAAATGTTGCCCTAAGTTTCCTTCTGCTCCTACCACAATGTCAGAAACAATTAAAGTAATAGTTGAATCCACTACAGAACGATAGCTCAAACGTCCTTGTTCAATCATTTGTCCAGGATTGTTTGGGTCAGCTACCATAGTGGTACCACCTAATTTTGCATACAGAGATTTTGGTTTTGCTGAATCATCATCACTACATGATGTAAACAAGCTTCCCGATGCAATAAACAAAGCCATTAAGGCTAATTTTGAAAAATTTTTCATAGTAATAGTATTTGGAAATTAATTAAAAATTCGTTGAATTCCTCTTGAAAATTTATAACTGAAACTATCTTCAGACATAACAGGACAAGCAGTTTTATTTTCTAACTCTTTTGGAAGCACAAAACGTTCTGCTTTGTAATTCCCCATTGCCATAAGCTTATTATAAATAGTTTTTGAATCTGCAACCTTGATGTCGTGAAAGAATACCAAAACACCTGTTTCTTTATTCAATCTATCCGTTTTGACTCCTGGAATGGATTTTAAGTTTCGATGAATTTCTTTTGCTTTAAGCGAATCTATTGGTTCTTTGAAGTCAATTCTGCTAATTTGTAAAGTAGCATTATCTACGACTAAAGGTTTTGCAGTTGCGATGTGAACTACTAAAACCAGAAATAAAATCAGGAAGATTCCGAAGACACTTCCTATAGCAATTTTGATTTTTCTATTAATTTTCATTTTGTTTGAGATTTTTGTTTAGTTTCATTTACGTAAACAATTTCTCATTGGTTTTCTCAAACAGAAAAAAATTGCATTTTTAACATTTGGACATAAAAAATCCCAAGACAAATTATCTTGGGATTAACTATTACTTATGTTTATTTTTACTTCTTTTCGGAAAGAATTTTATCTTCTATTACCGATTTTATTTTTACAACTTCATCCACATTGTCATTTGGAACCGTCATTGAAAGCACATAATGTTTAATTTTCCACTGCCCATTTTCTTGAACCAAAACACCTGAACCGCGACAGATTTTCATTTGTGTACTTAACAATTCATCAAACCAAACGATTTTTCCATTTTCACTAAAATAGATATTACGTTCGATTGCTTTAAAGTTCCATGCTTTTCCTTTGTCAAAATACGGTTTTGCGAATGTTTGAAATTGTTTTTTGTTCCAATTTTCAGTAGCGTCTGTTCCGATGAAAATGGATTCTTCTGACATCGCTCCAAAATACGCTTCGTAGTTCGCAGCGGCAGCAGCTTTGTGCCAATTGTCTAAAAGGGTCGTGATGTTTTGTTTTTCTGATTGTATTTTTTCCTCGCAGGGCTTGCAGGAGAAAACTAGAGTTGATAGAATTAGGATGGTTAATTTTTTCATATTAAAAAGTATTAATTACAACTGTTTTCACATTCACAAATTCTTTGATGCCGTCTTCGGCTAATTCTCTTCCGTAACCTGATTTTTTGATTCCCCCAAAAGGTAATCTTGGGTCGGATTTTACCATTTCGTTGATGAAAACAGCACCTTCATTAAAAGCTGAAATCTTGGTTTTGATGAAATCAATGTCTTGAGTAAAGATGGAAACTCCCAAACCAAATTCCGATTGATTACTTAATTCGATGGCTTCTTCAATGGTTTTGAAAGTTATGATAGCTGCAACAGGTCCGAAAGTTTCTTCATTGAAAACTGGCATTTCTGTTGTTACTTTTGTTAAAATTGTTGGTTCATAGAAAGCGTCTTTCCTGTTTCCACCAGCAATCAACTTAGCTCCCATTTGAATGGATTTTTGAACTTGCACTTCTAATTCTTCGGCTAAGTCAACTCGAGCTAATGAACCGATTTGCGTTTCTTTATCTAACGGATTTCCGGTTTTTAAGTTTTGAATCGCAACTTTGGATTTTGCTACAAACTCTTCTGCAATATCTTCGTGTACTAAAAATCGTTTCGCTGCGATACAACTTTGACCAGCATTTTGCATTCGGGCATTCACAGCTATTGCTACTGTTTTCTCTAGATTAGCATCTTCTAAAATGATGAAGGCATTGCTACCGCCTAATTCTAAAACACATTTTTTTAAATGTTTTCCAGCTTCGGTGGTAACTGCAATTCCTGCTTGTTCGCTTCCTGTTAAAGAAACGGCTTTAATAATTGGATTTGCAATGATATTTGCTACTTCGCTACTTGGAATAGGTAAATCTTGATAACAACCTTTTGGAAAACCAGCTTGTTCAAATATTTCTTGAATTAATTTAGCCGATTTTGGAACATTACTTGCATGTTTAACCACAACGGTATTTCCGGCGATAATTGTTGGAACCGCGAATCGGAATACTTGCCAAAACGGAAAATTCCATGGCATTACACCTAAAACAACTCCTAAAGGTTCGTAAGTGACAAAACTTTCAGAAGCTTCGGTTTTTATGTTTTTTGTTGCTAAAAAGGTTTCGACATTTTCGTAATAGTAATTGCATAAAAGGGCGCATTTTTCAACCTCAGCAATGGCTTGCGAAATGGGTTTGTGCATTTCGGTGGTGATGCAAGTTGCATATTCTTCCTTGTTTTCTAAAAGTAGTTTAGCTAATTGAGGCAAAAAAGAAATTCGATTTTGAATACTTAAATTACGCCAAGAAAGCTGCGTGTTTTCTGAAACTTTTAAAAGATTTTGCATGCTGAAAGGTTTTTGTAAAAATACTAATTTTAATTGAAAACGAGGTTCGCGTTAGGGATTACCTCACCCAGTTTTAGTTTTAGTTGAGTTCGGTGAATTTCATTTGTAGTGAAAATCCTTTGTTTGTAAAATTGCCCAATTTTATAAACAAAGATTGTAACGGAAAGCCCGACCCTTGTGGGAACGCCCAAATTAAGAAAGGAAATGATATCTTTGTACGATATTTTACAACGTAAATAAAATGGAAGATTGTTTTGAAACCTTAATTTCGAGTTATTTGGATTCGAAAGTAGGCATTGTAGAACATTTTGTATCTGAAGAGTTGGCGCAACACTTGGTTAATAGATTGTTTGAATTGAAAGAACAAAATTTACTAAAAGCCGCTGGAATAGGAAATGCCGCAAAATTGACTCAAAATTCAGCAATACGAAGCGATGCTATTTATTGGTTAGACCGAGCGAATAATAACGAACATGAAAATGCTTTTTTAGACCAAGTGGATGCTTTTGTGTCGTATTTGAACCGCAGTTGTTATACTGGAATTACGGGTTATGAATTTCATTTTGCGTTGTTTGACAAAGGTAGTTTTTATCGAAAGCATTTAGACCAATTTCAAGATAATTCAAGCCGACAGTTTTCGATGATTACCTATTTGAACGAAAATTGGCAACCAGAAGATGGTGGTGAATTGTGTATTTACGATGGTGATGTAACTCAAAAAATAGCTCCAACCAACAGAAAAACCGTTTTCTTTAAGAGTAATGAATTGGTTCATGAAGTTTTGGAAAGCCACAAACCTCGATTGAGCGTTACGGGTTGGTTAAGAAGAGATTAAAATAAAAAAACCGATACAAATTGTATCGGTTTTTTGTTGCTCCCCCTCTTGGGCTCGAACCAAGGACCCTCTGATTAACAGTCAGATGCTCTAACCAACTGAGCTAAGGAGGAAGGTATTTATCTTTTTAGCGAGTGCAAATATAAACTGATTTTTTGTTATCGCAAATTATTTTATTGAAAAAATTACAAAAGTTTATCTACCACCAATTGGTAAATATCTTTTCCGAAAGTTAAAGCCATTAAGGTCAATAAGATAATCATTCCTGCGGTTTGAACATAACCTGCTGCTTTGTCTGATAATTTTTTCCCCGTAATCATTTCAACTATTGTAAATAAAGCGTGTCCTCCATCTAATCCAGGTATTGGTAACAAGTTCATAAAGGCTAATCCGATTGAGAATAAAGCGGTAAAATTCCAAATGAATTCCCAATCCCAGGTATCTGGTAAACGACGCGCAATTCCGATTGGACTTTGAACGTGTTTGTAAGCTTCTGTTTTAGGACGTAAGATTAATTTAAACTGTTTTACATTATAAACCAATAATGCCCAAGATTCTTTGACTGCAGCTGGAACTGCTTGTCCAAAAGACAATTGATTATTTACTTCGTAATCTGATTTATCTAAGGGTTTATTAAAGAACCCTAATTTCCCTTCTTTATCTACCTTAGCTTTTAAAGTTAATACTTCGGCACCTCTTAAAATAGATAAGGAAATACTGTCGTTTTTATGTTTAGAAATATTTTCTTTATATTCATCATAATAATTGAAGAATGTTCCGTTTACTGCTTTTATTTTATCTCCTTTTTTTAATCCTGCGATATCAGCTTGTGATTTTGGAACTACAGAATCTACTACTGATCCTAAAAAACGAGGTCCAACAAACTCTTTCCCTTCTTTACTGATGATTTCACCTTTCATTTCATCGGTTAAAATCACATCTACTTTTTGACCATTACGTTCTACCTCAACTTTATCACCAAGTAAAACATCTAATGTCAATCGGTTAAAACTTGGTTGGTGTTTTCCGTCTACTGAAAGAATTTTATCACCATTTCTAAATCCTGCTTTCTGACCTACTTCACCAAATACTAATCCGTTTTCTTGAATTTTTTCAGTAGCAATGAATTTCTGTCCAACAGTTGCATACATAATAGTAAAAATCAACCATGCTAAGATTACATTTACAATGATTCCGCCCAACATAATAATCAAACGTTGCCAAGCTGGTTTTGAACGGAATTCCCATGGCTCTGCAGGAGCATTCATTTGTGCAGTATCCATACTCTCATCAATCATTCCTGAAAGTTTTACATAACCTCCTAATGGTAACCATCCGATTCCCCATTCTGTTTCACCTATTTTCTTTTTCACTAAAGAAAAACCAGCATCCATAAACAAGTAAAATTTCTCTACTCGCACTTTGAACATCTTAGCCGTGATGTAGTGACCAAATTCGTGAAGAATTACTAAAACTGATAATATGAATAATATTTGTGCTACTTGAATCATTTTTATGCATTTATTTAAACGACAAAAGTAAGGTTTTCACCTTACTTTTCATCAATATTTTATTTTGGAACTATTTTTTTATAAAATTTTTATGAATTGCACCTTCTGAAGTGGTGATTTTCATTACATGTATTCCCGAACTTAAATTGTCAATTCTGAAATCTGTTGTTTGATGCGTTGCTAACAATTGACCTAAAGTATTATAAATTTCTACTTTTTCTAATTGAGTAGTTGTAGGCATCATAATGTGTAATTCATCATTTGCTGGATTTGGGTAAACCGAAATCGCTCGTTCTAATTCGAAAGATTCATTTGCTAATGTTACCACATTATTTTTAGAAATAATGTGTTTGTTTGGATCAAATGTCACTCCAGCCACAACAAACGGAACTGGCACTACAAATTCTTGATTATTAACTGTGTTGTTTACAACCACATCATGATTTATACCTCCAGCACTCGTTAGTCTAATTTGTAAAGGCATTTCAAAAAAAGAAACTGACGCATGCGACTGTGTTTGACTTACTGTAATTTTTGCCTGACCAGCACCCCAATTTTGAGCCGTAATGGTATATGTAGGATAGCCTTGCATGTAAAGCCAATCGTTGAAAAATTCCGATAGACTACTTCCATGAACTGCTTCCAAATGACTTTTTAAATTATTTGTTAGGGCATATCCATAAGCCAAATTAGAATCAGACAAATAATTACGTAAAGCTTGGAAAAAATTTGCATCACCCATCACCCAACGCAACATATGCGTTACCATAGACCCTTTATCATATGTTAATCTAGAAGAAAATATTCTATTTACGTTTGTTAAATCAGAATCTTGAAGATATACATATCCTGTTGTTTGTGAAGTAATAGAATTTATTTTATTAGTTTTCCAAGTCACAAATGGAGTAGCTCCGTCTAAATTTTCAACTACTAATCCAGACATGTATTCTGTAAGTCCCTCATTTAACCAAATGTCTTTCCAAGAACCGCATGTGATTTTATCGCCAAACCATTGATGTGCCATTTCATGAGCGATTAAATTTCTTCCAAAACTTCCCATAAATGAAACCGTTGTATGCTCCATTCCGCCACCCCAGCCAAATTGAGCATGTCCGTATTTTTCATTTCTAAACGGATAAGGCTCCAATAAAGATTCATATAAATTTATTATTGTTGGAGTAGTTCCTAATTGTGTTGCAGAAGTTGCAGAAGCATAACTTTCAGGATATAAATAATTTACAATAGGAAAATAAGGACTTGCAACTGTTCCCAATCCGCCTTGTTGATTATAAATTTGATAATTTGTTACTGCAATAGCTATCAAATAAGCTGGTATTGGGTAACCGTGATGAAAATGAGTGGTTTTATTTGCTCCAGAAATAGTTTGAGAAACCTCTATCCCATTAGAAACACTAACATAAGCAGATGGCGCAGTAATATAAACATCTATTGAATTTACTTTATCATTCAAATCTTGTTTACAAGGCCACCAATCTCTTGCTCCGTAAGGTTCAGAAAGTGTAAAAATCACTGGAGTGCCACTATGAGTTCCTCTAGTAAATGCTCCTTCTGCTTGAGGCGGAGAACCTGCATATGTAATTACAACTGTTGCAGAATTACCTGTAGCCAAAGTAGCAGGTAAATTAATATTTAACTCGTAATTGCTTTGACTAAAAGTTAAACTAGAACTATTCATTGTTACAGAACTCACTACTAATTCGGTTGCCATATCAAAAGTTACAACATTCATATCGCTTAATGCAGTAAAAGTTGTGGTAACTATTCCGCTAATATATGGGGTGGTATTATTCGGATCTACATTAAATCGCAATTCATGATAACTAATATCATAATTTTGAGTATTGGGGTTGGCTCTAAAATTTATGGTTGCTGAAGCAGACTTCATTTCCGCTTCTACCATTCTATCAAATTCAGCATTATCAGTTTGGGCAAAACCGATAACTCCAAATAAGAGTAATAAACTTAAAGTAATTTTTTTCATTTTTTGTAGGTTATAAAATTTTGGGGGAACTTTTATGTAATTTTACTTTATTAAAAACTAATAGAATTAAGCTTAAAATTATCAATTTACATAAAAATCAAGCGAATATACAATAATATCTTTATTTTAATACAGCTTTTTGTAAGAATTTCATCAATTCATAAAAACACATAAGTGAAATCGTTTTTTATGTATTATCTGAATCCAATTTCTTAAATTTGCATCCTTAAAATCCTATATATTATGTTACAGATAGCGTACATTAGAGAAAACAAAGACGAAGTAGTAAAACGATTAGCTAAGAAAAACTTAGATGCTAAAAGTGCCATTGAAGAAGTTATTGCACTAGACGAAAAAAGAAGAGCAACTCAAGTGGAATTAGATACTATCAAAGCTGAGTCAAATAAGCTATCCAAAGATATTGGGGATTTAATGAAAAGTGGCGAAAAAGCGAAAGCCGAAATCTTGAAAGAAAAATCGGTTCAACTTCGTGAAAAAGATAAAGAATTGACCGAAGTATTGAATACGTATGCCGCTAAACTACAAGAAGAATTATACAAATTACCTAATTTACCAGCCGACATCGTTCCGGAAGGAAAAACACCTGAAGAAAACTTAAACGTTTTTCAAGAAGGCGACATTCCTAAATTGCACGAAGGCGCTTTACCACACTGGGAATTAGCAAAAAAATACGATTTAATTGATTTTGAATTAGGTGTTAAGATCACTGGAGCAGGTTTCCCTGTTTACAAAGGAAAATGTGCCAAATTACAACGTGCATTAATCACTTATTTCTTAGACAAAAACACCGATGCTGGTTATTTAGAATACCAAGTGCCACATTTAGTAAACGAAGCTTCTGGTTTTGGAACTGGTCAATTACCAGACAAAGAAGGACAAATGTACCATGTAGGTGTTGATGATTTATATTTAATTCCAACAGCTGAAGTTCCAGTAACCAATATCTTTAGAGATGTGTTATTAAACGAAAATGATTTACCAGTTCTTTGTACAGGATACACGCCATGCTTCCGTCGTGAAGCAGGTTCATATGGTGCTCACGTTCGTGGATTAAATCGTTTACACCAATTTGACAAAGTAGAAATCGTTCGCATTGAACATCCTGACAAATCTTACGAAGCATTAGATGGAATGGTGGAACACGTAAAAGGAATTTTACAAGAATTAAAATTACCTTACAGAATCTTAAGATTATGTGGTGGCGATATGAGTTTTGCTTCTGCTTTAACGTATGATTTTGAAGTGTATTCAACAGCACAAGAGCGTTGGTTAGAAATTAGTTCGGTTTCTAATTTTGAAACCTTCCAAGCGAATCGTTTAAAATTACGTTTCAAAGACAAAGAAGGTAAAAACCAATTGGCACACACGTTGAACGGAAGTTCATTGGCTTTACCAAGAGTATTAGCTGGAATTTTAGAAAACTATCAAACACCTGAAGGTATCGTAGTTCCTGAAGTTTTAAGAAAATATACTGGATTTGACATCATTAACTAAACGTTAATCTTTATAAAATAATGTACTAATTTGACGCTAAAAAGTGTTACTTTAGTACATTATTTGTTTTATTTATGTTGCAAAAAATTGCTTTTTTCATCTTGTTTTTGTCCTCGTTTTGGGTTTCGGCACAGAACGAGCAATTGGCAATGGACTATTTTGAAAAAGGCGAATTTCAAAAAGCACTGACTTTATTTGAGGAAATTTCGACCAAACAACCTTCCAATTATTTCTTTTTTCAAAAAGTAGTGGAATGTTACCAACAATTGCAACAATACGATAAAGCGGAAAACGCAATCACCAAACGAAAAGACAAATACAACCAACCTTTGTTGTACATTGAATTGGGCTACAATTACCAACTTCAAAAAAACACGGATAAAGCAGAAAAAAATTACGAATTAGCCATTCAAGAAATTGAAAAAGAGACAAATTACTCGTATCAAGTTGCCAATACATTTGAGAAAAAAGTATTATTGACTTGGGCATTAAAAGCATATGAAACGGCTCAAAAGAAAAATCCTAATCTAAATTTCGATTACCAAACTGCTATGATTCAAGGGCAATTGGGTAATTTAGAAGTCATGTTGAACAAATTACTAGATTACGGTTTCAATACGCCTGATGGAACTCCGATGGTTCAAAATCAGTTGACTCGCTATTTAATGGACGATTCCGATGGTTCTTTTGCAGCTACTATTCGAAAAAACTTATTGCTAAGAACTCAAAAGTCGCAGGATGTATATTGGAACCAATTTTTGAGTTGGTTTTTTGTACAACAAAAAGAATACGGAAAAGCGTTTGTTCAAGAGAAAGCAGTTTATAAGAGAAATCCTGAAACCATTTATAATATAATAATTTTAGGAAAATTAGCTGTCGAAGAAAATCAGCACGAAGATGCTAAAACTATTTTTCAATTTATCTTAGATAATTCAACCGACCCGCAACTTCATCTTGAAGCTTATGATTTTCTTTTATCTTCTCGTATAGAAAATGCTCTTCCTAATGAATATCAAGAAATATATAATAGTTTGAATAACGTTTTAGGAAAGTATCATCAAAATCCTTATCTAACAAAAATTGTTTTACTAACTGCTAGATTTGAAGCATTTTATTTAAATAATTCTGAAGCTGCAAAAAAAAGGCTTAATGATTATTTAAACAATACTTTAAACATCAGAGAACAATCAAAAGTTAAAATGGAATTGGCGGATATTATGGTGTATGATGAAAAATTCAATCAAGCCATTTTGTATTATGCCCAAGTAGAAGACAATTTGAAAAATGATGTTTTAGCACACGAAGCCAGTCTAAAATTAGCAAAAGCGAACTTCTATAAAAAAGATTTCGATTGGACGCTGCAACAAGTGAAAGTCTTGAAACAATCGCCAAGTTTGTTAATTGCAAATGATGCGATTGAAATGTTTTTGCTGATTCAAGATAACTCAGCGGAAGACAGTTTGAGAACAGCACTTCAATCGTATGCGGCTGCAGATTTGAAATTATACCAAAATAAAAAAGAAGAAGCGCTCCAACTCTTTTTAGCTATTTTACAAAAACACAAAGGCGAAAGTATTGAAGAAGGAACCTTATTCAAAGTTGGGAAAATTTATGAGGAAAAAGGTGATTTCAACAAAGCCTTAACGTATTATCAAAATATTTTAGACAACCATAAAGACGGAATTTACAAAGATGAAGCCTTATATTTTTCGGCAGAGATTTATAGAAAACATCTTTTAGACAACGAAAAAGCAAAAGCATTATACGAAAAAGTAGTTTTAGAACATCCCGATAGCTTGTATTATACTGAAAGTAGAAAACAATACCGAACCTTGCGAGGTGATTCGACAATTTGATTTTACACAGAGATTCACAGAGATTCTTTTCCTAACTTTGTATTGAGGAGAGATACACAGAGATATTTAGTTTTATTATATTAAAGTAGGCTTTTGAATTTATTCTTTGCGAACTTTGCGAAAAACTTAGCGTTCTTTGCGTTAAAATATTGAACTTGAAATTTATTAAAAATGATTATATACAACGTAACGATAAACGTAGACGAAAGCATTCATTCCGCTTGGTTAAAGTGGATGCAGAACAAACATATTAACGATGTTTTAGCAACAGGTTTATTTACCAATGCTAAAATGGTTCGCGTTTTGGTAGAAGAAGAAATGGGAGGAACAACTTATGCAGTACAATATTTCACAGATTCTAGAGCCAAATTAGAAGATTATTATAAAAATCACGCACCTAGATTACGCCAAGAAGGTTTAGAGCTTTTCGCTGATAAAATGTTGGCTTTTAGAACGGAATTAGAAGTGATGGAAGAATTCTACGGAGAAACAAACTAAAATGGAAAAAGTAACCGCAAAAAAACACTTAGGACAACATTTCCTAAAAGACGAAAGCATCGCGAAAGATATTGCCGACACACTTTCGCTAGAAGGCTATTCTAAAATTTTGGAAATTGGTCCAGGAATGGGTGTTTTAACCAAATATTTATTGGACAAACCAACCGAAACCTTTGTAATTGAAATCGATAAAGAATCGGTGGAATATTTGGGCGTTCACTATCCAAAATTGGAAAATCATATCATTTCGAAAGACTTTTTAAAATACAATTTAAACGAAGTTTTCAATGGCGAACCTTTTGCTATCATTGGAAATTTCCCGTATAATATTTCAACTCAAATTGTTTTCAAAACCTTAGAAATGCGCGATCAAATTCCAGAATTTGCTGGAATGTTTCAAAAAGAAGTAGCCGAAAGAATTTGCGAGAAAAAAGGCAGCAAAACCTATGGAATTCTATCCGTTTTAGCCCAAGCTTTTTATGAAGCAGAATATTTATTTACAGTTCCGCCGGATGTTTTCAATCCACCACCAAAAGTAGATTCTGGTGTAATGCGATTAAGAAGAAAAGCCGATTATTCGCTACCATGTGATGAGAAATTATTCTTCCGAGTAGTAAAAACCGCTTTTCAACAAAGAAGAAAAACGTTGCGAAATAGCTTAAAAACATTCAATTTTTCTGATAATTTAAAAGAAGATAGTATCTTTGACCTGCGTCCGGAACAATTGACGGTGGAACAATTTATAGATATTACCCAAAAAATAGCAGCCGATGGAGTTTAAAATCAGCAGAGAGTTTCTATCTGAAATAGAACAACTTATAAGTGAAAACAAGTCGCAAGAATTACTTTTGCTTCTTGAAGATATTCACTTTGCTGATATTGCCGAAATCATGGAAGAACTCGATGATTATGGCGCTTCTTACATTTTTAACACCTTAGATTCTGAAAAAACAGCCGAAATTCTTCTCGAATTAGATGAAGAAGTTCGTGAAAAAATCTTACGCAATTTATCTCCAAAAGAAATTGCAGAAGAGCTTGACGAATTAAGTACAGACGACGCTGCCGACATTATTGCCGAGTTACCTCAAGACAAAAAGGAACAAGTAATTTCGGAATTAGAAGATGTTGAACACGCAAAAGACATTGTTGACTTATTACGCTATGACGAGGACACCGCTGGTGGTTTGATGGGAAAAGAGTTGGTAAAAGTCAACGAAAACTGGAATGTTTTAACTTGCGTAAAGGAAATGCGCGCACAAGCCGAAAATGTTTCAAGAGTACATTCCATTTATGTGGTTGATGATGAAGAACGATTAAAAGGTCGTTTATCATTAAAAGATTTATTAACTACCTCAACAAAAACGCCTATCAGCGATGTTTACATCAAAAAAGTGGATTACGTAAAAGTAGACACGAAAGATGTAGAAGTAGCTCGAATCATGCAAAAATACGACTTGGAAGCTATTCCAGTTGTAGATGAATTAGGAAGATTAGTAGGAAGAATTACCATTGACGATATTATCGATGTCATCAAAGAAGAAGCCGACAAAGATTACCAGTTAGCAGCCGGTATCTCGCAGGACGTTGAAGCCGATGACAGCATTTTGGAACTGACAAAAGCACGTTTGCCTTGGTTGGTTTTAGCTTTATTTGGGGGATTTATTTCGGTACACGTTTTAGGAATCTTTGAACCCGTAATGGATTTACATCCTGAATTATTTTTCTTTACACCATTAATTGCTGCGATGGCAGGAAATGTTGGTGTCCAATCTTCTGCTATTATTGTGCAAGGTTTAGCAAACAACACTATTATTGGACCAGTTGTCGAGCGTTTATTAAAAGAACTTTCCTTAAGTTTACTTAACGGAATTATTCTTTCTGCCATATTACTTTTAGGTAGTTACTTTTTATTAGGATACGAAATTCATGTTGGTTACACAGTTTCAATTGCGCTACTTTCAGTAATTATTATGGCATCGTTAATTGGAACTTTTATTCCAATTATCTTAAATAAATACGGAGTTGACCCTGCATTAGCAACAGGTCCGTTTATTACGACGAGTAACGATATCTTAGGGATTTTGACCTATTTTACGATTGCTAAGATTATTTTGGGGATTTAGTATAATCGCATTCTTCTGGAATAGTCAAATATTTATCAATTTTTACCACATTTAAGAGTTCTTGTTTGAAAGTAATTTCTCCTTTTAGGTTTGTATAATAAATAATTTTAAATAAACCATTTGGCAAAATTGGCGTTTTACTATATAAATTATAAAAAAGTGGATTATATAATAAGGGCCTGAAATCTTGACTATTTTTATCGATAATAATGTGTGCGGACTGAATTTTTTTTCTTTTCTGATATTTAATACTTTTTATAGATTTTATCTCATAATGAAAATAAGAAACATCATTAATTAAAGTGTCGTTGTGCTTCACAAAAGCATATTCATTAGCTTTATTCATAAATTGATTCGTATGTTTTACTACAGAATTACATTCATTAGAAAATACTTCTGCTTTATAAAAATCTTGAATTGCAATTCTTGATACTGATGAAATACCATTATGATCTAGAAAAATCAAATTGATATTTATGGAATCTTTGTCTCTTGATTCACCCAAATAATAGTTAATACTTTTAGAGTTAACTAAATATAAATTTGATTTTTTAGTTTTGGAATCGATGGAAGTAGACTCATATAACAATGTATAATCAAAATGATATTGTTTCTGAGAAAATCCAAAACCACCAACGAAACAAATTAACAATAAAAAAAAACGTTTCATAATTCTATATTTTCTTACAATTTTACAAAATATTTATAAGCTTCCCAACCTTTTCCATTTTATTTCACTCTATACAATAAACACTAAAGTTTATAGAGATGAAAAAAATACTTCTAATTACATTATTATGTTTTTCAGCAATCACATTTGCTCAAAAACCTATTTTTACAACTGCTAAAATTAAAAGCGCAACTGTTTATAGCAATTCGGCTGAATTATTACAATCGGCTTCCGTTACACTTCCATCAGGAACTAGTGAAATTGTTATTAAAAATGTGGCGGATTACGTAAATGAAAACACCATTCAAATTGGTGCTCCGGCTAATGTTACAGTTTTATCCGTTCAGTTTACACGAAATTTTATTTCGGAATATGAAATTGATGAAAGCAATCCGATGATTAAAAAAGTTCGAGATAGCATTGCCATCATCGAAAAAGAAATGGGAAAAATTGCCAACGAAAAAGTGTCTTATTCCAAAACCATTGATTTATTAGATAAAAATCAAACCGTAGCGGGACAAAACTCAGGTTTAAATGTCTCTGAATTAATCAAATTAGTGGATTATTACAGAGCTAAAAGAAACGAATTGAGTAATTTGGTAGATGTACTAATCGAGAAAGAAAATAAGCTAAAAGACAAACTATCAAATCTGAATTCTAAATTAGAATTAAACACCCAAAAACAAGAAAAAACTTCACAAGGAAAATTAGTTTTACAAGTCATGACCGATGTGGCGAGTTCAGTAAATTTAGACATCAATTACCTAACGAATAACGCTTCTTGGTCGCCATTTTATGATTTACGTGCCGACAATATCAATTCGCCAATCAACTTAATGTACAAAGCCAAAGTGGTGCAAAACACAGGAATCGATTGGAAAAAAGTAAAACTAACACTTTCTAGTGGTAATCCAAATCAAAACAATACGGCTCCTATTTTACAAGCTTGGTTTTTACGATTTGGTTATCCAAGAACATATGGTTATACAAATGATGACACTAAAATGAATGAAGTTGTGGTTACTGCTTATGGTATAAAAAAAGATTCAGCTCCACAATCTTCAATCTCCAACTACACCACCATCAACGAAAACCAATTGAACGTTTCTTTTGATATTGATATTCCATATGACATTTTATCCAATGGAAAAGCGCATAGTGTTGCCTTAAAAGATTTGAAATTACCTGCAACATATAAATATTATGCGGTTCCAAAAGCAGAAAAAGAAGCTTTTTTATTAGCTGAAATCAGCGAATATTCGAAATTCAATTTATTACCTGGTGAAGCAAATATAATCTTCGAAGGAATGTACGTTGGTAAAACAATGATTAACCCAAATCAAACTTCAGATACTTTGAATTTGAGCATGGGAAGAGATAAAAAAATTGCCATCAAACGTGAAAAAATCGCAGATAAATCGGGAACTAAATTCTTATCAGGTTATAAAGAACAAACGTTCACTTACGATATCACCATAAAAAACAACAAAAAAGAAGCGATTGAAATGTTGCTAAAAGATCAATATCCAATTAGCACCGATAAAGAAATTACCATCGAACTATTAGATAACGGAAAAGCAAAAGTAAACTTAGAAACAGGAATTCTAACTTGGGATATAAAACTTGGCGCTGGAGAAACGAAGAAATATCGAATCAGTTATAAAATTAAATATCCGAAGGATAAGTTTATAGATAATTTGTAAATCAGTGTTCAGTGTTCAGAAGTAAGTGTTCAGTATATAACTGATAACTTATAACTGAACACTGATTACTTTTTTTAAGGCGCTGGATTCGGAATTAATTCTTGAATTTTCTCAATTTCAGCTACGATTTCATCTGATAATATTGTGTCAAAAGCTGCAATGTTTTCTTGTAATTGTTCCATAGTAGTAGCTCCAATAATGGTTGAAGTCACAAACTTTTGACGATGCACAAAAGCAATTGCCATTTGCGTTAACGTTAATCCGTTTGCTTCAGCTAATTCTTTATATAGTTTGGTTGCTTTGAAACAATTCTCATTGGTATAACGAACGAAATTTGGAAACAATTTCATACGAGAGTTTTCAGGATAACCATTCAAATATTTCCCAGACAAAAATCCGAAACCTAGAGGTGAATAAGCTAATAACCCAACATTTTCACGCATTCCAATTTCTGACAAACCTACTTCATACAAACGATTTAATAACGAAAACGGATTTTGTATGGTTGCAATTCTTGGTAAACCGTGCTTTTCGCTTTCCAATAAAAAACGCATCACACCCCAAGGATTTTCATTAGAAAGTCCAATATGTTTTATTTTTCCTTCTTTAATTAATCCATCATAAACTGTTAGTACCTCAAAAATATTGTCTTGCCATTTGGTATCA